>Ga0075510_11087364_pt1 | contig 8893 bp, 3 predicted proteins | sample DEB08_RNA1_11_FD_73471 | JGI IMG/M metagenome (GOLD analysis project Ga0075510, IMG submission 73471) | Aqueous microbial communities from the Delaware River and Bay under freshwater to marine salinity gradient to study organic matter... | ecosystem: Environmental > Aquatic > Marine > Coastal... | reverse complement strand
CTTTTATTGCCTCGATATGACATAAAAAAAACCGGTCGGATTGTTTTCCGACCGGTTTTAATCAGTCTTTAATTTACGAATCACTACTCTTCATCCGGAGTAACTGTTTCGCCAGTCATTGCTTCCAGCTCTTCTCTGGAACCTATGATTAAATCATCAAAGGCTCTTTGACCAGTACCAGCAGGAATTTTATGACCTACGATAACATTCTCCTTAAGTCCCATCAAATTATCAATCCTAGCAGAAATAGATGCTTGGCTCAACACCTTGGTGGTTTCCTGGAAACTGGCCGCTGAAATCCAGCTCGTGGTTCCCAATGAACTCTTGGTAATACCCTGAAGTGTAGGAGTTGCTGTAGCAGGTGATGCATCCCGGAATTCTACCGGCTTCATATCTGCGCGTTTCAACATACTGTTTTCCTCGCGAACCTGACGCAAAGTAACAATCTCACCTTGACGAAGATTGTTTGAATCTCCAATCTCAGTAATTACCTTTTTGTCATACATCCTATCATTCTCTTCTAGGAATTCAATCTTATCAACTAATGCACCTTCAAGGAAACGGGTATCTCCCGGATCAGTGATAGTCATCTTACGCATCATTTGACGCACAATAACCTCAATATGCTTATCATTAATTTTCACACCTTGAAGTCGGTAAACTTCCTGAATCTCATTAACAATATATTCCTGAAGTGCGTATGGTCCTTTGATAGAAAGTATATCACCAGGGGTGATTGCTCCATCACTCATAGGCATACCTGCGTATACATAATCGTTTGGCTGAATAAGTATTTGCTTACTCAAAGGCACCAAGTATTTGCGAATTTCACCTTCTTTATTCTCGATGATGACTTCTCTGTTACCTCGCTTAATCTTACCATAACTGGCAACACCATCAATTTCTGCAACTACAGCAGGATTGCTTGGATTTCTAGCTTCAAACAACTCTGTTACCCTTGGTAGACCTCCAGTGATATCCTTCACTTTTCCTAAAGCTCTTGGAATCTTTGCCAAGATTTGACCAGGTTTAACCTGATCTTCATTCTCTGGCATAATATGCGCGCCAACAGGAAGGTTATATGTACCAACGTGTTCGCCCTTCTTATCGATTAGATTGATTGTAGGTATCTTCTTCTTATCACGAGTATCAATAATTACCTTTTCACGGTGACCTGTTTGTTCGTCACTTTCTTCGCGGAAGGTAATACCATCGATAATATCTTCAAACTCAATCTTACCACCAAATTCAGAAACGATGACCGCATTAAATGGATCCCAAGAACAAATCACATCGCCTTTAGAAATAGTAGCCCCTTCTTCAATTTTAAGTATTGAACCATAAGGGACATTATTGGTAATCAATAATTTATCTGATTTGGGCTCGAAGATTTTAACCTCACCAGTTCTTCCCAAAACAATCCTTACCTTATCGCCATCTTCATTTGTTGAATCGATAAACCTAAGGCCATCAAATTCAACTCTACCGTTAAACTTGGCAACCAATTTAGATTCAGTATCGACGCTACCGGCAACACCACCAACGTGGAATGTACGTAGTGTTAACTGAGTACCTGGTTCTCCAATAGACTGTGCTGCAACAATACCAACGGCATCTCCAGTTTGGGCTGTCCTGTTATTTGTAAGGTTTATACCATAGCATTTAACACAAACTCCTCGCTTAGACTCACAAGCTAATACCGAGCGGATTTCAACCATGTCAATTGCAGTATCATCAATAATATTAGCTTCCTTTTCACCAATTAGTTGTCCTGCTTTCACAATTAACTTATCAGTAATAGGATCATAAACATCATGAAGACTTGTTCTTCCTGTAATTCGCTCACTCAAAGGCTCAACAATATCCTCATTGTCCTTTAATGCATATACAGCAATACCACGAAGCGTTTGGCAATCTTCTTCAGTAATAACAACGTCCTGAGCAACATCAACCAGACGACGAGTTAGGTAACCTGCATCTGCAGTCTTAAGTGCTGTATCGGCTAGACCTTTACGAGCACCGTGAGTAGATATAAAGTATTCTAGTACTGAAAGGCCACCTTTAAGGTTGGAAAGAATTGGGTTTTCAATAATCTCACCGCCTGTTGTATTACCAGACTTTCTAGGTTTCGCCATCAAACCACGCATTGCTGCAAGCTGACGAATCTGTTCCTTAGAACCCCTTGCTCCTGAATCCAACATCATGAAAACTGAGTTGAATCCTTGCTTATCATTTGTAAGCTCGGTTAACAATTCTCCGGTTAAACGAGTGTTCAATCTAGACCAGATATCAATAATCTGATTGTATCTCTCCTTGTCAGTAATGAAACCGTTCATGTAGTTATGGATAACTTCATCCACTTCCGACTGAGAGCGGTCTATCAACTGTTGCTTGTGTTCAACCTCAACAAGATCGCCAATATTGAAAGATAACCCTCCTTTAAATGCCCATCTAAAACCTAAGTCTTTAACATTATCAAGGAAATTAGCTGTAGTTGGGATATCAGTTGATTTGATGATTTCACCAATAACTTTACCAATAGCCTTTTTAGTTAAAAGCAAATTGATAAAGCCAACTTGTTCAGGAACAACTTCATTAAAGATTACTCGTCCAACTGTGGTTTCAATAATCTTAAATTCTAGTTCATCATCGGCATTCATTATTTGCACACGACATTTAATATTTGCGTGCAAATCAATTTTGTTTTCATTGTATGCAATGATTACTTCCTCAGATGAATAGAATATTTTTCCCTCTCCCCTAACTGGCTCTTCTTTTGTTGACTTCTTGCCCTTAGTGATGTAGTATAGACCAAGTACCATATCCTGAGAAGGAACTGTTACTGGATTACCACTTTGAGGGTTTAGAATATTATGTGCTGATAGCATCAACATTTGGGCTTCCAAGATTGCGGCATGACTCAATGGTACATGCACTGCCATCTGGTCACCATCGAAATCGGCGTTGAATGCCGAACAGACCAACGGGTGGAGCTGAATTGCCTTTCCTTCTATAAGTTTAGGTTGGAAAGACTGAATAGATAATCTGTGAAGCGTCGGCGCTCTATTCAATAGAACCGGATGACCTTTCAAAATATTTTCAAGGATATCCCAAACAACTGCTTCTTTTTTGTCGACTAGTTTCTTTGCGCTCTTAACTGTTTTTACAATTCCGCGTTCAATCAGTTTTCTGATAATAAACGGCTTGAAAAGTTCTGCTGCCATATCCTTAGGTATTCCACATTCGTTTAACCTAAGATTTGGACCAACAACAATTACTGAACGACCAGAGTAATCAACACGCTTACCAAGCAGATTTTGACGAAAGCGACCTTGTTTACCTTTAAGCACATCGCTTAATGATTTTAGAGCTCTTCCACCTTCAGCTTTTACAGCATTTGACTTTCTGGAATTATCAAACAATGAATCAACTGCTTCCTGAAGCATACGTTTTTCATTACGTAAGATTACTTCCGGAGCTTTAATTTCTATTAATCGTTTAAGTCGATTATTTCTAATAATTACCCTGCGATAAAGATCATTCAAATCGGAACTTGCAAATCTTCCACCATCTAAAGGAACCAGAGGACGCAATTCAGGAGGGATAACCGGTAGATACTGAATCACCATCCACTCAGGACGGTTCTCCATATGGTTATTCGCATCGCGGAAGCTTTCAACTACACTTAGTCGCTTTAATGCTTCAGCCTTTCTTTGTTGCGACGTCTCTGTATTTGCCTGATGGCGCAAAGCCGCACTCATGTCGTCGAGTTTCAACCGGCTAAGCATGGTATGCACAGCAGGGGCACCCATATCGGCAAGGAACTTATTAGGATCATCATCATCTAAGGCTTGATTTTCGGGCCCTAGCGCATCAAGAACATCAAAGTATTCCTCTTCAGTAATCAAATCATGAACATCAAATTTTTTCAATTCTCCGTTAATGGTAATTCCTTCAGATGCAAGACCTGGTTGAATAACACAGAAGCGCTCGTAATAGATAACCGAATCTAATTTCTTAGACGACATACCCAATAGGTATCCAATCTTATTGGGTAAAGATTTAAAATACCAGATATGGATAATAGGGACGACTAATTTAATATGTCCCATACGCTCACGCCTTACCTTCTTCTCAGTAACTTCAACCCCACAGCGATCACATACGATTCCTTTATATCTGATTCTTTTGTATTTTCCACAATAGCATTCGTAATCCTTTACAGGACCAAATATGCGCTCGCAGAACAGACCGTCCCTTTCAGGTTTATACGTTCTGTAATTGATGGTTTCCGGCTTCAATACTTCACCGTATGATCTTTCCAGAATTGTATCTGGTGAAGACAGACCGATTACGATCTGACTGAAATCCGATTTGATCTTTAGATCCTTCTTAAAAGGCATTGTATGATCTCCTTTTTATTCGTTAATCAATTATCATTCAAACTTGACATCCAGCGTAAGACCTCTCAACTCATGCAATAGCACGTTGAAAGATTCCGGAATTCCGGGCTCTGGGAGGTTCTCACCTTTAACGATGGCTTCATAGGTCTTGGCACGACCAATAATATCATCACTCTTAACTGTAAGTAGCTCCTGTAGGATATTAGCTGCACCATATGCCTCTAATGCCCAAACCTCCATTTCACCAAAACGCTGTCCACCAAATTGTGCTTTACCACCAAGAGGTTGTTGCGTAATAAGTGAATAAGGTCCAATAGATCTAGCATGCATTTTATCGTCCACCATGTGGTTCAATTTAAGCATGTAGATTACGCCCACCGTTGCCTGTTGATGGAATCTGTCACCAGTTTCACCATCATACAGATAAGTCTTACCTAATTCAGGAAGTCCGGCCTCTTGGATATATCCCGAGATTTCACTTAGTGTAGCACCGTCAAAAATTGGAGTTGCAAATTTGACTCCCATTTTTTCTCCCGCCCAGCCAAGAACAGTTTCATATATCTGTCCTAGGTTCATACGGGAAGGCACTCCAAGTGGATTCAAAACAATATCAACTGGTGTTCCATCTTCCAAGAATGGCATATCCTCTTCACGAACAATACGAGCAACAATACCCTTATTACCGTGACGTCCTGCTAATTTATCTCCTACCTTAAGCTTACGCTTTTTGGCAATAAATACTTTAGCTAGTTTAAGAACACCATTTGGAAGTTCATCTCCGACGCTAATATTGAATTTCTCACGCTTATACCTACCTAGCTCCTCATTGGATTTAATTCCAAAATTATGGAGCATCATTCTCACCTGATTATCAACCTCTTTGTCACCAGTCCAACCTCGAGGATCAATCTCATTAAAGTTAACCCCCTCTAAAGTTTTATGACTGAATTTTGTTCTCGCAGGAATGACTTCTTCATTCAAGGATGATGTTACGCCAGCTGATTTTTTATCTTTCAATAAAACCATCAGCTTATCAATCAACAACACCTTTAATTCAGCTAAGACTCTTTCGTGTTCTTTCTCAAGTTTTTCAAGAGCGATTTTCTCTCTAGTCTTAGCATTCTTATCTTTCTTCGTTTTAGCAAAGAGCTTTTTATCGATAACAATACCTCGAAGTGAAGGAGGAGCTTTCATTGAAGCATCCTTAACATCACCTGCTTTATCTCCGAATATTGCGCGGAGAAGTTTTTCTTCAGGTGTTGGATCGGTTTCACCCTTGGGTGTAATCTTTCCAATCAAGATATCGCCTTCTTTAATCTTAGCACCGACACGAATAATACCATTGGCATCAAGATCCTTAGTCATTTCTTCTGAAACGTTAGGAATGTCAGCCGTTAGTTCCTCCTCGCCAAGCTTAGTATCTCTCACCTCCAACTCATATTGTTCAATATGAATTGATGTGAAAACATCTTCCTTAACGATGCGCTCAGAAATAACGATTGCATCCTCAAAGTTGTAACCCTTCCAAGGCATGAAAGCCACTTTCAAGTTAACTCCAAGAGCAAGTTCGCCTTTATCAGTAGCGTACCCTTCACAAAGAACCTGACCAGGGACTACCTTATCACCTTTCGAAACGATAGGTTTGATATTAATACAGGTGCTTTGGTTAGTCTTTTTGAACTTAGGAAGATTGTATGTTTTAAGATCATCCTCAAAACTTACGAGTCTGCTTGCATCATCACGTTGGTAGCGAATAGAGATATTGTTTGCATCAACATACTCAACTACTCCGTGACCTTCAGCATTGATTAGCATTCTTGAATCAGCAGCAACCTTTTGCTCCAGCCCGGTACCTACAACTGGTGCCTGAGGCTTTAATAAAGGAACTGCCTGACGTTGCATATTCGAGCCCATTAGAGCGCGGTTTGCATCATCATGTTCCAAGAAAGGAATCATAGAAGCAGAAACACCCACAATTTGATTTGGGGCAACATCCATATATTCTATTCTATCCGGCTCATATTCAGGGAAGTCTCCTTGCTCGCGGCATTTAATCTTCTCATTGATAAAGACTCCTTTATCATCAATCTTCGCATTTGCCTGAGCTACTACTATATTATCTTCCTCCTCTGCATTCAGGAATATCACTTCACCTTTAAGATCAACTTTACCCTTATTTACCTTCCTGTAAGGTGTTTCGATAAAGCCCATCTTATTAATCTTTGCGTGTACACAAAGGGTAGATATCAATCCAATATTCGGACCTTCTGGTGTTTCAATTGTACATAAACGACCGTAGTGGCTATAGTGAACATCTCTAACCTCGAATCCTGCGCGCTCTCTGGAAAGACCTCCAGGTCCAAGTGCCGAAATTCTTCTCTTATGAGTTATTTCCGCAAGTGGGTTTACCTGATCAAGGAACTGACTCAACTGGCTTGTGCCGAAGAATGAGTTAATTACAGATGATAAGGTTCTAGCATTGATTAATTCAATAGGTGTAAATACTTCATTGTCGCGCACGTTCATTCGCTCACGAATAGTTCTTGCCATACGAGCAAGTCCAACTCCAAATTGCGAATACAATTGCTCTCCAACTGTTCTGACCCTTCTATTACTTAAATGGTCAATATCATCAATTTCAGCTTTTTGATTTGAAAGTTCAACCAAGTATTTGACGATAGCAATGATATCGTCTTTGGTAAGCACTTTAACATTAAGTGCCGAATCTTTCTCAAGCTTTTCATTTATCTTATAACGACCAACTTCACCCAGATCATAACGCTTATCTGAGAAAAACAGCTTATCAATTATACCACGAGCAGTTTCATCATCTGGTGGCTCTGCACCACGAAGTTGACGATAGATTTGCTGCACTGCTTCTATTTCTGAATTAGACACATCTTTTTGCAATGTATTCAGAATGATAGTATAATCGCTGGTCACGTCTTCACGAGTAACGATAACGTGTGCAACACCTGTCTCGATGATTTGATCAATATTCTCCTCTGTTAAGACCGTATCTCTTTCGAGAATTACTTCGTTTCTTTCGATTGATACGACTTCACCAGTATCCTCGTCAACAAAATCTTCCCTCCAGGTTTTTAGAACCCTGGCGGCAAGTTTTCTACCGAGATTTTTCTTAAGTGTTCTTGCATCGGCTTTTAACTCTTCTGCAAGTCCAAATAATTCGAGAATATCCTTGTCGGTATCGTAACCAATTGCTCGCAATAATGTGGTTACAGGGAATTTCTTCTTCCTGTCGATGTAAGCGTACATCACATTATTGATATCGGTCGCAAATTCCATCCAGGCTCCTTTGAAAGGAATAACTCTGGCCGAATAAATCTTAGATCCATTCGGGTGGATACTTTGTCCGAAGAAAACTCCGGGTGAACGATGTAATTGAGAAACGACAATCCTTTCAGCACCGTTAATAATAAAGGTACCCTTAGGAGTCATATAAGGTATATTACCCAGGAATACATCCTGAACAATAGTCTGGAAATCGATGTGTTCTTCATCATTACACGACAAACGCAATTTGGCTTTTAGCGGCACGCTATAAGTCAAACCACGCTCAACGCACTCTTCCATAGAATAACGTGGAGGATCGATGAAATAATCGAGAAACTCTAACAGGAAGATGTTTCTGGCATCTGTTATAGGGAAATTCTCCATGAACACCCTATAAAGACCCTCGTTACTACGGTCTTCCTGAGTAGTTTCCAGCTGAAAAAAGTCCCTAAAAGACTGCACTTGAATATCCAGTAAATCTGGGTATTCAGTGGCCTTTTTAATTTTGCCAAAGTTGATTCTTTCTGTTGGCTTTACTGTGTTTGCTGGCATATCCGATTGATGAAAGTTAAGTAAGCAGGAAATAACTGTGAGGTACACTTAAATAAAGCATACCTCTAAATAGTAAGGCCCGGTGATATAATGATCACCGGGGTAAAATACTATCTATTATTTAACCTCTACTTCAGCACCAGCTTCAGTAAGGGCAGTCTGTATAGACTCAGCCTCATCCTTGCTAACACCTTCTTTCACCGCTTTAGGGGCACCATCAACTAGTTCTTTAGCCTCTTTAAGACCAAGACCAGTTAGGTCTTTTACCACCTTAACAACAGAAAGTTTTGCAGAACCCGCGCTGGTAAGAATCACATCGAAAGATGTTTTTTCTTCAGCAGCAGCTTCTCCACCGGCAGCTCCTCCGCCTCCTGCAACCATTACAGGTGCTGCGGCAGCTGGTTCGATACCATGCTCATCTTTCAGGATTTGGGCTAATTCATTAACCTCTTTTACAGTTAGGCTTACTAGCTTCTCTGCAAACTCTTTTAATTCTGACATTGCTATTGGTTTATTGATTTGTAAAAATTGTTAATTAAATATTTGATTTATGCTTCCTCTTTTTCACCTAGTGTTTGCAGGATTCCTGCAAGCTTACTACCAGATGATTGAAGTGCTGAAATAACGTTTTTGGCTGGTGATTG
>Ga0075510_10001678_pt1 | contig 8936 bp, 6 predicted proteins | sample DEB08_RNA1_11_FD_73471 | JGI IMG/M metagenome (GOLD analysis project Ga0075510, IMG submission 73471) | Aqueous microbial communities from the Delaware River and Bay under freshwater to marine salinity gradient to study organic matter... | ecosystem: Environmental > Aquatic > Marine > Coastal... | reverse complement strand
CTTCAGCAATGACGATACTTCCAGGATACATGTCATGACTAAGTATATTGAGTTCCTTTATAAATTCGATAGCTTCAAGATTTTCGTTTCCACCAAATTTATTAGGAATCCATTTATCGTGCTCTCTAGAGTAGTCTAGATAAATCATCGAGGAAACAGCATCTACCCGTAATCCGTCTATATGGAATACTTCCAACCAATAAATTGCGCTTGAGATCAAAAAGTTTTTAACTTCATTTCTGCCAAAGTTGAAAATGAATGTTCCCCAATCTTGGTGTTCTCCAAGTCTCGGATCAAGATGTTCATAGAGTGCAGTTCCATCAAATCGGCCAAGTGCAGAAGCATCTTTAGGAAAGTGGGCTGGAGCCCAATCAATAATGACACCAATATTGTTTTTGTGCATATGGTCAACAAAGAAAGCAAAATCTTCTGGAGAGCCAAATCGAGAAGATGGAGCAAAATAACCGGTAGTTTGATATCCCCAAGATTGGTCTAGCGGGTGCTCGGTTACTGGAAGTAACTCAACATGAGTAAAACCCATCATTTTAACATAGTCACAAAGGGCTACAGCTAGTTCTCTATAGTTGTAGAATTCTTTATCATTTGTTTCTGGAAGTCCTGGGCCATCCCACGAGTGTAGGTGAACTTCATAAATACTTACTGGTTTTCTAAGTGCATCAGATTCTTTTCTGTCCTTCATCCACTCTTCATCGTTCCATTCAAAAGAAAGATCTTTTGAAACAACAGATGCAGTTCCAGGTCTAGGCTCAAATTGTTTAGCTAGTGGATCTTGTTTGGTAAAAATATGTCCATTTTGGTCACAAATTTCGTATTTATAGTACTCGCCTTGTTGTATGCCCGGAATAAAAATTTCCCAAAGACCACTGGACCCTAAGGATCTCATTATATTTCTTCTACCATCCCAACTATTGAAGCTGCCAATAACAGAAACTCTTTTGGCGTTTGGTGCCCAGACTACGAACATCGCACCTTTTACGTTATTCACAGTGATAGTTTTCGAGCCTAGCATCTTATAAAGTTCACGGTTTTTCCCTTCACAGAATAAGTGAAGATCAAAATCACTTACAGTTGGTAGAAATGAATAACAATCGTGAACCTCTAGTGTTTCGGAATCATAAGATTTTTTAAGTTTGTAGGATTTTGCTTGTTTCGATTTTATTGTATGGATATAAAAGCCGTTTTGATCAACTTTTTCCATTTTACTTTCTTTATCGCCAATGACTATAGATACAGAAGAAGCACTAGGATCAAAAACCCTATATATAAAACCACCTTCGAACGGGTGCATCCCTAGGATTGAATGAGGGTTAGCAGACGAAGCATACAATATTTCATTCTTTTGTTGTTCAGAAATATATGAGTAAACAGAGTTTGAGTTTTTTGAAGATTTATTTTTCAAGGAGAGTTCCTATAAATTTTAACCCGTTATTTAAAAGTTTTGAGCTACTTTCATTTCCCACCAAATATAAAGTATGAACCCGCTGACCATTATCTTAAGTTAAATTCTTGATTTTGCTACAATAGAGGTCTATTCTACGGGAACTAAAATTCAATAATTTAAAAAATCTACTTATGGCCAGTAAACATATAGCAAAACTTATGGAACAAGCTCCATACATGGGGCTGACATTTGACGACGTATCATTGGTGACCCAATACGCCGATTTCCTTCCTCATGAAACAAATATTAAATCAAACTTTTCAAGAAATATTTCTTTAAACATACCTTTTGTCAGTGCTGCAATGGATACAGTTACTGAAGCTAGAATGGCAATTGCAATTGCTAACATGGGTGGCATCGGAGTTGTTCACAAGAACTTAAGCTTTGAAGGTCAGGCTCATGAAGTTAGCAAAGTAAAACATCATGCAAACGGCCTTATTCAAAACCCGGTAGTTTTCAGAGATACAGATTTGGTGGGTGATGTTCTAAGAGAGAAAAATGAAAAATCATATCCTTTCTCAGGATTCCCTATTCTGAATGCTAAAGGTGACTTAGTAGGAATCCTAACTGCAAAGGATCTAAAATTTGCCAGTCATTCCAGTTCTGTTAGTGACGCAATGACTGCTACCCTTATAACTGCAGGTCCAGATACTACTCTTGATGAAGCATATACCATGATGATTGAAAATAAGATTGGTAAGCTTCCACTTGTGAATAGTGAAAATAAACTTGTTGGCCTTTACAGCTTTCACGATGTTATAGCATTGCATTCTGGTATAGAAAAAGAACAAAACCTAGATGATAGATACCAGTTGAGAGTTGCTGCTGCAATGAGTCCTTATGATTTCGAAAGAGCGGAAGCTCTATTTGATGCAGGAGTTGATGCATTTGTAATTGATACCGCTCATGGACACTCAAAAGGTGTTATCGAAACAGTAAAAGAACTTAAAAAGAAGTATCCAGAAGTTGATGTTGTAGCAGGAAATGTAGGTACAGGTGATGGTGCTAAAGCTCTTTTAGACGCAGGAGCTGATGGCGTTAAAGTTGGAATTGGCCCTGGTTCTATCTGTACTACAAGAGTTGTTGCTGGTGTTGGTATTCCACAGATTACTGCAATTTATGAAGCCGCAAAAGCAGTTGGTGGAGAAATCCCTATTATCGCTGATGGTGGAATCAAGCAAAGTGGTGATGTTGCGAAAGCATTGGCTGTTGGGGCTGGTTCAGTAATGATTGGTTCTATTTTAGCTGCAACTGAAGAAAGTCCAGGCGAAAAAATTATTCACCAGGGTAGAAGGTTTGTAATCTACAGAGGTATGGGCAGTCTTGAAGCTATGAAAGCTGGAAAGGGTAGCAGAGAAAGATACTCCCAAGGTAATATTGAAGATACAAATAAATTAATTCCTCAAGGTATTGAAGGCCGTGTACCATTTAGAGGTGAAGCAACTGATGTTCTTCATCAATATGCAGGTGGTTTACAGTTCTCTTTAGGATATTGTGGAGCACGCACTATTGCAGAGTTGCAAGAAAAAGCCATAATGTATCAAGTGACGTCTTCTGGTTTGAGAGAGGCTCATCCACATGATATTCAAGTAGTCAGGGATGCTCCAAACTATAGATCAGTCTAAATTTTAAACTAACAAGTGAGGCAGGCTTATTATTTTCTATATAATATTGGCGATAATACTTCTGCCCATTGTTATTTTTCTCTTCATAAATTTCAATATTTTTATTCAGGCGAAAAGTAATAACGTTCCAATTTCTTTGCTGGATTTATTGTTTTTTAAACTGAGAAAGATAGATCCTGATTTAATGCTGAATTCAGTTGTGAGATTGCATAAATCTAACATTTTAGTTGATATTGAAACAATTCAGTGCCATATTTTATCAGGAGGAGATATACAGTCGGTAGTTGAAGCATCTATTTCAGCAAGCCGCTCTAAACTTCCCTTCGGTTTTGATGATCTCTGCAAAATTGATCTGGCTGGCAGAGATGTGACTCAAGCCGTCGAATCCTATGTAAACCCGGTTACCATACACTGTCCTGGTCGAGAATCAGGTCAGAAGTACATGGTCGGCATTACCGATGATGGAATAAGACTTGGAGTTCAAGTCAGAGTAACTGTGAGAGCTGATATGAATAAAATAGTTGGCGGAGCCGGAGAACAGACCGTAAAAGCACGGGTTGGGGAAGGTGTAATCAGTGTTCTAGGTGGCGAAAAAAGCCACAAAACAATCTTAGAGCATCCAGAATTAATTTCCAAAAGAATTCAAAATAGCGGTTTGTTGGCAGGAACAGCATACGAATTAGTGTCTGTTGATGTCTTGGAAATTGAGGTTTTAGATAATATAGGAGCCCACCTTCAATCAGAGCAATCAACAGCGGACAAATTAACAGCGGAAGCAAAAGCGGAGGCAAAGAAGGCTGAAGCGATTGCTATTAGTCAGGAGATGAAAGCCCGCAAAAAAGATATGCTTTCACAAGTGATTTTGTCGAAATCGTCACTTCCCAGTGCAATGGCTTCTGCATTTAATGAAGGAAATATTGGTCAAAAGGGGTGCCCGGTTAGGAAAGTTTTTATAAAATAGTCTCATTTACAATGACTTTTTGCTCAAAATGGTTTTGAACGGTGCGTGAAGTCATACTATCTTTTTAAGCTTGAGTGTAGCAATATCAACTATGGAGATCTATTGTGATACGAATAAAGTCCATCCTTACAGCAGTTCTTTTAATTTCATTCATGAGTGCCTTAAGTGCTCAAACTGCCAAATTTGAAATCCAACTTAAGAAAATTGAAGTTCGTCAAGAAGATTCTCCTTCTTTCCCTGATCAGCTAGACAGCAAAACAAATTCAAATACAGAAAAATGGACAGTTGTATTAGTTGATTATGAATTAAAATTTGCAGACATCAAAAAGCCTAAAGGTTCTTTGGATGATGGAAAGTGGTTAGACTCTTTTGAAGTGAACTGGGAATTTCTATACAAACCAGCAAAAGCTCCAAACGTAATACAAAACTATATTAGATTCGGAAGAACAGTTAAGTATGTAAATGTTGGCGAAGGTAAGCACAAAGCTGCTATGCTGATTGACCCTAAAGTACTTAAAAGGTATTTCAATGAAGGTAAATCTCTAAAGAATGAACTATTCCTAAGAGTTTCTTTCAAGGCCAATGGTCTTAAACAAACTATGAACATTGGTAGAACAAAATATGTAGCTGCATATTTTGCTGAAGGGAAGTTAGTTAAAGACCCTAAAGGATTAGCTCCATATTTCGATACAGATCGTTCTAAAGCCTTGAAAGGGATTGTTAGAACGAAAGCAGAAACTCCATTTAGCGTAATTCAATTTGATTTGTTCGATACAATTGCAATTGAAGAGAAATAGAAAACAATTGCATTAATCGGAGGTTTGGCGATGGCAAGTAATGATCAAATATTATCAATAGACGTAGGTGCATGGAGTATTAAACTCGGTGAGTTTGAGAATGCATCAGATGGTCTAACAATGAAGCAGTTTGGTTATGGTGAGTACAGTTCACTAATGACTGATGATAACCGAGCTGACTTAATTAAAGATACACTCAAGAAAATTATCGATGAAAAGCAAATTTCTACCAAGAAAGCTTATTTATCCTTATCATCACAGCTTGCCTTTACGCGTTTTGTTAAACTACCTCCAATCGAAGAGAATGAAGAACGTGTAAAGCAGATCGTAGAATTTGAAGCTAGGCAACATGTTCCATTCGAAATGAATGAAGTGATCTGGGACTATCAGTTGATAGGAACAGGTGAAGAGCTTGATGTAATGTTTGTTGTAATTAAAAATGAAATTGTTGAACAAATTACACAAGCAGTCGAAAGTCTGGGTTTAAAAGTTGCTTTAGTCGATGTTGCATCTTCTGCATGTTATAATGCTTCTAGAGCAAATAGAATTGGTGATGATAGCTGTGCTATGGTTCTTTCAATTGGTTCACGTTGTTCAAACTTAATCTTTGCAGATGGTACACACTTTTTCTCAAGAAATATTCCAATAGCTGGTTATGCAGTAACTCAGCAGATTTCTAAAGAGTTTGGTATTGGAATTGAAGAAGCTGAAGAACTTAAGCAAAGACATGGTTTTGTGGCTCTAGGTGGAGCTTATGAAGAGCCTGAATCTGAAGTGGCTGCTACAATTTCTAAAATTGTAAGAAATGTTATGACTCGACTTCATGGAGAAGTTAATAGATCAATTAATATTTACAGGTCTCAACAGAAAGGTAATAAGCCTGTTAAGATGTTCCTAGCTGGTGGTTCTTCTACAATGGCCTTTACAGAAACTTTCTTTCAAGAGAAGCTACGGCTTGATGTTGAGTATTTAAATCCATTCCAAGGTATTAGACTTGGCGGAAATGTTGATAGAGCATTATTGGCTGAAAAAGCCCACTTATTTAGTGAAGTTATTGGTATTGCACTAAGAATCAGTGTGTGTCCTGTCGAAATTTCTTTAGTACCTGAAAAGTTGAAGGAAGAAGCACAATTTAGTGGTAAAAAGCCATTTTTCTATTTTTCTGCCGTTGTTGCTATTCTTATCCCTTTAGTTTTCTTGCTTGGATCAAAAAGCCAAAGATCTAGTTACGAAGAGCAAATAGCCAAAAATAAAAAAGAAGTTAATGAGAAGAAAAGATATCTTTCAAGAATTAACGATGCTCTAAAAAATAAAAACACAATCAAAGCTAGAATTGATAAGCTATCAAAGCTGCACTCTGATAAATACCGAAGCGCTGAAGTGATTCAGCATATTGAGCAATTTGCACCAAAGGGTTTATGGATTACAACAATTCAGCCAATAACTGGTGACATTAATGCTAAAACAAAAAAAGAGGCTGCATCAGTACCAGAAGAAGCAATGGAAGGCCTTAGTGGAAGAAGAGCATTAATGGCAAAAACTGCTTCATCAAGAAGAAAAGCTATGGATAAAAATCAAGTTGTAAAAGGTTCCGCTAATCAAATAAGTGGATTTACAATTCAAGGTTATTATGTGAATAGCTTAGAAAAGAATTCTTTAGATGAGATTCTTAACGATTACCTAACAAAACTCACTCTAGACAAGAAAAACCAGGAAAGAAAAATTTTCCAAGAGGATTTAGAGCTAACAAAAATTATTGACTTTGAAGATAGTGAAACAGTTAAGAATTTATACAGCTTTACTTTGCAACTTGCACTTTATGAGCCGATAGGAAAAAAATAATTATGAAAGGTTTCTTTAAAAAACATCCAGAGCTCTTAATACTGTTGATTGTAGTCATTGTTATTGATGCCGTCATTGTATACATGTGGCTAGATGATAAAGCTGCTACTGCAAAATCACAAGCTGAGCATAAGAAGCTTGTTCAGGCCGCTGATGAGATTAATAAGAGTAAGTTTAAAGTTAGTGCCCAAAATGCTAAGCTTGCTGAAGATGAAGCTACCAGATGGGAAGAGGATTTTAATAAACTTATAGCTGATAGACAAGAGAAGTATTCTTACGCCATCAAGGAATATGATCAAAAAGCTAAAGCAAGAATTGAGTTAAAGAAAATAGTTGATGGACTATTACAGTTATTAAAAGATAAGAATAAGACAACTGATAAGTTATCCATGGTTACATATGTTGATGATAATACTCTTCTAAACATGGAAAAAGATGACATTAAACAAGTTTTTACATTGTTGAATGGTATCCAGAAAATTGTTAATTTGGCAGTGACTTCTGATATAATTTCTCTTGATTCAGTTGTTAGACCCAATGATCTGGCGTTTGTAGAAGATAAGGCTCTCAAGAATAGGCGTTATACTTTTAATATCAGCTTTTCTGCAACAGCAGATGGCTTTAAAAAGTTAATCAACCAGATAGTGAATGATGAGAAGTACTTTTTCGAAATCAATAGTGTAAAAATCAATGCAATTGAACAGGTTTCAATATCAGCAAGTGATATCATCCCTAACATTAAAAGACTTGGTGGATCTGAAACACCTAAGCCTAGAGGTGGTGGCATCAGGGATTTGGAAGAAGGTTTTGATGAGCTAATTAGTCCGGACAAGAAAAAGGAAGTGGATCCTGAAGAGTCTTTTGTTTATAAGGATAGTATCTCTCCATTTTCACAAGCTATAAATAATGTCGAAATAAGTATCGACTGGATTCAATTTACTAAGGAGTAAAGAATGAAAGAGCTTCTTGCAAAGAATTTTGAAAAAGTTTTATTGACCAGTCTCCTTATAGTTCTGGCTGGATCTTCTGTATTTTTGATTTTAACAATGGCAAAAACAGATATTAATGTAATCAATGATGCTACCGCTGGGGCAATGATTCAGGAAGAAAAAGTTAAGGATATGCCTCAGCTCTCAGTTTCATTAGCTGATGAAAAACTACAACCATTTGACCCAAGAGGCTTTATTTATTGTCGGAAATCAGATTGCAACTATTTAATTTTGAGTACGCTCCCAAAATGCCCATGGTGTAAGACAGATACCAAGCCAGAGGTTGTGATTGAGCAAGGAACTGGTGATAAAGATAGTGATGGAATACCAGATCAAGAAGAATTAAAGCTTGGATTGAATCCCGATGACCCTAAAGATGCTGGTTTAGACAAAGACGAAGATGGTTTCATGAATATTGATGAGTATAAAATGGGTTTTGACCTTACTGATGCCAGCAGCCATCCATCTGTTATCAATAGATGTAAGCTTCATCCAAGGATGCGATTAGCTACATATTATCCAATTATTTTATCTTATCTTACAATAGGAGATGAAAAAGATAAAAAAACTTGGGATATTTATGCAGACATTATCGTCAATAGACGTAAAAGTAGTATTTTTAAAAGAGTTAATGATAAAATTCCAGAGTTAGGTTACACAATTACTGATGTTGGTAAAGAAGATGGTAAAGACTTCATTATTTTAGAAAAAGAAGGCGAAGAACCTGTTAAAATTTTTGCAAGTAAAAAGCCTTTAGTTAAGAATATAGTGTATGTGATTGAAAATGAGTTGACTAAAGAAAGGTCAATGATTGAACTCAACAAAGAGTTCAAGTTAAAAGATAAAGCAGGAAATGAAGAAAAGTATAAAGCTGAATCTTTTGATATAAAAACGAAAACTCTAAAAGTTATAGACTACATAACTAGTCAGAAAGTTGATTTAGGATTAGAAACGAAATTAAAAGAAACAGTAACTGTTGATCCAGAATTAGGTCCAGGTCTAGAAGAAGGCCCGTTTGAATTGAGGTAGTTTAATGGCTGATAAAGATAATCCTGAAGTTAAACTAGATAAAAGCAAATCAAATGATGCCACTGCTGATAGGCAGATCATGCAAGGAACTAGTAGGTTTGATAAGTCCGATTCGTCTAGAATTAAAAAGGCTGAATTGAACGACGATGTCAATACTCAGGCAGTGGTAAAACCCAAAGGCGATCTAAAGAGTGGAGAGGACGTATTAGATCCTTTAACACTTCGCGACTC
>Ga0075510_10070932_pt1 | contig 8940 bp, 3 predicted proteins | sample DEB08_RNA1_11_FD_73471 | JGI IMG/M metagenome (GOLD analysis project Ga0075510, IMG submission 73471) | Aqueous microbial communities from the Delaware River and Bay under freshwater to marine salinity gradient to study organic matter... | ecosystem: Environmental > Aquatic > Marine > Coastal... | reverse complement strand
GCGTTGAAAGGAAAGGTCAAAGGTGAATCAAATGTTCGAGATCACATGTTTCCTTGTTGCAAGAAAACGAAAAGTGGAATCGATGTTAAATTATGGTTGTCTTTGATGAGATTGGCACATCTATCTATGAATAGAAAGGAAGGCCCAGCTATGACGAACATGGAGGGAGAAATCTTATCAGTTTCTAAATTAGATGAAGTCCTGCACTCCTATTTGATTCGATTGTTTCGGGATAATTCTGAATTTCCCTTAGAAATAAAAAATGAGGAGGAGATTGAAGACAGATATTCAGTGTTTCGATCTCTTAGGAGAGCATCAGACACAAGGGCTCTTAATCAAAATGTTTCTTCAAATGACATTGATGTGGTAAATAGGTGGAAGACCCTAGAGGCGGCTAAAGGGAAGAAACCAGGACGGTCCATGCGGCAACATTATGCCGAATTCTCTCTTCTTAAAGAACCATTTTTAAGATATACTTCTTCCATGTAAATCAGATTAACATTAAAGAAAAAAGAGATTGATTTTATCTTCGTGCATATTCACATATTCACATGTAGAAAAGGAAAAGAAAAGAAAGACTTTAATGTCAAGGGATAGATTAAATAGAAAACTAAATTTTTATGGTGGTCCTAGAGATAGGGAACTCAAGGATGAAGTCACCACCACAATACTTAAACTCAGTGACCGGAGCATGTGCTCATTCTGTGGGGGAAAGTCCTTAGGAGCCTTTTAACATGAAGAGTAAAGTGTTACAAAGGAATTTGTCAATGAATAGTTTAAGGGTTAAGCTCGATAGTTTTTTGTTTGCATGTTTGCAGGAAAGGACTTGGAAGGTTTTGGAATTAAAGTTAGATTTGTTTAGTAAACATAAGTGCATGCAAGCCGTGTGGAAGCTGTTCTTATGTTATGTTGTTAGGATCTATACTTTATTCCCTTGGCCACTAGATTTGAAGTTTACTAAGGAAGTTCTAGTAGATACTACTACCCCCAAAGAAAGACTGCAAAGGAAGAAGGCTAATTCTTTTGTTGAGGACTTCATTGTTCTCTCTTTTAATCTGTTATTTAAGATATTAAGTTCTATTTGTTTGTGGCTTTTGGTTGTAAGGAAGTTAGGTGAAACAAGTAGTAGGAAAAGTATTAGTAGGAGCTTACTCTAGTTAAGAAGCCCAAATCTCATCATCTATTAAGAAGGGCGTAAGAAAAAGAGAAAGATTTTACAAAGGCTTTTTCTAGGATCGAAAATAAAAGCCGACTGAACATTCAAAGTTTGGAGCATGTTCGGTGGTCACATGGCTTTCTCAAGTTTATTCCGTGTCGTGGCTTTTGCAGGATTCGGACACACATAATCAGAGTCATATGTTCAGGCGCGAAATCAAGGTTGACACGTCATGCAAACGAATGTTTGCAGAGTAACGGCAATTTTCGAGTGTCACCAACTCACCGATTTTCCAAGGCCACAAACTCCAACAGGCGACGATACCTGTCATCACCCAAAGATCTAGGTCTTGTTCAAGGGTTGTCGTTCTGTGTAGATCTCTGGGCAGTTAATGCATATTGTGTGCTTTTTTGTACCAATACTTTTTTGTCCTATCTTCTTACCTTACTATTGTGATTATCGGTTGTCGTTTGTCGTCAATCGCTCTCATTCTAATCTCTTTGTATATACCAATCACTGTAAGCCAACAACAGTCGCGAGTGGATCGTGGATCCAGGTGTTCTTAACAGGTAAAACTAAGTCACTTACGTTCATACGTGCTTCCTCTGAGTGGCTCCCTGGTATAAGCCTCTCCGAGAAAACAGTGCTGCAAAACGTTTGGCTCTCACATTCACTGGGACATACACAGGATTTAGCGTGTTTGTCGTTTTGTCGTAACCCTCACCGTATCATCATGGACAAGGATTACGAAGAAGAGCTCAACAGCCTCGTCGCTCAATCATTGTCGGAGACGTCGACGCCTCTTCAAGGGGGGGGATCATTGATATCTGATCTGACCTCTTCAAATATTAATGCAACTAATTTAAATTCAGTCTTTACAGCAGTAGACAATGTAGACTCCTCATCAAAGTTGAATGTTGGTAAGTTATTAGGTAATGTAACAAAACGAATCATAGAGGAGGACAATCGGTTATATACCATTAAGCTAGTTAAGAATTTGTGTAATGGAGATCTATCATCACTTTGTAAACAAAAACGGGCAGGAGGAAAGAATACTTTCTGTACTAGTATCAATTGTTTAGTAAATCATCATAACGATAGTTCTCCACCAATTCAATTATCCTTAAATTCAATCATTATCATGAGATCAAAAAATGTAGCGTTCATATCTCCAATTGGTTCTATTGAAAATGTTGATCATTTAGTATTATCAGAATGGCTAGATCAACAAGCTACATTATCGGAATGGGCTGATAGGTTTTTCTTGTCAGAGTTATCAGATGGAAAGGCATCGTCAAAGGAACATTTGCAGGATTTGAAAGATTTTTCAGATAAAGCAGCAACTCATAAAACTCCATTCAAAGTGCCTAATATGAAATATAATCTTAAATCTTTTACCCCTCATAATAAAGAAACCTTTTTAAAAGGAATAAAGAATCTTAAAGATGGCGGGTTCGGTATGACATCGCTAGAATATTTTGGTAGGGTAGATGATTATTTGGCTCATATAGAAGAAGTTATTAATAATATGTTGTCTAATATAAATATAACCAATGACGACATATTTACTACTTTGAAAATGCTAGAATTAGAGAAAAATCGCTTAAAAAGGGAATTAGGAAATAGAAATCAAGTTTCGTTAAGTGATAATTTTGACGCTTTGTCTGTCTGGGAATCTGTATCACTCATAGGAGATGCTATTAATGATCTTCAAGCCTCTAATTCAGACGATATTAACAAACCAAATATTGATACTATTTCATTTCGTACCTTTGAAAATTATGCTCGAAAAATGATTCAAGATCATCAAGTTAAATTAAAAAGTTCAATATCAAAAGATGAAATGGAAAAGGAAATTAATTCTTTAAGAAAAGAAAATAGAGATCTTAAAAATAACTTTCGAGAAGTAAATCAAAGACTTCAAAATTTAGAATTATCAATGAAAAGTTTCGATCATTTGCATAGAGATATGGAGAACCGTGTTGATATATTAGAAACAAATAATACGAATTCTTCATATAATAGTAATTATCATTCTCATTTAGAAACAAAATTTAATATGCTCTCGACAGAAATTGAAAATTTAAGGCCCAATGATAATCCTCGGAAAGTGAAATTCCTTGAACTTTCGGTTCAAGGTCTCGGTGATATGATGAAATGGCTTGAAAGTCATGTTCCGTCCATGAATTATTCTTTGATTGCAGACGTCCATATTATATTGGAACATGTCCATCATCAAATCAACCCTTCTAAATCGACTCTTGATTTTCTCCAAGCTATTTTTAAGCTTGAAATCCCAACCCCAAATCATGCAGTAACGATTCAATCATTTGACAGCGCTTTGCCAAAATTTTTCTGTAAATCTAAAGATCACAAAGTTATAAGAGGAACAGACTCTCTGTTTGATAATATTAAAAGCTATGCTGATTGGGATTTACCAAATTATGGCTTCCGAGAACGGCTCACTGATGAGATAGGAAATGCTGAAATTGCAATAGAAAATGCAATTAGAGAAGATGCTTCACTTTCAGCAATAGGTAGATCTCTTTTGCGAAACGCTTTATCTTCTTCGGTTCAAGCATTAGATTTAATAATTAGATATATAGATCAAACTTATCGTGAGCTTATTAGATCCAAATATACAGTAGAAAAGGCTTGGCATTTAGTAACGATGTTGGTAACTAGAATTTTTACTGACATCTTTGAACCGAGACTGGGAAAACTTAATATTATGGAGACTAAGAATCCTTCACAAGTTGCTACAGTAGTTTATCATTCTTGTTTTAAGAGTTTAGAAGAAATGAAAATTTATAAAGAACATGGTATTGCTAAACACCCTAACATAGCATCGGAATATGTAAAATTCATTGCACATAATACTCCATATCAACTAGTCGAAACTCTAGAAAAGAAAGTATCCAAAGTTGATGATAAATTGGTAGATCATATTAATAAGATTCAACCTAATATTAAACAGTTAAACTCTCTAACTCAAAAGGTTGAAAAAATTAGTAATCTTGAATCCAGGATTGCTAAATTAGAAAAGAAATGAGGGTTACTACCGGGTTTCATTGGTGAATATGACAATGGACCGCGGTATAATCAAAACTTATCATATTCAACTACATCTTCAATGTCAGAGTTTAACAATAAAGATGTAGATGTACATAATATAAACTCACTTAGACTCGAGACTTCAATCAAAGAATTCACTTTATCAAAAGGAACTGGAATCCTTCATATCTTATTTGAATCCTTTCCTATTTGGTTGTTAGCCTTAAGTCCTTTTACTTATAAATCAATCTGTTTTCCACAATATAAATCGTTTAACGATATTACTAGTACTTCACATCTCTCAAAGGTTATTATGACGGTGGTAGATAATACTTGGTTATCGTCAAGCGTACTATTCAAAGAGGATTCTTTACCATCCCCTAATTTTATCTGTATCTCAGGATCGGCTCAATTTATTAAAAATCTGGATTCGAAATACTTATCCGCTCCGGCTTTGTGCGTGTTTGAATACAAGAATAAAGTAAGATCATTGGATTCAAGGTTTAAATTTAGAAATTTTCGACACTTTGTTAATGGAGGATGCTCATCTGCAAGAATTCAAGTTGGGTTTTTTAATGTTGACCCTCCATCAAACTTGCCGTGTTTTAATAGAACCTTAGCTGATTTTTTAGATTATTCGATCCTGCCCTCAAAAGCAATCAATCACATGAGTATTAAAAATGGTATTATTACTCCTTCGTCTATATGGAATCCAAAACAAATAGAAGAATGTATTGCGATGCCATGTTATAAATTTAGTACTGGCTGGGGAATTCGTTTACTTGAACGAAAGGAAATTTTTAGTATTTGGGGCTGGTCTAAACTATGCTCTAGTAGAGTTTCGCTAATCGATCTATTGAAACTTACGCCCATTCAACCTTTATCTCTTATATTGAATGCTTATCTAAAATATGTTTCTCCTCAGGTTCGAAGGTATGGAATCAAAAGGTCTACTGTACCCCAGCTACCTATAGCTACCAAAACCCTTTTTCCATCAATAAATAGGGAAATTTCGCATGAATGGATTGAGTTTACTCATGCTAAAGATAAATCCGATGCGGCTCCTATACCTTCAGCTATATGGGATAAACGAATTCAAGCGTCCTTTCTTTCTCATCCAGATATTCTTAACCTAGCTACTAAGCTTCGTGAACTATGCCTTCGATATTATCGACGATCACTGATGAAATCCTTTTGTGCATTCCTTCGGAGGAACTTTGATTCTCAATGGTCAGCATATTTATTGGGAAATCGTTCCTCAACTATGGGGGGTATGGATGAATTCAGTCTTTCTCTGAAAGCTGGAATAGATGTGATCAAGAAGGCTGCAAAAGCTACTTGGTTTGAATGGTTGGGAGGGTCCACTCTGGTTTTTTGGCGATGGAATCAATGGGAGTCAGTTGCAAGAGATGGTTTCCCTATGTTTATGTTGTCTCAGCCTAGTAAAAAAGATGGAAAACGCATTATCAAGTCTAGTCCACCATCTTCGCTACCTCTTCGGAAACTTTATATTGAAAAGATTACCAAGATTATAACATCGAATTATTTAGAATTAGGATGGGTTAAATGGTGCATTAGATGTTTTGGAGTTTCGAAAGGGCCCTTTGATATCCGTTTAGTCTTTGACGGTACGAAAAGTGGCATAAATGCAATAGTATGGGTGCCCTCGTTTTTTCTCCCAACTTCAGGATCATTAGGACGTCAACTTCAAGTTAATACCTACCAGATGGATCTAGATATAGGTGAAATGTTCTTAAACTTTCCTTTATTTTTAAGTATTAGAAAATTATGTGGTGTTGACTTATCTCTATTTGACGAAATAGTAAAGGAATTTGGTTCATCGTTTTTCAGATGGTGTCGTACCTGGATGGGTTTTCGACCCAGCCCTTACCTCGCTGTTAGATTTTTGGCGTTAGCTGTTGAAATGGCAATAGGTAATCCTCATGATGATGCCAATCCTTTCTATTGGAGTGAAATCGTGTTAAACCTTCCTTGTTCTGACGACTTCGATCCCTCCATGCCATGGATATACAAATGGAATGATATAGTTAAAGCTATTGCTGGAGATTTGATATCCTTTGTCGATGATTTCAGGATCACAGGGTACTCTGTTGAGAACTGTTGGCAATGTGGGCGTAGATTAGCATCGAGACTGCAACACCTAGGCATTCAAGAAGCAGCTCGTAAACGAACCCCTCCATCTTTGCTAGCAGATCCGTGGGCAGGAGCAATTATTAAAACATTTAATGAAGTTACAAAAACGGTTTCTCAAGAAAAATGGTCCAAAGCCAAAGTAATCTTAGCCGACTTAAGATCACAAATCGGGTCCCCTGATCACTTGGGTCTTTTGTCGCACAAAACTTTAGAACAATCCAGAGGTTTCTTAAATCATTTAAGCTTGACGTATGAAATTATTTGTCCTTATCTAAGGGGTTTTCATAACTCCATCGATGGGTGGCGAGATAATAGAGATGTAGAAGGGTGGAAGTCAGAGGAGGAATCATCGAAATGGGCTGATATTTTGTTCTATTATCGTTCTAATTATAAAATTACTAGTGAAGAATATGATCAACTATTAGCTACTGATACTGACGACCAAAATCCCCCACCTTTAGTATTACCTGCACCTCGTTTATTCAGTGACCTTAAAATGTTGGAGAATTTATTTAAGGGAGAAACACCTGCGGTTTTCCCAGTTCGCTTTGAGAGAACCGCGGAGGTAATATATGGTTTTTTTGATGCATCAGGCACAGGATTGGGTAGTATGATGCAAGGAAAAGATGCTAACAAGGTACACATACGAATTGGTGTATGGTCAGCTGCTATTTCCGATGAAAAGTCATCTAACTGGCGAGAATTTGCGAATCTTGTGAAGGGAGTAGTGGAAAGGGCAAAGAAGGGATTGCTCCGCAATACTTTGTTGTTTCTTTTTACTGACAATTCAACTGTGGAAGCTGCTATCGCAAAAGGAAATTCATCTTCTCCTTATCTCTTTGAATTAGTAATTGAACTGAAAACTGCTGAAATGATGCATGGCTTTAGAGCGCATGTGATTCACATATCTGGGGATAGGATGATAGCACAGGGAACAGATGGAGTATCAAGAGGAGATAATCAACAAGGCTCCATTTTATCTCAGCCACTACGAAACTTTGCGCCTATGCACTTATCTGCAATGGATAGAAATGATTCTTTATTGAATTGGATAATTGATTGGTCTGGTCCAGAAACCTTTGTATTAGAACCTAAAAATTGGTTTTATGAGGCTCATGATTTGAGAGCGAATGATTCGACGGGTGTCAATGTAGCCTTAACTGAATCATGTGTTTACCTTTGGTCTCCTCCCCCTGCGATCGCAGATGTAGCTCTCGAACAGCTTCGTTATGCCAGGTTGAAGAGACAGTCTTCTGTTCATATTTTTGTTGTACCGAAGTTATTCCTTAATCTGTGGCGCAGACAATTCTTTAAAGCTATAGATTTAATATTGACAGTTCCTCCTCGTTTTTCGTTTTGGCCTGCTGAAATGTTTGAACCTTTACTCATTGGCTTTTGTTTTCCTTTTATCAGATTCAAGCCTTGGTCAATTAAGGGAACCCCGAAATTGGTCTCTATTGAAAGGGAAGTGCAAAAGATGTGGAAAGAAGAAGGGATGGACGGAAGGGATTGTTTGCGCGAATTTCTTTTGGTCGCTAGGAAGCTTCCCTCCGTGTCAGAGTCTGTGGTGCGGTCCTTGCTATACTTCGAGTAACGAAGTTAATTTTCACATTCAACAAAATCCTAGGGATGTAGAATGTGATGAAAGATTAGATGCAGCTTGGAGATCCAAATGGGAAGAGGGGAAGTACATGAGTGCTAGAAATGGTGATCATATGATGGTAGCTTTTGAATGTGACCTATGTGTGTTTGTCAAACTCAAGGGCAGATATCCGATAGTCAACTCTTCGAAAGACAGAAAGCTAATAGCGTGCATACGGCGGGTGAATTTAGATGCTTTTTGGAGTCGAGCGACTTCGACTATTAACAATAATTTACGATCGATTAAGAAAATCTTGTTGGCATCAGATGAACTCGATCTCCCTAGTCCTTTTGTTGCACATGGCCCCATGCCAAGGGAAGATCATTGTGGTTACCAGATTGCAATCAGTATGGTCCTAGCTTCGTTGAGACCCGGGAAACATAGTAAAGCTTACACGCAATTTGATACTATTCGTAATCTCAGAACAGCCTTTGGAGCTTTTGAAATGTCATCGTCTGCAAATGGTGATCGGAATCTTACCGTCTCTTCTTCAGGGAATACTTGCAAGGATATCCTCAGGTCTCCTACTTCTTCAGTCTGGTTCCGTCATTTTTACTCGGGATGTCGATCTAGAATGGGTCAAGTATATAAACCTAATCTAGCTTTGTCCACTGAACTAATCGTTAATATATTAAAGTTAGCTAGGAAAGATATTTATTCTGCTACGGATAGGCAGGCCAAGTTTGATATCGTTATATTCGGCACATATGTGGCGGTTGCTTATGTTCTTTCATTGAGAGGCAGCGAAGGGCTGATGCTAAATTTATCATCCATTAACAAAGAATGGGATAGATTTGACCTATGTGTAGTCATAGCGTTGAAAGGAAAGGTCAAAGGTGAATCAAATGTTCGAGATCACATGTTTCCTTGTTGCAAGAAAACGAAAAGTGGAATCGATGTTAAATTATGGTTGTCTTTGATGAGATTGGCACAT
>Ga0075510_10068307_pt1 | contig 9027 bp, 10 predicted proteins | sample DEB08_RNA1_11_FD_73471 | JGI IMG/M metagenome (GOLD analysis project Ga0075510, IMG submission 73471) | Aqueous microbial communities from the Delaware River and Bay under freshwater to marine salinity gradient to study organic matter... | ecosystem: Environmental > Aquatic > Marine > Coastal... | reverse complement strand
ATAATAATGTTTGTTCTATTTATAAAAATACCTGCAAGCCCAATACAAAAAACGATAGAGCTAAGAATCAGGTAGTCAGAGAGAGCGATCATTTGGACTCCTTAGAGGGTTTTTTGTTAATTGAAGCAAATCTCATTCTATCCTTTGCCTGAACACTGATTTGTTCAGCAATGTTCTGTTTTTTAGTGTTCACCTGAGTTCTATGAACCAAGGTAATTGCTGCAATTATTGCAATCAGAAGAAGAATCGCAGCTAACTCAAATGGATAAACATAGATCGTGTAAAGTTGTTGTGCGATTGAAGTTATATTACTGTATGACGCTCCATGCTGCTCTGGCAAGCCAACTGTTTCAAGATCGAATGGTCCGGCATTTAAAACCAGTGCCATCTGAACAATAACAACCAGTGAAACAAAAATACCGAGTGGTAGATAGCGAGTGAATTGGGCTCTAAGAGTTGACTCCTCTGTATCAAGCATCTTGATTACAAACATAAATAGAACCATCACCGCACCAACATAAATCAATATGAGAGTAATGGCTAAAAACTCTGCCTCAAGAAGAAGCCATAGACTTGCTGCACTGAAAAAAGTTAAGATCAGCCATAGTGCTGCTTTAGCTGTATTCCTTGAAACAATCATCATCAAGGAGCTGCCCACAAAAAAAAGTGAGAACACATAAAATAAAATTGAAGTAAATTCCATAATCCCCTTTATCTATATTTTGAGTCTTCCTCTTTAGCCTTACTAATAGCACTTTCGTTTTTATCACCAATCTCTAATAGGCCTTTTTTGTCAATAATGCTGCCTTCTCTTGACTCAAAAGCATAATCAAAAATGTGCGTCTCTACAATTGCATCAACTGGACATGCCTCTTCACAGAAACCACAAAAGATGCACTTAAATAATCAATATCGTATTGGGTTGTTCTGCGGGTCCCGTCCTCCCTCATCTCCGAGTCAATTGTTATTGCATTTGCCGGACAAACTGCCTCACAGAGCTTGCAAGCAATGCAGCGCTCTTCCCCATTTGGGTAACGACGAAGTGCATGAAGACCTCTAAATCTTGGTGAAATAGGAGTTCTCTCTTCAGGGAATTGAACAGTGATTTTTTTGTTTACGAACTCTTTACTCGTAACCTTTAGTCCTGTTCGAAGTTCACCTAGAGTAAAGTCATCAACTAATTTCTTTAATTTTTTCTTCATGTCTCTATCTCCTTAAAACCAAGGTCCGATACCTAATTGCGTCATCAAAGCAACAACAAAAATCCAAACAATTGTTAGAGGCAAGAAAACTTTCCAGCATAACCTCATAATTTGGTCATACCTAAACCTAGGGAAAGAGGCACGGATCCAAAAATACAAAAATAAAAAGAAACTCATTTTGACCAAAAGCCAAATTAAGTCAGGAACAAATTCAAATAAGCCCTCAAGGAATGGAATGCCCTCAAAGGGAGAGTGCCAGCCACCAAAAAACATAAGCACTGCCAACATTGCCATGAAAATCATGTTGAAATACTCAGCCATAAAAAATAGTGCGAATGGCATGCCGGAGTATTCGACATGCGTTCCACCAACAATCTCTGACTCACCTTCGACAACGTCAAAAGGCGCCCTGTTAGTTTCAACTAAAGCTCCAATCCAGAAAACAATCATCATGGGAAATAGCGGGATCCAATACCAATTCAAAATTCCACCCGACTGGCTTTCAACGACTGTATTCAGATTCACTGAACTCGCTACCATGACTACTGTGACTAGGACAAATCCTATCACTAGTTCATAAGATATTAATAAAGCTGTGCTCCTTAGGGCTCCTAGTAATGGATACTTGGAGTTTGATGCCCAGCCTGCCAAAACAATACCGTATACACCAACTGAACCAATAGCCATTACATAGAGTAGGCTGACATCAATATTAGCAATGTAGAAGTCCTCACCTAAAGGGACCACTGCCCAGACTGCAACAGCAGGAACAAAGGCTAAGATGGGAGCAAGTAAGAATAGATAGATATTTGACTTTGATGGAAAAATGACTTCCTTGAATAGCATTTTAAAAACATCGGCAAAGGGCTGAAGAAGGCCAAATGGGCCCACCCTGTTTGGGCCAATTCTAAGCTGCATGAAGCCGATTACTTTTCTTTCAGCATAAGTCATATAGGCCATCATTATGATTAGAGGAAAAATTAGAGCTAGACCTTTGATGATAATAATTAAGACGTCTGCAAGACTGCCATTAAACCAAGGAATCAACTGGTGAGTAAGGTCTACAAATGATTGCCACATAATCAATACCCCCTATGCCTTTCGAGCTTGATTTGTGTGAACAAAAACATAGTCTTCAGCGACACTCTCTTGAATCGAAACTGGCACACCCAAATAAAGATCATCATCTCTAAGGCCAATTTTTTGGGCAGTCATTTTTGATAGATAGGCTCTATTAATCATACCAATATTAGACTCCTGAAGCGCTTTCGCTCTTCGAGTTACACTGTCAGATGCATAAGGCGCATACTGCCAATGAGTCGTTATTTCTGAATCATCAACGCTCTGCACATTGGCATCATCGAAACTGGTTTTTGCTTTGGAAGATTGAAGTGCCTCATCTTTCACCTGGGTAGAATCAATATAATCAAAACCCTTGAGATCTAGTAAATCAGCCAAAACTTTAATGATTTTCCATCCCGGTTTTGAGTCACCTGGGCTTTTGACTGAAGCGCTAAATGATTGGACGAGTCCATCAAAATTAATATGCGTTCCAGAGGACTCATAGAAAGAGGCCATTGGCAAAATTACATCTGCATTGCTTTGTAAGGCTTTACCTTCGTAACTGCTAAGGGCAACAACAAATACATCTTCCTTATTAAAATAATCAGATGCAAGCTGGGAGTCAAAAAAGTCGTACTCACAGTCCACATCCATCAACATGAAAGCCTTGGAATTGTCATTAAACATTGAAATCGCATTCATGCCTTGATCAGATGGAATAAAGTTAGCCCTTTCAGCCGAATGTGAGTTGCCTGATAGAGTTAAATTTGCAATTTTCAAGTCAGTTGTCATTGCAATTTTCGCAATGATGTTTGAAATTGCTAGCGAATTTGGATTGCTATTAAGATGCTCTCCAAAAACAATCACTCCATTTTTGGATTCAATTAAATCATCCGCAATTGCGTTGTGAATTTCACTGGGACTGGCCTTGGATAATTCATTCGGAATATCTTTATTTATTTTGAATAGGATTGCTTTGAGGACAGATTGAAGCTCTGAGTATAGTTTTTGGGGTGATATCAATGCGTCACATTTTGTTTTGAAATTAAAATCAAAGTTTTTACTATTCATTGTATTGACAGATGCACCACCTAAAGTCGCTTTTCTAATGCGATGATTAATCATGGGTTGCTCCAGTCGGGTATACGACCCAACAATTAGTGCATGATCAATTGATTCAATTTCTGCCAAAGATATTGATGACTCTAATGAACTACCGCTACTTAACTGAGACTGATCTAATCTAAAGTCTATATTTTCCGAGCCAAACTGGCGCGCTAATTTTTGCATCAGGTAGAACTCTTCCAATGATGAATTTTTTGATGCCAAAACACCCAATTGATCAGGTTTTTTTGCGTTATTTTTGATTCCATCAACCGCAAACTGAAGGGCCTCTTGCCAACCAGATTCTTGCCACTGACCGTCGATTTTAATTTTAGGTTTTAGCGCACGGCTTTCATGGTTTAGGCCTTCATAAGAAAAACGATCTCGGTCAGAAATCCAAGTTTCATTTACGAGATCATTATCCCTTGCAACAACTCTCTTTACTTTGCCTCTGTAGGTTTGAGTGTATATATTTGATCCAACCAAATCATGGCGAGCAACACTCTGGACTGCATTCATTTGCCATGTTCTTGCCTCGTATCTAAATGGCTTAGAGGTCAAAGCTCCAACTGGGCAAACATCGATCATATTCCCTGATAATTCTGACTGTATTCCTTCAGTTAGGAAAGGTTCAATTTTGACATCCTCACCCCTTCCTGTTCCGCCCATCTCAACAATTCCTGCAACTTCAGCTCCAAATCTGACGCACCTAGTACAGTGGATGCAACGTGTCATATCGGTTTGGATAAGAGACCCAATGCCTTTGTCAGGAACGATTCTCTTACCTAAATTAAATTTTGAGACATCTGATCCATACTCCATGGCTACATCTTGAAGTTCACACTCACCACCTTGATCACAAATCGGGCAATCCAATGGGTGATTAATAAGCAAAAACTCCATGACAGCTTTTTGTGCAAACTTAGCCTTGTCATTTTTTGTGTTAATTTTCATGCCGTTTGCTGCAGGAGTTGAACATGCGGGCTGTGCCTTGGGAATACCTTCAACATCGACCAAACACATTCTGCAGTTTGCAGCAACGGATAGCTTTTTGTGGTAGCAAAATCGAGGGACGTCTATACCTTCTCTATCAGCAATACTGATGATAGAATCACCTTGGTTGGCCTTGACTAGATTGCCATCAATTTCAATTTCAATTTCAGACACTTGCCACTTCCTCAATCAAGTTATGCTCTTCTTCCACCATACTCTTGCCGTTCTGTATGAAGTATTCAAACTCTTCTCTAAAATGCTTGATAAAACTTTCAACTGGAGTGGCTGCTGCATCTCCAAGCGCACAAATCGTGTTACCAGTTATTTTTTCTCCAACAGATAAGAGCAGATCTAGGTCTTCTTCTTGACCATTCCCATCGAGAATCCTTTGAAGCATTCTGTAAAGCCAACCAGTTCCCTCTCTGCAAGGAGTGCACTGACCACAAGACTCATCATAATAAAAGTGAGCCAGGCGGGTTAAAGTTTTGACCATACATGTTGTATCATCCATCACTATAACGGATCCAGCGCCGAGCATTGATCCCGCGTTTGCAATGCTGTCATAATCCATAGTCATTTTCATTGCAGTATCAGCAGGCAAAAGAGGTGTTGATGATCCTCCAGGGATTACTGCTTTGAGTTTACGACCCTCTTTCAAGCCCCCAGCCAGTTCTAGTAACTTAGAAAAAGGAGTACCCATAGGCACTTCAAAATTTGCAGGATTTTTTACATTCCCAGTCACAGAAAAACACTTGGTTCCCCCAGAATTTTCAACTCCTAAGTCGGCAAACCATTGTCCACCCCTTGATAGTATTTCTGGCACCGAGGCAAAGGTCTCAGTATTATTAATGGTTGTTGGCTTACCAAATAATCCAACATTGGCTGGAAAAGGCGGCTTAAATCTTGGCTGGCCTTTTTTACCCTCAAGGGATTCTAAGAGAGCCGTCTCTTCACCACAGATATAAGCCCCAGCGCCAAGGTGAGTATAAAGGTCATAAGAAATATTACCTCCTTGAATACTCTTTCCAAGCAAGCCTGCCTTATATGCATCTTTAAGTGCCTCTTCAAAGCGGTAATAGGGCTCCATAAATTCGCCACGAATATAGTTATAGCCTACCGTTGCATTCATCACAAAACCAGCAATGGCCATCCCCTCAATCACTGAGTGAGGGTTGTATCTGAGAATGTCACGGTCATGGCAGGTACCAGGCTCACCTTCGTCAGAGTTACAAACGACATATTTCTGACCCTCTTGATTTCGTGGCATAAAGCTCCACTTTAGGCCTGTTGGAAAGCCAGCACCGCCACGACCCCTTAGTCCAGAGGTTTTTAATTCTGAGATGATATCATCAGGAGTAAGCTCTCCATTGAGGATTTTACGCCAAACTTTGTATCCGCCGTTTGCCTCATAAGTTGCAAAACTTGCGGGGTTTTCTTTATCTAGGTTTTTAAAGCAAACTTCATTCATGTTAAATCTTCCAAAATGTTGTCTAATTTTTCTTTAGTTAAATGCTCGTAATATTGATCACCAATTTGACACATTGGTCCTCCTACACAAGCCCCTAAACATTCAACCTTCTTCACACTGACCAAACCATCTTTACTGACTTGGCCTGTTTTTACTTCTAACTTTTCTTCTAAATATGAAATTAACTCATCAGATCCATTAAGCATGCATGAAATGTTATGGCAGAAACGCACCACATGCTTACCGACAGGCTTATGATTATAGTTTTCATAAAATGTCGCAACCTCTTGAACGCTGATTGCTGGCATCTCTAGGTACTCAGCAACCTCATTGATAAGATCAGGATTTAAGCTTCCACCATTCTCCTTTTGGACAATCGTCAAAGCCTGCATAACAGCTGAACTTTCACGTCCCTCTGGGTATTTAGAAACCCAAAAATCGATCTCTTTTTTTGCTTCACTTGAAATCATCTATCAACCTCACCAAAAACAATATCTTGAGAACCAATTATGGTTACTACATCAGATAGCATATGCCCCTTTGCCATTTCATCCATTGCCGCAAGATGGGCAAAACCAGGCGCCCTTATCTTGACTCTATAGGGCTTATTAGCCCCATCTGAAACTAAATAAACTCCAAACTCGCCCTTTGGGGCTTCTACCGCTGTGTAGCTCTCACCCTCAGGCAAACAATAACCCTCAGTGAATAACTTAAAGTGGTGAATTAATGATTCCATATCACCTTTCATTGCTTCACGATCTGGAGGGGTTACTTTATGATCATCTGACATGACTGGGCCAGGATTTGCCTTCAGCCAGGCTACACATTGATTGATGATATGAGTCGATTGACGCATCTCCTCCATACGAACCAAGTACCGGTCATAGCAATCGCCAGTAACACCGACAGGAATCTCGAAATCAAGTTTTTCATAAACAGAATAGGGCTCATTTTTACGGATATCCCATTCGACTCCTGAGCCTCTTAACATGGCTCCAGTAAAACCAAGCTGCATAGCTCTTTCAGGTGAGACAACTGCAATATTAACAAGTCTTTGTTTCCAAATTCTGTTATCAGTTAGAAGATCAGAATACTGCTGGATACTTTTTGGAAAATTTTTTGCAAAATCATCAATAAAATCAAGTAGCGAGCCCTGTCGATTTTCATTAATTTCTTTGAGTTTTTCCTTCGATCTTAATTTGGATTCTAGGTACTGCGGCATGTTGTCGGGCAAGTCTCTGTAGACTCCTCCTGGCCTATAATAAGTCGCATGCATTCTAGAGCCACTCACTGCCTCATAGCAATCGATAAGGTTTTCGCGTTCACGGAAAGCATAAAGAAAGACACTCATCGCACCAACATCTAGAGCATGCGTGCCGACCCACATCAAATGGTTCATTATTCTTGTGATTTCATCAAACATGACTCTGATGTATTCTGCACGCTCAGGGACTTTAATTCCTAGCATTTTTTCAATGCCCATCACATACGCGTGCTCATTACACATCATAGATACATAATCAAGTCGATCCATATATCCAATCGATTGGTTGTATGGCTTCGACTCAGCTAATTTTTCTGTACCTCTATGCAATAATCCAATGTGGGGATCAGCTCTCTCAACGACTTCTCCATCCAGCTCAAGAATTAGTCTGAGAACGCCGTGTGCAGCAGGATGCTGAGGCCCAAAGTTAAGAGTGTAGTTTTTCATTTCAGACATATTTACTTCCTTATCACTCTAGGAACATTCACATTAGGCTCAATACTTACCGGCTCATATACCACTCTTCCTAATTCCTCGTCATAACGCATCTCAACTTCACCGATCATCGGGAAGTCTTTTCTGAGGGGGTGACCAACAAAGCCATAATCTGTCAATATCCTTCTTAAGTCATTATGGTTTTCAAATAAAATTCCAAAAAGGTCAAAAGCTTCTCTTTCAAACCAGTCAGCACAGTTCCAAATCTTAGTTACAGATTGAATCATCAAGTTCTCAGATGAGAGAAGGGCCTTCACTCGTAATCTCTGATTGTTTGAAACAGAAAGCAGGTGGTAAACCACTCCAAAACGCTGGTCTTTTTGGTTGGTCGATTTTTGTGCCTGCCGAGCTCTGCCAAATCCAGATGAACTGGCGTTACCATTCCAGTCAGACTCTCCATAAGTAAGATAATCAATACCACAAAGATCCATCAAAATTTCGAACTGAAACTCATCTTTTAATTTCTGACAAACCTCGATAATATCTTCACTAGAGATAACCAATGTAAGCTCATTCAATGACTCACTCACATTTTTTTTACCAAAGGCCTTGGATAATTTTTGCTTTAGTTCTTTCATTTATTAGGTTCGAGCAATTGTATTAGTTCTTCGAATTTTGTCCTGTAATTGAAGAATCCCGTAAAGAAGTGCTTCAGCTGTTGGAGGACAACCAGGCACATAAACATCAACTGGAACAATTCGATCACAGCCCCTCACTACTGCATAAGAGTAGTGGTAATAACCCCCTCCATTTGCACAAGAGCCCATTGACAAAACATACTTTGGTTCTGGCATCTGATCATAAACCTTTCGAAGGGCAGGAGCCATCTTGTTAGTGAGTGTTCCAGCAACAATCATTAGGTCTGATTGACGAGGAGTTGGTCTAAAAACTATACCAAAGCGATCGAGGTCATATCTTGATGAACCGGCCTCCATCATCTCAACAGCACAACAAGCTAGGCCAAAAGTCATCGGCCATAGTGAGCCCGTTCTTGCCCAATTAATAACCTTGTCTAGCGAGGTCGTGACAAAGCCTTCTTTCATTAAGCCTTCAATTGCCATGGTGACTCCTTGTTATTCCCACTCTAAAGCCCCTTTTTTCCACTCAAAAATAAACCCAACTACAAGAAGTAGTAAAAATATAGACATCGAAATAAAGCCAAACCATCCAAGATCAGCCTGAACTACAGCCCATGGAATAAAAAAGGCAACCTCAAGGTCAAAAAGAACAAACAAAATCGCAACGAGATAATAACGAATGTTAAAGTGCATCCTTGAATCATCAAAAGCTGGAAATCCACACTCGAATTGTGAGTTTTTTTCATCGCTTGGATCGCTAGGTCCAAGGAGGTAGCCTACGACTGTTAGGCCTACTCCAAAGGCAATCCCTAGGAAAATAAATACGATAATTGGTAAATAATTTTCGAGCATTGTTTATCC
>Ga0075510_11121647_pt1 | contig 9054 bp, 3 predicted proteins | sample DEB08_RNA1_11_FD_73471 | JGI IMG/M metagenome (GOLD analysis project Ga0075510, IMG submission 73471) | Aqueous microbial communities from the Delaware River and Bay under freshwater to marine salinity gradient to study organic matter... | ecosystem: Environmental > Aquatic > Marine > Coastal... | reverse complement strand
ATTCTGAAAAAAATAAAAAAGTGGCTTTAGCTAAGGTTACAAAAGGATTAACTTAATATTACGGGAGCCTGACCAGAAATTTATGGGGTTAGGTATTTTTGTTTTCAAAGATTTAGATATTTTTACGGCTAATTAACAATTTTTAAAACTTGGTGTATGAGGAAGTTCTTCAACGCAATTCTTTTAGTGATATTGACAACCGGCGCTGCGATGGCTCAGAAAGGAGAAATCCAGGGTAAGGTTATTGATGAATCTGGCGAGGGTATCCCTTTTGCGAATGTTGCTGTTTATAAAGACGGTGTTCTTGAAACGGGAGCACAAACTGACTTTGATGGTATGTATTCGGTTTCAGGTCTTACCGCCGGTACTTACGACGTTGAAGCGTCATATCAAGGAAACAAAGTAAGGATATCGGATATTACGGTTTCGTCGAGTATTGTCTTCCTTGATGACATCACCCTGAAGGAGGGAGTGTTGCTTGAAGATATTGTTATTGTTTATGAAGCTCCCCTGGTGGATAAAGGAAATACCTCCACAGGTGGTGTTGTTACAAAGGAGGACATTCAAAGGATTGCAACAAGGAATGTAACGTCAATAGCTGCAACCAAAGAGGGTGTTTACCAAAGTGATGAAGGCGGTGGATTGAGCATTAAGGGATCTAGAGGTGACGCAACTGAATATATTGTTGATGGTGTTCGTGTTTCTGGATCACTTAAACTTCCTCAGGATGCAATTGAGCAATTAGAGGTGATTACTGGTGGTGTGGATCCTAAATACGGAGATGCAACAGGTGGATTTGTTACAATTACTACAAGGGGGCCTTCGAAGGACTATAATGGTAGTATCGAGTTAGGAACATCTGAATTTTTAGATCCTTATGGCTATAACCTGGCAACCTTATTTTTAACGGGACCTATTATAACTAAAGATGCAGGAACAGATTCTGCATGGGCGAAATTGGGATTCTTTATTGCAGGTGAATTGGAATTAGAAGATGATCCTGATCCATCAGCAATTGGTAACTATAAGCTGAAGGATGATGTGATGGCTGAAATTTCTGAGAATCCTCTTAGGCCTTCTGTTTCAGGACAAGGTTTCAATAAGAATAGTGAATTCTTAACTCTTGGTGACTTTGAAGAGATTGATGCCCGTCAAAATGTATCCAATAGAGGTTTGTCAGTAACTTCTAGGGTTGACTATAGAATTAACAAGACAATGAACTTGTCAGTAGGCTTGACTTACAGGAATTTTTTCTCCAATGATTATGTAAGGACTTTTGCTCTTTTTAATCCTGAAAATAACCCTCAAACGACTCAAAACACATACAGAGGTTTTATGCGTTTCACGCAGCGTTTCCCAGAAAGAAGGGCAGTTGAAGGTGAGACAGCATCAATCCTAGGTAATGCATACTATAATATTCAATTAGATTATACCAAGTTCACTGCCAAAAGAGTGGATGAAGATCATGGTACAAACCCATTTAGCTATGGTTACATTGGTGCATTCGAAACTTATCGTGCCCCGGTTTATCTGTACGGAGTTGATGAAGCTACTGGTCTTAATGCGTGGAATCTTGCAGGTTTTCAAGATACTTTAGTTGAATATTCAGCAGGTTCTGCAAATCCAGAATTGGCGGGATACACTCAACAGTTTTTTGATCAGTCTCCTATTCAGCCGTCAAGTATATTTGATGTGCAGCTAGGAGGAGGATTATTGAATGGTGATGCATTTGTAAACTCAACTTCGATATACTCACTTTGGTGGGGTAATGGAGTTCCTTTCTCTTCCTATTATACGCAAGAAGATGATCAGCTTGGTTTGACTTTCAATGCTGCATTAGATTTAAAATCTAGAAACTCCTCTTCTTCTGTTTCTAAGCACACTATTGAATTCGGATTCGAATTTCAGCAAAGGGTAGAGAGATTTTATCAAGTGGCACCTATTGGTCTATGGACCTTGGCAAGACAACTTGCAAACCGTCATATACAAACACTTGATACTGACAACCCAATTCTTGTAGTTGGCGGTCAGGAATACTCATATGAGGAGTTTTTGGCTTCTGGTCTTGAATTCGGACAGTTTGATACTATTCGTTATGACCGATTGTTCATTGGTGAAGACCAGTCATATTTTGACCAAGCACTTCGCGATAAGATGAATGAACTTGGCTATGGAGTAGAAGCACTCGATTTTATAAATGTCGATAACCTTCCTTTAGATGTTTTATCTCTGGATTTGTTTAGTGCTGATGAGCTATTAAACAATGGTAACTCCTTCGTATTCTATAATGGATATGATGTTTTAGGAAATAAATTAAGTAGTCAGCCTTCTTTCAATGATTTCTTTACTGAAACTGATGAAAATGGAAATCTGACTAGGCCTATTGGTGCATTTAGACCCGTTTATACTGCCGGTTATATTCAAGACAGATTTAACTTTAACGACATTGTATTCCGTGTAGGAGTTAGGGTGGATAGGTATGATGCCAATAGAAGCGTATTGAAAGATAAGTTCTCGCTCTATGATATCTTCTCTGCGGGTGAAGTAGATGGGTCACTTAATCCAAATGGACAACACCCTGATAATATTGGTTCTGAATATGCTGTATATGTAGACGACTTCAATAGTCCTGCGCCGGTAGTTCTAGGTTATCGTGATGGTGATGTTTGGTTTAATGCTGATGGAGAAGAAGTATCAGATCCAAACTCTATAGCATTGAGTTCTTCTTCTGGTGTAATCACACCATATTTAGTAGACCCTGATGCCAATATTAAGGATGAGGATTATGATCCTAATACATCATTTAGAGATTACGAGCCGCAGATAAATATTATGCCTCGTGTTGCTTTCTCATTCCCAATATCTAAGGAAACTAATAGAGAGGCATTGTTTTTCGCACACTATGATATCTTAACTCAAAGACCTCCAGGAGGTACTTCTGCAACTCCTTATGACTATTACTTCTTCCAGGAAAATGTAAATAATGTTTTCGATAATCCTGATCTACGTCCTGAAAAAACTATTGATTATCAAATCGGTTTCCAGCAGCAGTTAAATGAGGTTTCTGTATTAAAAATATCATTATTCTACCGCGAGCTGAGAGATATGATTCAGATTATTAGTGTTCCATTTGCGTATCCTGTACAGTATACTACTTATGGAAATATTGACTTTGGAACAATCAAAGGTTTAACGATTACTTATGACCTTGCGAAGAGAACTAACAACCTTAAAATGTCAACTAGCTATACCCTGCAGTTTGCAGATGGTACAGGTTCTAGCTCTACATCTCAGTTGAATCTCGTTGGTGCAGGTCAGCCTAACTTAAGAGCTATCATTCCTTTAAGCTATGATTCACGCCACAACTTTAAAGTGGTATTTGATTATCGCTTTGAAGATCCAAACGGAGCTCAGCCATCTTGGTTAGATTTTGTTGGACTTAACGTAACATTCAACTCTAGATCTGGTGAGCCTTATACAAGGCAGCAAAACCCAACTCCAACAGCGCAGTTTGGTGTTGCAACAAGATCTAATCTTGAAGGACAAATAAACGGATCTAGACTTCCATGGCACTTTAGAGCAGATGCTAGATTAGATAAGAGTTGGTCCTTACAGGTTGGAAAAGAGTCTAAGGAGCGTACAATCAATATGAATGCGTACCTGTGGGTTCAAAACTTGTTTGATAACCAGAATATCATTGCAGTTTATGCATTCTCTGGTAACCCAACTGATGACGGTTACTTAGCGTCAACTTTTGGTCAGGAAGCAATTGAAGGTCAGGTTAATGCTGATTCATTCATAGATCTTTATACCATGAAAATGCAAAACCCTAATAACCTCTCAATTCCTAGAAGAATTAGATTAGGTGTAGGTATCGATTTTTAATAATATTTAGTAGCAAAGACGAATATATATGTTGAACAAAAGGATCATTCTATCGGTAATCATTTTTGCAATGACAGTTTTTACTGCTGTCGCAAAGGAGAATATCGGAATTACCGGAAGGCAGGCTAAGAATTATGCCAGATTATCTTCCAATTGTAATGACGCCACCTCCCAGGTAGAGTTAGATATTAATAATGTCAGGGCTCGTTTACTTGGTGCTGGAGATTTTTGGTGGGACTTAAATAACGCGAAATATGTTGTCCCTAAGGTATTCCCACCAGATATTGAGGTGAGTTCCTCATTTGCAGGAGCACTTTGGATTGGTGGTATTGATGCCGGTGGACAGCTTAAAATAGCAGCTCAGACTTATCGTCAGGGTGGAAATGATTTTTGGCCTGGTCCGCTATCAGATGATGGAACCACTAATGACGCTGTGTGTAATGCATACGACCGTCACTGGAAGGTAAATCGTTCATTAATAGATAGTTTCCAGTCTGAATATGCAAATGCTTCTGAGACTTCCCCAATATCTTACGATAATAAATACAGGGTGATTTTTGAGTGGCCGGGTCTAGGAAATGAATTTGCAAGAGGCAAATCTGCTACTGATGTTCTTGTAATAAACAGACCTTTGGCACCATTCGTTGATGTTAATTTTGATGGTGTTTATCAGCCACAGTTTGGTGAATATCCTGACATCGATGGCGACCAAGCTATTTGGTGGGTTTATAACGATAAAGGAAATATTCATACTGAAACAGGGGGTGATGCAATTGGCGTTGAAATTCAAGCAACTGCATTTGCCTTTAGTACAAACGATGAAATCAACGACATGACTTTCTATCGCTATGAGGTTATCAACTTTGCTACCACTCCTTTAGATTCTGTGTTCTTTGGATACTGGGTAGACCCGGATTTGGGTTTCTACAATGATGACTGGGTGGGATGTGACACTTCCATCTCTCTTGGTATTGTATACAATGGTGACGCTGTTGATGGACCGGACATTGCATCTTACGGAGCAAATCCTCCTCTATTTGGAACGGATTTCTTCCAGGGTCCGATAAAATATATTTATGATGGAAGCTCCATTGTAGACTCTATCAGATTGGGAATGAGTGCTTTCCTATATTATAATAACGACTTTAGCGTAATTGGAAACCCAGAGGTTGCCGCTCACTTTTACGGATACCTCTCAGGAAGCTGGAAAGATGGTTCTCCATTTACTTTCGGAGGTAACGGATATGGAGGCGCAGATCCAACTCCATTTATGTTCCCTAGTGATCCATCTGATGCAGAAGGGTGGAGTGAATGCACTGAATCTAATCCTCCTGCGGATCGTCGCTATCTTCAATCTTCAGGTCCATTCCGTTTGGAACCGGGCGCTGCAAATGAAGTAGTTGTCGGAGCAGTATGGGTGAACCCACCTCTTTCTGGTGGTTGCCAAACTACATTTGATCAAATTAAATTGGCTGATCAGAAAGCACAAGCTTTATTTGATGCTGACTTTGACTTGATTGATGGTCCTGATGCTCCTGATATGTCGCTTAGAGAATTAGATGGTGAAATTATTCTTTCAATTACAAACTCACCTAATTCTAACAATGCTGGAGAAGGATATGAAGAAACCGATCCTATCATCAGCAGTATTGCTTCAGAAGATCCTACAATAGAGGATACAACTTATAATTTCCAAGGGTATAAATTATACCAACTTGCAAATGGTCAAGTATCTCCTTCTGAGTTTAGCGATCCTGAAAAAGCAAGGTTGATCTTCCAATCTGATCTTAAGGATGATATTGGTAACCTAGTTAATTTCCAATTCGATCCATTACTAGGTGCTGATGTGCCTGAGTTAAAAGTAGAAGCAACTAACGAAGGAATTAGACATACATTTAGGATTACTGATGATGCATTTGCGGAAGAGAATACTAAATTGATTAATTATCAAACTTACTATTTCTCCGTAATTGCTTATGCTCACAATAACTTCAAGCCTTACGATCCTACAGATCCAAATACTCAAAAGAATCCTTACTTAGAAGGGCGTAATAATATAAAGGTTTATACAGCTATTCCTCATATCTCAGATCCTGAAAACAATGGAACTGTTTTAAATTCTGAATATGGAGATGGTCCTGATATTACACAAGTAGAGGGTAGAGGAAACGGTGGATTCTTCCTTGATTTAACCGAAGAGTCGGTTAATACAATCTTAGAATCTGGCCTCGATGAATCACCTACTTATGTTGGAAGAAATTCTCCAATAGATGTAATGATTTATGATCCGCTTAAGGTTCCTAACGCCAATTTTGAAGTAGTACTCTTCGATTCGTCTGCGGCAGCGGTTGGTGCTCCTAGTGGCTATGTCTTGAATAGAGACTCAACCTGGTGGGTAATGACTAATACAACTTCAGGAGTCAGCGTTAAATCAGATCTTCCTATTTCGTTTATTAATGAGCAAATTATTCCAGATTGGGGATTGGCAGTTACTATTAAAGCTGTAAATCCTCCAGGACCAGATCCTGATGTTGCAGGAGTTGAATGGGAAGATAATAATGGACTTATTGGTTCCTCTCTAGAATTTCAAAGTACTAATCAGCAATGGCTGAATGGTATCCCCGATGTAGATGGTGTGCCATTCCTAGATTGGATTAGAAGTGGATTGGATGAGACGGATCTTGCAGGACAGGATGATAATGCGGTATTCGAAACTATTTTAGGTGGTTCTGTTGCTCCATTGGGATTAGTGCAGATTAATTCTGCAACTAGGACGTCAATGCCAATGAGACAAATAATTGGTCTCACTATTTCTCTACCACAAGTAAAATTGTCTAATTTGACTAGTGTAGACCTTGTGTTTACATCAGACAGATCTAAGTGGAGCCGTTGTGTTGTGCTTAATACTGGTGAAGGTGAGGGAACAAACCTTTATGGTGAAGACAAATTGGATATGCGTCAAAAACCATCTAAGGACATTAATGGTAATGAAATAGACGGTGAGATAGGAAGAAGTTGGTTCCCTGGTTATGCTATTGAAGTTGAAAGCGGTCGAAGGTTAAATCTAATGTTCGGTGAGGATCCATTTGTAAATGAAGATGGAAATACTGATGATATGTTGTTTAATCCAACTTCAAAGTTCTTTGACGAAACAGGATTGAATACAATCTTTGGTGGTAAGCATAACATTTATATTCATAGAACTACTTATGATGAAGGTAACAACCTGAGTGATTCGTTAGCATGGACTGATGGAGAAGCGCCAGGATCAACAATTTATCGTGAGGTGTTTAAAAATGTTATCTATATCACTAGACCTTATTTGACACAAGGTTCTGAACTGAAGAGTTTGGAGGATGGATTGATTCCAACTGAAACTGTTGTTAAAGTAAGGGTTACAAATAATTACAAAAACAATATTGTAACTAATGAGAATGGAGGGTTCCCTAAATATTCATTTACAACAGACGGATTAGCTGCAACTATTAATAGTCTTGAAGCTGCTGAAAGTGCTCTTGACCTTGTAAATGTGGTGCCAAATCCATATTACGCATATTCAGGATATGAGAATAGTCCGGTTGATAACAGGATAAAAATCACCAACCTTCCACCAACTTGTGTGGTAAGTGTTTATATGATGGATGGTACGTTGATAAGAAGATTTGATCGTGCCGTTCCTTCTGACAACACCAGCGGTGGTATTTTATCTACCAGAAATGATAATTTGGATACTTCAATTGAATGGGATCTTAAAAATGAGAAAAACATTCCAATTGCCAGTGGTGTATACCTAATTCATATTGATGGTGGCGCATTAGGAGAAAGAACTATAAAGTGGTTCGGAATAACTAGACCAATTGACCTTGATACCTTCTAAAAAGAGTGAAGATGATAAGATTTTTAAAAGTAACCTGTTTAATAGTAGCTTCAGCGATAGCCTTCAATGGCTATGCAGGAAACCCTGATAGGGCTGGTGAAGCCGGAGCTTCTGAATTGTTAATCAACCCGTGGGCTATGAGTGCTGGCTGGTACGGATTGAATGTTGCATCAGTAAAAGGTGTGGAATCAATGAACCTCAATGTTGCGGGATTAACATTCATAAATCAAACCCAAATAGAATTCTCTCGTTCAGAATATCTTCAAGGGTCTGATGTTAGCATCAGCTCTTTTGGACTTGCTCAAAGAGTAGGTGAAGGAGCAATTGGTATTGCACTTACATCTTTTAACCTGGGAGATGTTCCTGTAACCACTACTCAAAGTCCCGAAGGAACCGGTGCATTCTATACTCCTCGTTTGAGTAATATCGCAGTATCCTATTCGAGGAAATTTGCGGATTACCTAGCAGGTGGTTTTACATTGCGTGGAGTTTCTGAAAATATTGCTGATGCAAGAGCTTTCGGAATATCTATGGATGTTGGTATTCAATATATCACAGGCCCTGCAGAACACCCTGAGCAAATCAAGTTTGGAGTTGCTTTAAGAAACATCGGATCTCCTATGAGGTTTCAGGGCGATGGAGTAACATTTAGCGGCCAGGTTCCAGAGGATAATTACAATACAACAATATCATTCAGAACCGAAAATTTCGAATTACCATCGTTGCTAACTATGGGGCTTTCATATGATTTCTACTTCGGTACTAAGCATAGATTGACAGCTGTTGGAAACTTTATTTCTAACTCGTTCTACAAAGATCAATTTGGTGGTGCTTTGGAATATGGACTGAAGGTTAAAGGGCAGGAAATGTTCATGCTTAGAGCCGGATATCGCTATGAAAATGGTATAACAAGTTCTGATCCAGATGAAAGAACAACTGCACATACAGGACTTGCTGCTGGAGCTACATTCCAGACAAGTTTTGCGGGTGACCCAAATAAGCTAATTAATGTTAGCTACAGCTACAGAGCGTCTGATCCATTTGATGGAACACATTCACTTGGTGTTCGCTTAAGTATATAATTTTTTTTTAAACTTCATTGAAAGAAACGTTTCCATTAAGAAACGTTTCTTTTTTTTAATTCTATTCATATGTCTGGTATAAACTATATGACCGAGGAAGGTCTTGAGAATTTGAAAAAGGAAATTCATGAACTCAGGACCAAAGGAAGAGCCGAAATGGCAAATGCAATTAAAGAGGCAAGAGATAAGGGTGATTTATCAGAAAATGCA
>Ga0075510_11104676_pt1 | contig 9148 bp, 2 predicted proteins | sample DEB08_RNA1_11_FD_73471 | JGI IMG/M metagenome (GOLD analysis project Ga0075510, IMG submission 73471) | Aqueous microbial communities from the Delaware River and Bay under freshwater to marine salinity gradient to study organic matter... | ecosystem: Environmental > Aquatic > Marine > Coastal... | reverse complement strand
AACTTTTATCAGTAGTAACAATTTGTTACTCAAGTCTGTGAATGACTTTTATTAGGTATTCAAAACTCTTTATATACAACCATGTCTATTAGGGGTTTTCCCCTTATAGTTATTTGTTTATATTTGAGTTTAATGAATTGTTAATAAACGTTATACTAAACATACTTGTGTAATATATTGAAAATTCTATTGATTAGTTTATGATCGAACCCAAGTTTTCTATCTGTATTCGTTTCATTTTTCTTTTAAGAAATTTGTGAAGCTGGCGATTACATTGTCCTTTTTGGACGCCAAGCTATTTTTGAACCGATTTAGATTATAACTGGATTATATGGCATTAGTCTTAGTTGTAATTGTTCTTTAATATTTCGATTCCGGTGAACCCCGGAATTTGTTCAGGCCTTTTATGGCCACTATAAACGCTACCACTCATACATACAGAAGCGTTTTAAATATATGTCTGTACGATGTAATACTGTAATTAACAGAACTCATCAAATGAGGAAGAACCTGTATTGATGTTTTATTACGTTGTAATGCTTTGCGCTTGCAATAAGAGCCTATTTTGTTTATACGGCTGATAATAGTATAAACCTAGTTTAATATCACGCTAAGATCCTGTGATATTCTTAGGTAACCTATTTTTTGATATGGGGACCAACACTTAGACAAGACTCATTAGTCGGCGTATTGTCTTAAACTTATAGTTAGGAAGTAATGATCCTAATTCCACTTGAGAATTCTTGTAGGAAAACTATTTAGTTTAACCCTTACCAACCGATGTACTTAGTGTAGCGCCTCTGCCTGCGGCGAATAATACATGTTTTAAAGTACGTAAGTAAGTTCATCCTCTTAACTGAGTGGTGAAGTAAAGCTTTTGTGTCGAAGCACAATTGGAATACCAATTTTGCGGGCTTTTCGCGAATTGGTTCCTCTGTGCTTGTCGCTTTCAAATTTAATGAAAATGTCAAGCCAAGGAACTTTTATCGCACATAATAATAAAATTGTAAATAACAATAATGAGGTTTACAATTGCTCTACGGAGAAAACCTACTCATCTATTACCCCTTGTCTGAATTCAACTCAGAATTCTTACATACCTCAATCTGAAATCTTTAATACTAAAGAAGCACGTAAAGAAAAATTTAATAAAAAGAAGTGTGCTTGTAGACGAGAGAAATTGAAAGATTTGAGGAAAAATGGAAATCAACATTTCATTCCAAAAAATATTCCAAAGAAAAATTTTTCTGCTAACAATAATATTGAATATGTTCATCAATCCTTACTGGAAAAAATTTATCCAGCGAGCATTATTGATTTAGCTAAAGATAAGTTAATTAATATGAATGCTGAATCTCACACTACTAAACTTATGGAAGTTTTAGAGGTAATTGGAGCTTTAGCTGTTACATTACCTGCTATGAAAACTCCAGCCCAAGTTGCTGCTCAAATTGTCTTATCGTTAAGAGCATTAACCACTGGAAGCCTTTGTGAGCAAATTATGGCTCAAGAGGATACCATCAAATGGTGTAAAGAATTATTTGGATATAATATTTTTGTACAACAAGCAGGAATCTTTGGAGATGAAATCCCTTCTAGTGCCGATTGGCTTAGTAAAATTCCACATTTACGAGAAAATTGGGAAGCTGCGCGTAATGCACCTATGTTTGGAAAAATCTCAGCACTCATTTCTGTTGCAGCTTCTATTGGTTTGTGTTCTGTTACCAATTTGAAATGGTCTGTACAAGGAGTAGATTTATTTCGAATGGGAACTGTTTCTAAACATTCTACAGCAATTGATTTGGTAGGAGCAGTATTAGATACTGTTGTCTATTTTATTGAAGGTGGTTATGAATGTTTTAAGCAAAAATCTTTTAGACCTCTGTTCTTTTCTAATGACGATAGTAAAGCTTTAGATGATTTATATTTTCCTTTGTTGGAGTTACATGAACATGCTATGGTTTTTAATTTACATGAGAAAAATGTTACTATTAAAGGTAAATTACAAACTATTAGTGACATTGAATATAGTCAATTATTAGATGAAGCTTTAGAATTGGCTGAAAGACTTTTTAAATCTGCCAAAGGTACTTGGCAACAGGGATATTTAGAAAGACGCATTGATGTTTTGAGGAAAAATCGAGCTGCGTATCATGCTAAACGCATTGACGGATCCATGCGTTTTGCTCCTTTTACAGTTTATGTTTGGGGAGATTCTGGTCGTGGTAAAACCACTATTGCCCAAGTAGTAATGGCCGATTGTTTAGCGGCTGCAGGTGTTGATCCTGACACTAAGAACACCGCTATTATTAAGGAATCTGACAAATTTGATTCTACTCTTAAAGGACATACTACGGGGATTTTCTTTGATGATTTGGGAAATACCAAATCTGATTTTTTGGATAAAGCTCCTACAGAACGTATTATTGATATTAATAATAATATGATAACTTATGCTAATAAAGCTGATCTTCATGAAAAGGGAAAGATTGAAATTCGACCCCGAGTATTCGTAATTACCTCAAATGCTCCTTTAGCGAAACATGCCAATATTGGATCTATTTGTCCATATTCTATTGTTCGACGTGCTGATGTGCACTTGGAAGTAACGGTAAAATCAGCATTTTCTCTTCAAGATGGACGTCTTGATAGCAATAAAGCTTTGGAAACTTTCCCTGGAGATTCATTAGTTAATGATATTTGGGATATTCAAATTTATACACCTTTAGAAAGGAAAAGAGGTGGAGATAGTTCTCACTTACGCCATATAGATGGTGTACATGAATTAACTCCTCGTACTATTGATCAAACTCTTGTATTTCTCACATCAAAATGTAAACGTCATTTTGAAAATCAACGAAGATTAATTAAGAAAGGAGAAAGTTTAGTTGCTTCTCGTAAATATTGTTCTATTTGCAATTTGGCACATACATTTTGCAATTGTGAGAATGTTAATGAAGTAATTCACTCTGAACAACAAGCTTCTTTGGAGGATTCTTTTGATTTTATTAAAGATCAATTTGAAGTTATGGGAGTTCGTACATCCAATTTTTTAAACAATGTGCCAACATTCTTGTTTACTAATAAGATAGTTACACGAACATATTTATTATGTAATGCTCGTGGATTTCTCAATTTTGAGAAGAAAATAAGGAAAAGTATATCATTATCACTTATTTTATTTTTGACAGCTACGTCTTTATTTAATTCTATTGGTTCTCTGTTATATAGTGGATTTATCATCTTATTTCATATATTAATTTATGGAAGCTTGTTAGCAAAATGGCGTGATGATAGAATGAATGAATTACTCTCTCGTAGAGATTCTACTATTGATGTTTTTAGATCTATTAGAGAAAGTAAAACTAAGGTATTCATTAGCATGTGTGCTATAGCTGGAGTTATTTATAAATTTACTAGTCTCTTTCGTGCAGCAGCTGCCCTTCAACAATCTGCACTTGTTCCAGATAATGTTGAGGAAATTGAAAAGAGAGATTCTGAAGTCAATCCATGGGCAACCGCTGTAGCATCTGAACTACATGTTACTGATAAATCTGCCACTATGACTTTAGATCAAATTTTGAGTAAAATTGAAGGCAATTTATGCCATGGGGTATTTGTAGAAAATGGATTTCAACAAAAATGTGATGTCTTGGCACTCGGGGGTAATACATTTATGATGCCTCTTCATGTTTTTAAAAATCGCAAAGACATGCGTGCTCTCATTGTTAGGAAAAATCCAACTGAACTAAACTCTACTTTTAAAGCTATTGTGAGTACAGATTATATGATTCCTATTCCTAGAAAAGATTTATGTCTTGTTAATATTGCTTCTGGAGGAGTTTTTTCTGATATACGTCATTTATTTCCGGAAAAAATAACTGCATCAGGTTCCGGTCATTTCCTATATAAAAATGGTGATGGTTCTATGAGATCAGATGCTATTAGAATCAATTATACTTCAGATTCTAAATCTGGAGGTCCGGGATATGATTATCAACTACCATATAATACTTTTACTGGTTTGTGTATGGGTGTTGTAGTTGCAAATTTTGCACGTAAATGTATAGGAGGTATTCATTTACGTGGTATTCCAGATAAACCTAGCGGTAAAGCACTGATAATTACTCAAAAGGAAATTCAGGATGTATGGGATCAAGCGCATAAGAAATGGAAAGGTGCTTTTCCTTCTACCGTCAATGGTAATTTCCCAGTAACTCGATATGAAGAACAAGTATTGGTTACTCAAGAAATCCATGAAAAATCACCCGTTAATTATTTACCTATTGGCAGCAATGTAGAATATTTAGGTCAAGATGGTAGACGAGTTACTCATACTAAAAGTCGAGTTAGGAAAACACCAATTTCAGACACTGTTGCTGAAGTAACAGGAGTTAAAAATCAGCATGGTGCCCCAAAATTTCATAGGACTAGAATGTGGCAAGCATCATTAGCTCATTCAGCTAATCCTAGTTCGGGGATTGAAGGAAGTTTAGTCAAGGCAGCGTATTTAGATTACGTAAATGGCTTACTTGATGTTTTTAAACAGGATAAGTTTAAATTGTGGGTTTTGGCAGAACTCGCGCCCATGACAGATATGGAAGTTCTGTGTGGGAAGGATGGTAAACGTTTTATTGATGCTATGCCAAAAGGTACCTCAAAAGGTTATCCTCTTTCTGGTCCTAAACGGGATATGATTGAATTTTTAAATCCTTTGGATTATCCAGAATTTCAATGTCCTGCTTCAGCTAATCCCATGATTGTTGAAGAAATGAAGAAAATGGAAGAAACATTACTTTCCGGTGAACGTTGCTATTCTATTTTCAAAGCATGCGTTAAGGATGAACCAACCAAGTTATCCAAAGATAAAGTCAGAGTATTTCAAGCAGCTGATTGGGCTACCCAAATGATGGTACGTAAATATTTTTTACCTCTTGCTCGTATTCTTTCACTTTTCCCTCTTGATTCTGAGTGTGCAGTTGGAGTAAATGCTCAAGGTCCTGAATGGGATCAATTGGCTAATCATATGAAGAAACACGGCTCAGACCGTATTTTAGCTGGAGATTATAGTAAATATGATCTTCGTATGCCAGCGCAACTTATTAATGCAGCTTTTGCTGCCTTGATAGAAATTGCTGAAAAATGTGGTAGATATACTGAAAATGATCTCACAATTATGAGAGGTATTGCAACCGAAATCGCTTATTCGTGTGTAGCTTATAATGGAGATCTTATAATTCATAAAGGATCAAATCCTTCAGGACAGAATTTAACAGTATATATTAATTGCATAGTTAATTCATTGCAATTGAGATGTGCATATTTTCACCTTTGGCCTAAACATTTGGGTCAACCAAAACCATTTCGCAACGTTTGTGCCATTATGACTTATGGTGATGACGTTAAAGGTTCCGTAAAGAAAGGTTATGATTGGTTTAACCATATATCATATGCTGAATTTTTGAAAGAACGTGATATGGTTTTTACTATGCCAGATAAAGAATCTCAACCAACTCCATATATGAATGATCTCAAAGCCGATTTTTTGAAACGGGAGAACATTTTTAATGAAGATACTGGATTGATTCATGGAGCTCTCACTGAAGAATCTATTTTTAAAAGTCTTCATACTGTTCTGGAATCTAAAGTTGTGTCATTAGAAGATCAGTCTGCCGGTAATATTGACGGTGCATTACGAGAATGGTGGCAGCATGGTAAGGAGATCTACGAAATGCGTAGGGAACAGATGAAAGAGGTGGCATTTAAATGTGGAATGTCTGATTCTTGTCAAATGTTAACTGAGTCCTACGAAGATCGTTTAAAACATTTTCAAATTCGATATTTAGGACATAAATCTGAAGAAATTGATGAAAATGTAGATGAAGATACGTTCATTTCCACTGTAGGTGATGAATGTGATCTTTTCGAATAAATATTTTATGCCTTGGAGAGGCGTTAAATCTATCCACTCCGGAATTATCCGTAGTATAAGTTTAAAATAATTGTGTATATATGGATACTGTATACGTTTTAATTTATATGTTTATATAGCGTATAGAAGCTTTGTACATATTGACATCCTACCCTTAGGATACTGGTATTTACCGGCGGTTTCGTCAACCACAAAAACATGTTGCACACATGAGCAGAGGGTACTGCCTTGTTGTGTATATTAATAAATTTGCCTACCTCACTCAATAATAATAATAATACAAATAGTCCTGGAACTGACTCAAATAGTTCTTCTATCGGTGCTTATAGTGTCTCAAAAGCATCTGATAGCTTATCAACGCAAAATGTACATTTTGTCGACGGAGACACACCATGGTCTTACGACATTTCATCATCACCAGATGTCACAACCCAGCTTTCCGGATTCTCAGACGCCGAGCTCGGTACCTTCCTCAGTCGTCCTATCAAGATCAAGGAATACTCGTGGGTTCCGGAGGGTACTCGGTTGTTTGAGACATTTAATCCGTGGACTGAGTTTTTTACCAATATAGATGTAATGGAAAAGATTAATCGTTTTAGAAATTTACGTTGCAATTTGCGAATGAAAATTTTATTAAATGGAAATTCTTTCTATTATGGTCGCGCGTTAGTCTCATATAACCCATATTTGACTAATGACTCTGTGACTCTTAATCGTGCATTCTTTGCACAAGATCTTATTGGTGCTTCACAGAAACCACACTTTATGCTCGATCCAACTACATCTCAGGGTGGTGAAATGATGTTACCTTTTATTTGGCCGGAAAATTTCGTTGCTATAACTTCAGTAGATTGGCATGCTGAATTAGGAAGAGTAACTATTCATGATTTTGATGTATTGCACCATGCAAATGGTGGATCAGATCCTATTACTGTTTCTGTTTTCGTATGGGCAGAAGATGTTACACTTTCTGTTCCTACTACTAAATTAGTTGATGGACTTGCTCAAGGTGTTGCGCAATCTGGTACAGCTAATAGAAAACTTGATCAATTTGGTTTTCCAACATATGAGGAACAAGCTGGCGGTATGAAAAAGAAAGGTGCATCAAGGAAAGTTAATAATACCTCTTCTAATGATGAATTTACTAAGGATGGTCTTATTAGTAAACCTGCTTCGGCTATTGCCAATGCAGCCAATATACTTTCTCAAATACCAGTTATTGCTCCTTATGCGAAAGCAACTTCAATGGTTGCTTCTCGCATTGGGCAAGTTGCTAAAATATTTGGATATTCTAGACCACAAGTTTTAGAAGACATTCATCCATATACTCCACGCTATATGGGAAATTTAACTAACTCTGACACTCCTGAAACCCTTGTAAAATTATCTCTTGATTCTAAAAACGAATTATCTATAGATACTCGAGTTATGGGTTTGGGCGGAGAAGATGAATTGGCTATTAGCGCTATTGCACAAAGACCAAGTTTTTGGAAGCAATTCGATTGGCCTGAATCAGCAACTCCGGATGATTTATTGGCATCTATTTTAGTAACGCCTGCGTTAGTTGATAGTTTGTCTCACCCGGCAGGTCTCGAAATACACCCTACAGCACTCGCTTTTGCTGCTGCACCATTTGAAGCATGGCAAGGATCTATTAAATTTAGATTTAATGTAGTATGTTCAGAATATCATAGAGGCCGTTTGCGTCTTGTATACAATCCATTATCTAATAATGCTGGTGTTGTTCCATATAATCAAGTGTATTCAACTACTATTGATATTTCTGAAGATAGAGATTTTGAATACGAAGTTAAATGGGCAGATATTCGAGCTTGGAATGTTAACTTTGGAGCTGATTCTTACGCTTTAGCTTCTACTTTTAGTACAGTTTCTAGTGTTAGTGCTGGATCATCACTAGATAATGGTTGTCTTTCAGTTTATGTTGTAAATGAACTCGCAACTCCCAGTACTACTGCTGCGGATGTTAAAGTTCAGATATGGGTAAGCGGAGGAGACGATATAGCTTTTGCCGTACCTACTGTTAGTGGTATTAAAAATACTTCTTATTTTGTAGAACAATCGGATATTTATGAACCACAATCAGAAGAAGTACCAGATTCTCTTGCTACTTCTAATGATGATTCTAACGCTCCAAATTGTTCTAATGAAATTTCAGCTTTTGGTGACATGGCTGGTAAAATACCAGATGATAACCAATATTTGGTATATCAAGGAGAAAGAATTGTAAGTTTTCGAGATATGTTACGAAGATACAATTATCATACTTCTTGGTGGCCAGGTGAAGTAGGTGCGGGTCTTCGAATGGTTTCTACAGATTTAACCGATTTCCCTTATTATAGGGGTTGGGATCCTAATGGAGCAGATGCTGGTGTTCCTTCTCTAGGAGGTAGTGCACCATATAATTTTTGCAACCAAACTCTGTTAAATTGGCTAACGCCGGCATTCGTATGTCGGCGAGGTGGATTACGTCACAAAGCCATTTTAACTGGAACTTCATCCACTACTCTTGGATCATTTGGTGTATCACGCCATGGTTTATTTGGAATTAGTAATGGACAATCAGCTCATCCTTTAGATGATTTAGTTATAGGTAATAGGAGATCTGAAATGTTAGAAACTTTGCGTCGTACCACAGGTGGTTCGGCACTTACACCAATTTTGAATAATCCTTGTTTGGAGTATGAAACACCTTTTTATACTAATGGACAGCGTTTTGTACCTGCCAGAGACACTGATTATTATGCCGGTATACACTCTGGACATGAACTTACTAATGATGTTTTTGTAGATAGTTCGGGTATGCGTGTGGATAAATATATTTCTACGGCAGAAGATTTCCAATTGGGACTCTTTATTGGTGCTCCAGTATATTATGCATATGGTAATCCTGCACCAGTTTAGATCATTATGGGTTCGATCTAACATTGTAAACGCAGGAATGACGACAGTCAATAAAATGTCGCAAGAGACTTTCTTATAAAAAAGATAGTCAGGATACTGCTCGGCGGCTGAGCAGGGGTAATAAATTACAACATTTATTTCCTGGATGAGATGTTTTACATCTTACGTTGTGCTACTTGTAGCTCAAAGGTTTTATATACAAAACCCTAGTAAGATGTACACATCTTACCTGGGTTTTGAATTTTTACTTTGAGTCGCAAATTTCTATAGCGTATGTCCAAAATTGTATATTTT
>Ga0075510_10124574_pt1 | contig 9233 bp, 5 predicted proteins | sample DEB08_RNA1_11_FD_73471 | JGI IMG/M metagenome (GOLD analysis project Ga0075510, IMG submission 73471) | Aqueous microbial communities from the Delaware River and Bay under freshwater to marine salinity gradient to study organic matter... | ecosystem: Environmental > Aquatic > Marine > Coastal... | reverse complement strand
GCGCGTTTTAATGACTTTAAAGACTATTGGTGTGATTGGGGCTGGCACGATGGGGAACGGCATCGCCCAAACATGTGCCGTCTGCGGATATGACGTGATCATGCAGGATGTATCGGACGCCGCTCTTCAAAGAGGTCTTAGCACCATTGAGAAAAGCCTCGGGCGACTGGTAAGCAAAGAAAAAATCAGTCAAGCCGAATGCGATGCGGCCATGGGTCGCATTCAAGTGACCAGCGACATCCACGCCATGGCCGATCGTGATCTGGTCATCGAAGCGGCCAGTGAAAACCTCGAGATCAAGCTCTCTGTGTTTACGCAGCTGAACGAAATCTGCGCGGATCGCACAATCCTGGCGACCAACACCTCGTCGCTGTCGTTAACGCGCATTGCGGCAGCCAGCGGTCGGGACGATCGGGTTATTGGCATGCACTTCTTCAATCCGGTACCGCTGATGGCGCTGGTCGAAGTGATCCGTGCGCTGCAAACCTCGGACCAAACTTATCAGGCGATAGAAGCCCTGGCGAAGGATCTGGGTAAAACCCCGGTTAGCGTCAAGGACAGCCCAGGGTTTGTCGTCAATCGCATGCTGGTGCCGATGATTAACGAGGCGGTATTCATCCTTTACGAGGGTCTTGCTCAGGCGGAAGATATTGATGCCGCCATGAAACTGGGTGCTGCCCATCCGATGGGACCTCTGGCGCTTGCCGACATGATCGGTCTTGACGTTTGCCTGTGGGTAATGGACGTGCTGCATCAGGAATTCGGTGACTCAAAATTCCGGCCTTGTCCCTTGCTGAAACAGATGGTGGATGCGGGCTATCTGGGTCGCAAAAGCGGTCGCGGCTTTTACACCTACGGCAAGTAACCCCTTCCCACACCTACGTGAGGCCCGTCGGGTATCCGCGGGAACATCAAGTCGTGAAGACCTCTTCTTTGCGTCTGGGCATCGACACCGGCGGCACCTACACCGATGCCGTGTTACTGGCGGACGACGGGAGCGTCATCTGCGCTGCCAAGTCTCTGACGACTCACCATGAACTGAGTCACGGCATCCGCGCGGTCATGGATCAACTTCCAGGGGATCAACTCGCCGAGGTCTCTCTGGTATCGCTGTCGACTACCCTGGCCACGAACGCCGTCGTAGAGGGGCGTGGCACGCCTGTCTGTCTGATCCTCGCCGGATATACCGCACGACAAATTGACCAGGCGCAACTGGAGCGAATTGTCCGGGGTGGGTACTGCGAGAGGATTGATGGAGGGCATAACGCAGGCGGTATAGAGCAGGCGCCTCTTGATGAGGTCGCCGCGCAACGGATCATCGAAACCCGTCAGTCCGAGGTGGCCGCGTTTGGTATCTCCAGCATTTTCGGGGTACGAAATCCTGAACACGAGCTACGCCTTAGAGATCTTGTGCGCACGTTGTCAGATAAGCCGGTCACCTGTGGCCATGAACTGGCCTCCCAACTCGACGCCCCACGCCGCGCGATGACCGTCGCCTTCAACGCCTCGCTGATTCCCTATATTGACGAATTGATTCGAGCTATTAGTCGAATCCTGGACGATCGCTCAATCAAGGCGCCCCTGATGATGGTGAAAGGCGACGGTTCGTTGATAAGCGCAGCGGCCGCTCTCGCCAGACCTGTGGAGACCATCCTGTCTGGGCCAGCAGCCAGCGTCATGGGGGCAGCACAATTAAATCATCAGACCAATGCGATTGTGGCGGATATGGGTGGGACCACAACCGATATCGCGATTGTCACTGACGGCCGTCCCGTCATCAGTAACTCCGCAACGGTGATTGGCGAGTGGCGGCCAATGGTGGAAGCTGTGCGTGTCTTCTCGATAGGCCTGGGCGGCGACAGCGAAGCTCGCTTTCAAGGCGGCGTAGGCCTGGCAGTCGGTCCGCGGCGCGTCGTGCCCATGAGCCTGCTTGCTCATCACCATCCTGGGGTGGTCGACAAACTTAATAGCCGAAGCGGCTCAACGGTTACCCCTCGCAGCCTGCGCTTTGCCGTCGCGCTTTATGCCGAGAGCAGTCAAAAAAGTCGATTTACCGAGGCGGAAGCCGAAGTCTGGTCCATGATGAGCGAGGCTCCCGTTGATCTCGAGCGCATTGCGGACACCGATCGTGATCTCGCACGGGCGGTAGCCCGTCTCGTGCGGGATGGCGTAGCGATATACAGTGGCTTTACGCCGACCGATGCGGCACACGTTCTGGAGAAATGCGCGCATTGGTCCAGACCTGCCGCTGAAGCGGCGGCCGTGATCTGGGCGAAGCAGATGCGACAAATTTATGGCTGGGGACAGTTTGAAGAGAACGATGCCCAGGGGCCCAGTCGAGCGATCGAGCATCACATGGTGAGTCGTATTCGCGCTACGCTGGTGTCGGCCTGTCTCGCGACCGACCCCAACGCCACGAACGATCGGGAACGGGAGCGACTGGCAGAAATCTTCAGCGAATGGATTGCCGGAACCGGTGGTGTCGACGACGGTGTCTTTTCGCTTCATCTTGATCCCAGCCGGGCTCTAGTTGCCGTCGGCGCACCGGCTGGACTTTACTATCCTACGGTTGCCGATCAACTCAAGATCCGACTGGTGCTACCCGAACATGGAGCGGTTGCCAACGCCGTCGGCGCCGTTGCAAGCAGCATCGTCCAGCGGGCTCAGATTACGGTCACTCAACCTGCTCAGGGAATCTTTCGCGTGTTTCGCCCGGAGGGGCCTGAAGACTTTGATCAACTCAACGCCGCGCTCGCTCGAGCCGACGAAACGGCGCGAGCACTCGCAACCGCTCGAGCGGCGGCAGCCGGCGCCGGTGAGGTCGAGATCAGCCTGGAACACGACCTCGATTCCGTCGACGATAAGGACTCCGGCAGCGTCGTGTTTTTTGAGGCCCGCGTCATAGCGACCGCTTCCGGCCGCCCTGCTATCCACTAAAACGCTCGGGTTTTCTGGCGCTTCGCATCGGCGTAGAATCGCGCGCGGGCGGACGGATTACCCCAGCCTGACATACCCATGAGCGCCAGCATCAAAAACGGCTCAAGAAAAGATATCAGCGGTCGACCGCATATCTTCTACGACGGGTATTGGATCCGATATTACGCCCCCCCTCCGGAAACGTTGTCCGCCAAGCGCGATCTGCTGATGATGCTCACCCGGCGGACTTTTCACCATACCGAGCCCGGAATCAATACGCCCGGAATAAGAACCGAGAGCGCGCGGGAGCGTTATGAGCTCGAACAGGATCCTGCCAAAAAACGGGTTAACGCCGCCATGCTTGCCGGTGCCCTCTTCAATCGGGCAACCGATATTTTTACCAGCATTGTGGACCTGGAAAGCAAAGGCATAAACGTCAGCCAGGACAATGAACTGATGCGCGAGTGCAGCGCTTGCTTTCAAGAAGCGCTCGAATTAGGCAAACAAGTGCGTCACCCCAGCGGTCATGAGGGCGTTGATGAATTATGGGGTGAACCCTTCAAGGTCTTTACCCATTCCATTGCCAGCTACTACGACAGCCGATACATCAAGATCTCACAAACCATGCGAGCGATCGATGAGGTTGCGGATAGAATCATGCAGCTATTTAGCGCCATGCCAAGCTTTCATGGCATCGGCAAGATTGTCCGGGATTTCGCCCGCTCAGCACGCGTGGAATGCGAAATGATGAAAAGCGACACGGACTTTTTTCGTAACTGGCCGGAGTTTGTAACACTTAAAGAGCAGATCAAGGCATTTGAGCCCACCCCGCCTGCCGGATTGAGCGCCCTTGCCCGTATCCAGTTGCAGCGGGGCTGCCGTCTGCTCAGCGACGGCGCCGACCTGGTGTCGTATATGGCAGGTGTCCGTGTGCCAATGCCCAAAAGCAAACGCGAATTTCTGGATTCCCTCGACGACTTCGAGATCGACTGTCAGGGCGTGGGGCTCAAGTCCGAGTCCGCCTGAGACCCGGTCGGAACAGACCCGTACGTCACACGTTAAGCTGCAGATCGTTAAGAATCGGAACCAAATGGGCTGCAATGCGGTGCGCCCAGTCGTCGATCTGTATTGGCGTCTCAAGCAAGTTCTGCCTTACCTCGATCAGCAAATGAGGCAGCCCCTCTTCGCCACCGTGATGCTCGACGGTATAGCCCACGTGCTCGCGGGCATCATAAGGCTGATTGTCTCCCACACTGAGGGAAGGGTCCTGCCTAAGGCTCTCGATTAAAGGCCTGCTCATCCGCTGATCGTCTGTCCAGAGAATGCCAATATGCCAAGGCCGGTCAAAGCCGTTCATGCGGGGAGTGAAACTGTGCACAGCTACAATCGCCGCCCGGTTCTGCGTCTTACGAATGCTCAACAATTCACGAGCAATAGCGCCATGGTAGGCGTCGAAAATTTCGGACACCCGTTGCTGTCGATCGCCAACACTCAGGGCCCAGTTACCCGGCACCTCGACGCCATCGCTTTGTTCCGGGATTAATGTCGGTTCATTCAGCGGGCGATTGAGATCAATCACCAGGCGGGAGAATCTAGCCAACACCAGACGGCTATCGAGTATAGTCGCGAGCGCCCTTGATAGCGTCGCCGCTCCGAGGTCAATCGCAATATGGGTCTGAAGCGATGCCGGATCCAGGCCGAGACGATTTAACCGCTCGGGGATCGAATTATCGGCATGATCACACACCAGCAAGACGGGGCTTCGTCCCGAGCCATTGAATAGCTCAAACGCTGGACGCTCGTCGTCTTGCAGGAGAGAGGCGGCGGACGGTCGCGTCATAGATCAGGCGGGCCAACGTGGCAGGAATGTTGATAACAAACAGGCGCTATGCGGTTTAATCGATAAATATGCAAAAACACTACGCCCTTCTATTTCTGTTAGCTACGATGTGGAGCGGCTCTTTCGCGTTCATCAAGATTGGCGTGCAATCAGTGGGACCGTTGACACTCACCTGGGCACGTCTGGCTATCGCGGCCGTCATTTTATACATCTGGTTAAGATAAAAAATGGCCGCCTGCCGTCAGATTTGCAGTCCTGGGGTGTATTCGCATTTATTGGATTGGTTGGGAACGCCTTACCCTTCAGCCTGATTAGTTGGGGAGAAACTCGCATCGACAGCGGACTGACCGCAATTTTGATGGGGGTAATGCCAGTGACGACCGCCCTGCTGGCGCATGCCTTCATAAAAGATGAACCATTCAACGGCCGAACCGGGCTGGCTCTGGCGATTGGATTCTGTGGCCTGATGATACTGCTGGGTGCCGACGCATTGGCGGGACTCACCGGGCCACTGCTCGCTCAGATAGCGGTGTTGTTCAGCGCCGTTTGTTATGGCGCCTCCGCTACATTCACTCGCTACCTTACGACGCAGAGAAGCGGTGCGGCGATGGCCTCCGGAACCATGATCGCAGCCTTTGCGTGGATGACACCGATTACCCTGATTGTCGAGCAACCGTTGAGTCAAAGCCCCACGCTCGCTGGCCTACTGGCGATTGCCTATCTTGGCATCTTTCCTACCGGTCTCGCTATGTTGATTTTTTTCTATCTGATCGCTCAGTTGGGCGTTAACCGCTTTGCACAAGTCAATTACATTGTCCCCGTGCTGGGGGCCCTGTGGGGAATGGTCTTTTTGGGTGAGCCGTTCTCGTGGAAGCTAGCGATAGCGCTTGGGCTTGTGCTGTTGTCCATTAACATCGTGCGGTCGCGGCCGACCTAACGCCGGACCACGACTCCACCGCATGGCGCCGCCGGTAAAATTTAGGAGGCGGTCAGCAACTGGCGCACCATGTAGGGCAAAATGCCTCCGTGCTGGTAGTAGTCCCACTCTTTGGGCGTGTCGATTCGGATCCGGGCCGTAAGGGTAAAACGCTCACCGGCCGAGCGGACCACCTCGACCTCTAAGTGAGAGTCCCCAGGCGCCGGTTTTGAGAGATTAAATAACTCAGTGCCTTCAAGACCGTAGCTTTTTGCATCCTCCCCTTCCAGGAATTGAAGCGGTAGGACACCCATGCCCACCAGATTGGACCGATGGATACGCTCGAAACTTTCTACGAGAACTGCTCTGACACCGAGTAAAGCCACGCCTTTGGCTGCCCAGTCACGTGATGAGCCCGTGCCGTATTCTTTTCCGCCAATCACTACCAACGGCGTGCCAGCCTCGGCGTAGTGCATCGCGGCATCATAAATCGTCATTTGCTCGCCGGCTGGCTGGAATGTCGTCCAGCCGCCCTCCGTACCCGGCGCCATCATATTGCGCAAGCGAATGTTGGCAAAGGTTCCGCGCATCATGACCTCATGATTTCCGCGTCGTGATCCATAGGAGTTGAAATCTTTTGTCGCCACACCATGATCGGCAAGGTATCGCCCGGCGGGGCTGTCCGCCTGAATGGAGCCCGCCGGCGAGATATGGTCAGTCGTAATGCTGTCGCCCAATAGCGCAAGCGCTCGCGCGCCCTCGATTAAAGGGATCCCGGGCGGTGTTTTCTGCATGCCATCGAAGTAAGGCGGACGACGGACGTAAGTCGATTTTGCGTCCCACTCAAACTGGCCACCCGTTCCGACCGGAACGGCCTGCCACAACGCATCACCACGAAAGACATCCGCATAGCGAGACTTGAACATCTCGCGAGTCACGTGCTCTGCGATGACCGCGTTGGTCTCCGTCGCGCTTGGCCAGATGTCCGCCAGCATGACCGGTTGACCCTCGAGTCCGTGGCCGATCGGGTCAGATGCAAAATCGATATCGGTCGTCCCGGCGAGCGCATAGGCCACCACCAAAGGGGGTGAGGCTAAAAAATTCATGCGCACCTCCGAATGGACCCGACCTTCGAAGTTGCGATTGCCTGAAAGCACGGAAGAGACGATCAGTTCACCGTCTTTAATAGCGCTACTCACAGGGGCTGGTAAAGGACCCGAATTGCCGATACAGGTGGTGCATCCATAGCCAACCACCGCGAAACCTACCGCCTCAAGATCATCCAAAAGCTCCGCATTACGAAGATAATCGGTGACCACCTGAGAGCCGGGAGCAAGGGAGGTCTTGACCCAGGGTTTCACGCTGAGCCCATGCTGGCGCGCGTTTCGTGCGAGCAGGCCGGCCGCCATGATCACGCCTGGATTCGAGGTATTCGTGCAACTGGTGATTGCGGCGATGACAACCGACAAATCGGATAGTTGTCCGTCCTGGCCATTGACCGAAATCGACTGCGTGCGCTTGTCTTTATCCTGTCGCGTCTCAGCGAGCGCGCTGCGAATATCCTGTTTAGCCGAGCGTAGGGCAATTCGGTCCTGGGGCCGTTTAGGGCCGGCGATGCTCGCCTCAACCGAGGCCAGATCCAAAGAGACGGTATCGTCGAAGTCTGGCGTTTGACTTGCCGCGTCACGGAACATCCCCTGCCGCCGGCAGTAGGCCTCCACCAGGGCAATATCGTCTTCTGATCGACCCGTCAGTCTCAGGTAATTCAGCGTTTCCGCATCGACCGGAAAAAAACCGCAGGTCGCACCATATTCAGGTGCCATGTTCGCGATCGTTGCCTTATCTGCCAACGACAGATGGTTAAGCCCCTCACCATAGAATTCCACAAACTTTCCGACCACGCCCTTCTTTCGAAGTATCTCAACCACCATCAGCACGAGGTCCGTCGCCGTTGCCCCTTCGGGCAGCTCCCCCTTCAGTTCAAATCCAACCACTTCGGGTATCAGCATCGTAACGGGCTGTCCGAGCATCGCGGCCTCCGCCTCGATACCGCCAACGCCCCAACCCAGCACCCCAAGCCCATTGACCATCGTCGTGTGCGAATCCGTACCCACGACCGTGTCAGGATAGGCCAACGACTGACCGGAATCGCCCTGTTGGAAAACCACACTAGCAAGATACTCAACGTTAACCTGATGCACGATACCGGTCGCGGGCGGAACCACTTGAAAATTGCTGAAGGCTTCCTGACCCCAGCGCAAAAAGGCGTAACGTTCGGCGTTTCGGTCGTACTCGAGGGCCGCGTTTTCCTTAAGCGCACTGGCCTTGCCGAAGTGATCGACCATCACCGAGTGATCAATAACCAAGTCAGCCGGTGAAAGCGGGTTGACCTTTTGCGCATCGCCACCAAGAGCTGCCACCGCCTCGCGCATGACCGCAAGATCAACAACCGCGGGCACGCCCGTAAAATCCTGCATCAACACACGCGCTGGCGTAAACGCGATCTCGGTAGCACTCGTTGAACCGGGTCGCCAACTCGCTAGCGTTTCGATGTCGGCGGCTCGCACGCTAACGCCATCCTCCGTACGAAGGAGATTTTCCAGAAGAATTTTTAGCGTGACCGGAAGCCGGTCCAGCTCATATTGAGCGGCAAGGGCATCAAGTGCATATATCTCGACGCGGGTTTGATTGACGGAAAGCGTGGTTCTGGCGCCAAAACTATTTTGCGATTGCAACAGTGAAGTCTCCGGGTGTTACCCTGATGCGGGCGGACGAAAAATCGCATGAATTTTAACGTATCGTGGTAGCCATGCCGAGAAGCGCCGGGCCTCGCTAGACCCGAGCGGCGCACCGATGAGGACGATCACTCGCCCATTGCGCGCATCTGGTCCTCGTCGAGGACAGCGATACCCAGGGCCAGCGCTTTTTCAAGCTTTGAGCCTGCCTCCTCGCCTGCAATCAAAAAGTCGGTCTTCTTCGAGACACTGCCTGTGACTTTGGCGCCTCGAGCCATCAACCAATCCTTTGCCTGATCTCGACTCATCCCGGACAAGGTGCCCGTGATCACCACGGTCTTTCCCGAAAAATAACCCTCTACGGCCGGCGCCGATGTCGGCAATCCCTCTTGCCACACCACACCGCGCTTGCGCAAATCGGAAATGACGGCCCGATTATGGGACGCCTTAAAAAAGCGAAGGATTTCGCCGGCCACGATGGGGCCTACGTCAGGCACTTCTTCCAGCCTATCCACAGAGGCCTCCATCAGACGATCAAGACCCCCAAAAGCATCGGCCAGCGCCTGCGCGGTTGCCTCACCCACCTGGGGAATCCCGAGCGCATACAAAAACCGGGCCAACGTGGTGGAGCGTGCTTTCTCCAACGCCTTAATCAGATTGCTAGCTGACTTGCTGCCCATCCGCTCCAACGCGGCAAGCTCATCACGCGTCAGGGTAAAAAGATCCGCGGGAGATTTAATTCGAGTCATCTCGACTAACTGGTCCACCAGTTTCTCTCCCATCCCCTCAACATCTAAAGCCCGGCGGGAAACGAAATGCTTTATCG
>Ga0075510_10015524_pt1 | contig 9288 bp, 11 predicted proteins | sample DEB08_RNA1_11_FD_73471 | JGI IMG/M metagenome (GOLD analysis project Ga0075510, IMG submission 73471) | Aqueous microbial communities from the Delaware River and Bay under freshwater to marine salinity gradient to study organic matter... | ecosystem: Environmental > Aquatic > Marine > Coastal... | reverse complement strand
ATTTAAATTTGGACATAGCATACAGTGTTAGACAGTGTTAAAGACGCCATTGAAGACATTAAAGCCGGTAAAATGGTTATTGTCATTGATGATGAAGATAGAGAAAACGAAGGCGATCTCGTTTTTGCTGCCGAAAAGGCTAGCCCTGAATTGGTGAATTTTATGGCTACTCATGGCAGAGGACTAATCTGCTGTGCTATAACTCCTGAGCGAGCATCTAGCCTAGACCTTCCACTAATGGCTCAAGAAAATACTTGTCCTTATCAAACTGCATTCACCATTTCTGTAGATGCAAAAGATGTGACTACGACTGGAATTTCAGCCAGTGATAGATTCCATACAATTGCCAGACTTGCCGATGATCAATACAGTTCAGATGACTTTGTAAGACCTGGACACATGTTTCCTTTGATTGCTAATGAAGATGGAGTCCTTGCAAGAAGAGGTCAAACTGAAGCTTCTGTTGATTTAGCAAAATTAGCCGGACTTTACCCTGCTGGAGTCATTTGCGAGATTATGAATGATGATGGCAGCATGGCAAGATTGCCTGACTTACGTATTTTTGCGAAAAAGCATGACCTAAAAATCATTTCCATTGATGATATGGTCAAATTTATCGAAGCTGAAAAGTAATTAGATATAGTTGATAATACTCAACTGACTTGTCTTGTTGATCATCTGCATCGTAGCTTGATAAGTAGTTTGCAGCTGAGCTAATTCTGTCATTACTGCAGCTAAATCTGCTCCTTGAAGTTCTTCTAACTGCATATTTTGAGTTAACTCTCTGTCTGTAAGCCTTCTCTCTTGAGTTTCAAACCACTGCTGCTTTACGGCATTTGTTGTTAACTGGCCTATTACATGATCCATATTCTCTTGAAGTTGATCAGCATCTGCATCTACTGGATGGTTACCCTGAGCCAACTCGTCTCGAATAGCAATAAGATTTGCAATGACATCTACACTTCCACCATCTTGAAAAACTCCGTCAGTACCAGAAGCCATCAAACCATACTCAACGATTGTATTTTCGTTCATCTGAGTTTTTAAAAGCTCTGTACTTGCTGTCGCATTTGAACTAATAGATGTAATCTCACCAGCTGCATTTCTTGTAGCCGTAAACGGAGGCAAAGCCGTTTGAGTTCCACCAAACAAATATTTATCACCAAACTTTGTTTCACTTATTGAGAAGATCTGATCAATGATTCCATTAAGTTCTTGAGCAATATCCATACGATGCTCTGGCGGGTGAGTTCCATTGCCGGCACTCGTTGCCAATTCACTGGCTTTTTGCAATAGATCTACCAAATCCTGAACTCGGTCATCAGTAGTAATTATCTGAGCCTTTGCATCACGAACATTATCCTGAAATTGGAGAGTATCTTCTCTTTCCCGGCTAATTTCTGCAGCCATCGCACCATCAGTAACATTTTCTGAACGATCCATGAATGCCTTTCCTGAAGAAGCCTGAGTTTGTCTTTTCCTATACTCAGCCTGGATGTCAATAAAATTGTTTTTTAGGAGATCATAAGATGCTCCATTAGTAGACCTAATCATGATACAGCCTCCGAAATTACAAAATCTGCTGGTACTGTGAAGTTGGCGTATGCAGCCGAGCGCCTATTCCTACACTCTGCTCTAGCCTCCATTATCTGATCGTGCTGACCTATATCTTTCCAATACTCAAGAATTGGGAAAGCCGAAACTTCATAATCACTTGCCATTACCGCGTTCATCAATTGAACCATGTCAAAAAATTCACCTTTAGGGATTAAGTCTATCACTTCTGGCTCCAGCATATAAATTCCAGCATTTACAAGAAATTCATGATCTGGTTTCTCAACAATCTGACTAACTGCGCGGTTGTCTGAATCCATCTCCACTACACCGTAAGGAATTTTAATGCTGTGACGTCTGACACAAACAGTCATAGCACAACCACTTTGTTTGTGAAACTTTATCAGTGAACGGTAATCTAACTCTGTAAGTAAATCTCCGTTCATCACTAAAAAGCTACTGCTGGGTTTTGCAGTCAAGAGCGTTAAGCCACCTGCCGTACCCAATGCCTGCTCTTCTTTAACATAATTGACATGCAAGTCGTGCTGTTCACCACTACCTACATGGTTTTCAATCTGATCTGCTAAGTGATTTACGGTCAATACAACATCCTGAATACCATTCTGTTTTAAATTTGTAAGTATGTTATCAAGAATAGTTTCTTCACCAACTTTTAAGAGAGGTTTTGGAGTATTTAAAGTTAATGGGTGAAGTCTTGTACCTTTACCACCTGCCATGACGACAGCTTCTGCAGGCTCAAGATCTTCTAACTGATTCTTCAATAATTCTAAAGCTATTGGTTGGCCATCATTATTCACTACTGGAAGATGACGAATTTTTTTCTGCATCATTAATGCAGTAATTGCTAACTGAGGTGTTCCGGATTTTACTGTTACAGGATTATTAGTCATGATTTGACTAACTGGTGTATCCAAAGCTGCTCCAGCGAGAAAAGCACGGCGAATGTCACCATCAGTAATTAAACCAATGAGTTTACCCATTTCATCGACAACTAGAGCTGCTTCTGAGCTCATGTGCCTGACTGCCTGACTTATCGGGGTTTGCGGGCCTATTAAAGCCGCATTCAGCTGTTCTCCCTGAAGATTGCCGCTCATAACCTTACCTCGACTGCTTGATCTCCTTATCGACAACTTTTAAGTCTTTAATTGTCGACAGGTAATCACCTAAACTTAAATTCAATCTTTTAAAGCTCAGTGAAACAGCACTGCGCTTCTCATTTTTCTTTGTCCATGTCTCTGTGTGTTTCATTTTTGTCTCCTCTCTTAGACAATGTTGATAACTGTATTTATTAATTCATCTACAGCTCTGATGAACTTGGCTGCTCCCTGAAATGCTCTTTGAGTTTCTAACATATCGACCATTTCCTCGTCGATACTGACTCCAGTTTTTTCAGCTATTAATGTTTTGAACATTTCAACACTCGATTCTGAGCTATTGAGCATGGCTTCTGCTCTGCTCTTTTCGATTGCAATTACATCTACAAAACGGTCAGAATGATTTCTTAAAGTGTCATTACCTATTGCGCCTACTGGGGTGTAAAGCCTATTCCACATGGCTAAGGCGTTATCACCATCACCTGTGTTTTCATCATTGTCTGCTGCAGCAATAAGATCCGGATCGGTAAATGCAACACTTAGAGCTCCGCCTCCACCATCTACAAACATTGGACCACCTAAGGCGCCATTTAAATTGTAACCAAGAGCTTGCTGAGCATTAATTTCGTCAGCTAGTGCTGTTGCAAAATCTTCTACATCATCAATTCTTGCTTGAATGTAGTCATAGGCATCTTTAAGCCCTGAAATAGCACCATTCGGTGAATTGAGAGCACCGCCACCCGTTGTCCATGTGATAGATGGAGACGGAGGTGGACCTGCTGTTAAAGAATGAGAAAGTGTATCATTAACAATGTCTCCTGTAACCATTGTTGTCGCACCAACAACCACTGTATAGGAACCATCGGTTTCTTCAGTGAAAGAAACTTCAGCCAACTTGGCCATTTCTTTGATTATTTGATCTCTTTGATCTCTAAAATCGATTGCTTTTTGATTGCGAATCATACTTGCTTCAGTATGAACAATCATTTGATTGATTTGAGCTAATTCTACTGCTAATTCGTTTAAATCATCTACCTTATCAGGTAACTCTCCAACTGTATCAGAAGATGCTATTTGGTCTCTAACATTTTCCATTGTGGCGTATTGATCATTAAAAGTAGTTGCCAATCTTTCAGCATTGGCTAAAACAGACCTTCTATAAGTTTCTGACTCTGGATCTTTTGCAAGGTCCTGTAAACTGTTAGAAAATTCTGTAAAAGCATCAGTTAAGAGAGATTCACCATCTTGAGCCACTACCTGCTCTAAAGTTTTAAGGTGTTTGTGGTAATACTCGTAGTAAGATTGTTGCTCTAATGCATTTTCAAGATTATTCTCTAAAGCTGCATCAAAGTGCCTTATAACTTGCTCAACATGAGTGCCGGTACCAATCTGCAAGTTACCTGTTTCCAGTGGAAAGTTCTCCACCAGAATTGCTTCTTGCCTATGGTAACCTTCCATATCGGCTTTAGCGATATTTGAACCGATAGTAGACATTTCTGTCTGCCTAGCGATCATTGCGCTTTTACCTGTATATAAGGATCCGACTAAACTCATTTTTTATTCTCTAATTTTATCCAATTGATTTAAAAATCATTGACGAAGATCTTATGCCTAATCTGCCGCCTTTGTTGTATACTTTCTTCTTCCCCGCAAGACCTGCGCCAGCCTTCACCATACTTTTCTGAACTGCCGATAAGTAGTTACGTGTCAAGGAGTAATTAACTTTATCAGTCAACTGAAGTCGCTGTAATTTCTCGCGAATTTCAAGGCGGGATTTTTTAATATCTCCGGACAAGGTTTCAATTTCTGAACCGTAAACTTCATTCCATAGCTTGGCTGCTTGATTTAAAGTGGAAGATTTTTTCTCTTGCTCGGCAAGAATTTCCCAGATTCTATCTTGCTCTCTTCGTATAAGAGCTTTTTCTAATCTTAGAGAGGACTCCAGCAGGTCCTCCACTGCATTCCACAGTCTTTCGCATATGGAACCGGAGTTTGATACATATTCCGGAACTGCGTTGGGATTCTTTTCCATAATGCTTTAACCTCATAATTTCTGCTTTAAACTTTCGTAGATTGTTTCACTTAAACCGAAGCCAATGTTTTTAGCCATATGGTCTGCCATCTGGTCATAGGCCATATCCATAAATTTGCTTGAACCTTTATCCTGGTCTTCTTCACTGTCTCCAAGTTTTCTTGCTGACTGAAACCCTTGTTTGACCATTGACTTAATAAGAACAGCTTCAAACTGCTTACTGACCTCTCTTAATTCACGGTCTTCTTTTTGAAACTTTTTATAGTCCTCCATAGGACTCATGGTCTCTTTAAACCATCCATTTATAGGTTTCATATCACTCATAATTTCACCTGAAATTTGTTACTTCATCTGTAGTTCCGCATGAAGTACACCAGCATTCCTCATTTCAGATAAAATGGACATCATATCTCTTGGAGTAACGCCCAATTTATTGAGTGCTTGAACTAGATCTTTGACGTTTGTTAGATTGGGAACATGTTGGATTGTAGACTTATCTTCAGACACACCAGTTGTGGAGTTTGCAAATGCCGTAGTTACTCCTGGTCCTCTTACTGAAGAATTTGGTTGGCTTACTTGAAGTAAACTATCAACATTAACAATGATGTTACCTTGAGTAATAGCACATTCAGATATTTTAACTTCACCGCCAAAAACTATAGTTCCGGTAGTTTCATTCATAACTACTTTTGCAACATTATCAGACTCAAATTGAAGTTCGTGAACTTTTGCTATGAAGTCAACTACTTTTCCTTGTTGGACAAAAGTCTGTGGTACTTTCACTCTCACAACTTTATTTGAATCTGCTATAGCAGTTCCAGTGAAAGTTTCATTGATAACATCAACTATTGACTTTGCCGAATGAAAATCTGGATCTAGTAAGACGAATGATAATTCATCTCTCTTTAAGTAATCGTTATTTCCTACGTCTCTTGTAAGCTCCATGGCATTTTTTATACTGGCAACAGTAGGTACATTTTTTACGACTGTATTTCCACCTGCACCTTTCTCGCCGTAAGATGCTCCACCAACTAATAGCTTACCTTGGGCAATACCTATTAACTCTCCATTGGTTCCCAGAATTGGAGAAGCCATCAATACTCCTCCACTCAAAGACTCTGCATCTCCGATTGTTGATATAGTACAGTCAACATACTCACCTTTTTGAGAGCCACCCGCAATTCTAGCAGTAATCATAACCGCCGCTATGTTGTTGGCTTTAATGCTATCTTCTGGAATATCAATATTCATATTTTTCAGCAAGTTATTAACTGTATGCTGAGTTAATGCTTCATCCGAATCCCCTGTCCCATTTAAACCCGTAACTATTCCGTATCCAGTAGCGAAATAATCTTTGGAACCTTTTATTTTTGTCTTATCTTTAATGCGGAGCTTAATCTTCTCTCCTGCTGAAAGGCCGATTGCTAGACAAATGAGAATTGCTATTATTTTTTTCATCATTTACTCCAGATTAAAATGGGTTGATGTGCTGAATCAGGCGCCAAAGGAAACCGGGCTGTGTTCCATCTGTAACATCACCTGCAGTTTCATAGTAAATGTGAGCATCTGACATGAGGCTTGAATTGATGGTATTTGCGGAAGAAACATCTCTTTTACGGATCACTCCTGTCATGATAATTGACACTTCTTCTTTCTTCATTTTCACTCTGCGCTCACCTTTGATGACAAGCGTTCCGTTTGGCATAACATCAACAACTCTTGCTGTTATCTGAGCACTTAGAGTTTCACTTGTACTTGCTGAACCACTTCCTGAAAACGAATCCGAAGAACTCACAGTTAGTCCCTGCAAAGTAGCAATACTGTTGATGAGCTTAGTAATTTTTGAGTCATGATTAAGTCTAGTATCTGACTTTTCGGTACTTAGGACATCGGGGGTTGCCCCTTTTGTTGCTGACTTAGAAGTAGATAAATCTTCTGACTTACTCGTACTAGAACTTTCACTGATAATAATAGTTACAAGGTCTCCAATTGAGCGTGCCTTACCGCTGTCATACATTCTTGAAACCATCTTAAATTCGTCATTTGCTTCAGCTGATAAAAATGCTAAGCAAAGTATTAAAGTTATTGTTTTCATCTTCCTCTCCATTACTCAACTATTCCGGTTTTTGGTTCAACCATTTTAACTTGTATAATTTCTCCAGACTTGGTATTTCTAGCTCGAATCGTCTGCCCCCTTCTCCCATCGGTCAAAGCTTTAGCTACTGCAGATACTTTGAAACCATTACTTACTACAAAGGCATTAAAATGACCTCCTTTCGTTATGTAGATGGGATCCATTAAAGCTACTTTTGGCACACGACTTCCAGATGGAAGGTCTTTGGTTAATTCATAGCCAACACAATCAATAAAGTTCGAAGCATAACGTCCTTCTTTTCCATCAACCCAAACTTGATCTACAACCAAATCCGACTTCTGAAGGATTGCGCCTTTTGACAGCCCTGCCTTTAAAACAATAGAATAAATTTTTCGACGAATATTAGGGTTTAAAATTATAGTTCCTCTGTTCTTCCCCTTTTCAGTAAACTTCACACTTAGTTTTGAAGAAGTAAACATTTCGTTAGGAACCTGACTTACTAACTCAAAATCAGCACCACTCATGGCATTGATTTTGTTTATATCGTCATTAGTCAGCTCAACTTCAATTTTAAAACGTTTCCAAGGGTTCTCTTTAAGTAATGCTGCAGTTAAGCCTGCTTTTACGTTCTCGATGTAGTTAGCGTCCTTAACTCTCATAATTTTGATAAACTCAGGAGATTTTAAGGCTAGATCCATCAAAGATGCATGATTCTGCATCTCATAAGCAAGTTGCTCTGGTGTATAATTCTTAGATCCTCTAAGAGGTGATTTGATGATGATTAACTCTTTCTCACTATCTTTTAGAGCATCAGTAGCAACTAACAGGTCTTTTAGAAGAACTAGATGTCCACTAACCTGAACAGTTTTCTTTAACTGAACAATTCTTTCAGCCTGTAAGCTCAGGCTTATTGTTAGAGTCAGAACCAGTAGCTTTTTTAGATTAATCATCATTCAACCCTTTATTTTAGATTCGTTGCTGTTCTCAGCATTTCATCACTGGTTTTAATACTCTTAGAAATCACCTCATAAGCCCTTTGAGCGGCAATCATATTCACCATTTCTTTAACAACATCAACATTTGAACCCTCTAGAAACCCTTGGCGAATTCCACCATGACCATTTTGGTTAGCAGCTCCTAATGTTACTGGGCCACTAGCTTCTGTTTCTTTGAAAAGATTATTACCAATTGGGCGAAGACCTTCATTATTTGGAAAACGAGCGATTTGAATAGAACCTGGACTACTATCAACATTATTAACTCTTTGGGTAATGGTTCCGTCTAGCGTAATAGTTACTGTAGATGCGTTGGAATCAATATTAGGAGCACCAGCCAAGGCATAACCATCTTCAGTAACTAACTTACCTGTGGAATCTCTGTGAAAGTGACCATCACGAGTGTAACCTTTAGAACCATCAGGAAGCTCAATTTCGAAGAAACCATCGCCTGCAATTGCTAAGTCAAAATTTCCAGACCTTTCTGTCATGGTTCCATAAGAAAAGTCTCTTGTAATACCACTAACTCTCGAACCTGTTCCAAGCTCAATACCAACAGGTGCATTAGAGTCTGAAGTTTTAGCTCCAACAGCTGTAACTGTTTGGTAATACAAATCCTGAAAATGGACATTACCTTTCTTATATGCTGTTGTATTTACGTTTGCCAGGTTATTGGCAATAGTTTCGGTAAGACGGTTTTGGCCATCCATTCCAGTTGCAGATATCCACAGTGCTCTATCCATTATTCGTCTCCTTATCCACCAAATGTTGATTGTTCTTTTGATCTCAAGCCATCAGTCATTTTCAGTACTTTCGAAGCCATTTCATACTTCCTCATACTGTCAATCATTGAGATCATCTCTTTAACTATTGAAATATTTGATTCTTCTAGTGTGCGGCCCATAACCCTAATTTGATTGGGGTCTAACTCTGATACTTCATTCTGATTCCCACGCTTAACGGCAAAGTAACTACCGCTCATTCTTTCCAGATTGTTCATATTTGCAAATTCAACAACCTTAAGAGCGCCAATTTCCTTTCCTCCAACGCTAATGGTTCCATCAGCTCCAATCTCAATTTCATTCATGTTATCTGTTGCATCAAAGGCCAAGTCTCCAGTCCTTCCTTCGACTTTGTAACCTTCGCTTGTAATAAGCTCACCACTATTAGAGAGAGTAAAACGGCCGTTTCTAGTGTAGAATGATTCACCTTTACTATTGGTAACTTCAAAGAAGCCTTCATTACCGATTGCAAAGTCCAGGTTTCTTCCGGTATGCTTAACTGGACCTTTTTCAAAATTAATTGAGTTTTGGTCGTAAACCGTTCCCTGCCCCTCTGCAGTATATTGATTTAAATATCCATCAAAGTCAGTTGAAACTACAGATTCACCTTTAAAGCCCGGAACAGGTGCTCCAGCAAGATTTTTGGCAATTGCCTCCTGCCTTTGTATCTCGATATCCATCGATGATAAAACTTTGTAAATTATAGCCATTTGTT
>Ga0075510_11060574_pt1 | contig 9480 bp, 1 predicted proteins | sample DEB08_RNA1_11_FD_73471 | JGI IMG/M metagenome (GOLD analysis project Ga0075510, IMG submission 73471) | Aqueous microbial communities from the Delaware River and Bay under freshwater to marine salinity gradient to study organic matter... | ecosystem: Environmental > Aquatic > Marine > Coastal... | reverse complement strand
GCGGAGAGAAGTATTTCCCAAATATTTCATTACTTAGCAAGAACAACTTTAGCTGATTCAGATGTATTTGAACCATTTAATTGGTAAATGTATACACCATTTTCAACTGGCATATTTCTCATGTCAGTTCCATCCCAATCAATTGAGTAAGGACCAACATTTAATTCACCATCTGTTAATACTTTAACAGGGTTACCTAAAGCATCATATACTGTGACAGTATAGTTTCCGCTTTCAGGTATATTCATTGTAATTCTTGTGCTTGAGCTAAATGGATTAGGTGAAGCATTAATTGCATCAACATCAGATTCAGTGTTAACTTTTATTGACTTATTATTAAGATCAACATCATTTAATCTGATTCCTTCAACATTGATTAACTCTTTATCAGTAGCAAAGTGAATGTAAGCAACTGGTTCATCAGATGTATAATTTCCATCAGTCACAATTACAACATTTCCTTCATGTACATCATAAAGATTGTATTCGCCATTTCCTAATACTTCAACATCTTCTACTTCTGCATCAAAGTTGAACTTAGCACTTACACCTGCTTCAGTTTTACCGTTTAAATAAACAGGAACTTTATAACCGTAAGTACCATTATTCATTGGCTCACCAAATCTAACATCATTAGCAATAGGTTCGATGCTAGTTAATTTCCCTTTCTCTATAGTTGTATCATAGATCCAAGGTAAAGAAGGAACTTTAACACTTAAGTAAGAAACAATCCATCTTGCATCATTCTCATCAGCAGACCAATATACTTGGTTTAGTGATGGAACATCAGCAGGAATATCATCTTGCCAATTACGGCTTCTTGTTTCAATTGTATGTTTAACTGTAGAGTCATCTGGTACTAATACATCAACTGGATCAGTCCATGTTTGAGAATCTTGATCAACATAATAGTAACCAGTAATATTATTGAATTGATCATATTCAGGGAATTGATTAACTGATCTGCCTTGATCATCAACAAATTGACCAAGTGCGTTTCTTTCCCAAATATTAGTATCTAGAATTGCAAATCTACCATCGTGATCGGCATCAGCGTGAAATGCTTGTCTACCTAAAACACTATCTAAAGGAACTTGTGAAGTAACTGATCTCATTACCATTCTAACATCATTAAATGTTACGAATCTGTTTTGAGGTAATAAGAAATGCCTTCCACCAAAACCATGAGATAGGTCAGTATCACCGTCACCCCAATCTGATAGAATATTTACAACTGGGTTACTTGAGAACATGATTCTTTTGTTTGTACCACCAGATGGTTGCCAAACGTTAGATAGTTCTTCAGATGTTGTTCTTTCATTACAGTAAGGGTTAGTTCCTAAATCTTCATCAAAATAACAAAGACCATTTAGGAAGTCATCTCCTAAACCTTTCATACCAATTGATGCACCCTGAGTGATAACAACATTACCTTGTCCAGGAACATTTACTAAACCATAAGCGAATTCTACATCACCTTGGAAAGTTTGTGTTTCATCAGTTGATCTGAATAGTTTTACTTGGAAGTTTGCTATTGAAGAAGGAACAGAAGGATCATTAATGTTAAGATCTCTCCATTCTACAACAATGTATTCACTTGTTTCTTGTACGTAAATTCTTGATGGTGAATAACCAGGATCATTCGCTGCAGTTCTGTAATAGTGATTTCCCCAAAAAGGAGCTATTACTGCTTGCTGATATGTATTATCATCATCAATAAATAAACCGTTAGGTCTGTTTTGTGGTAAATTTTGTGGCTGAACGAAAGTAATAAATCCGTTTACACAAACCCACATTTTATTTCTATCTTGACCTGCATAGTTCCATGTCCATGGTAAGTCAATTTCAACATATCCATCATCTGGATCTTCTTGATTAGCCGGGTAGTTGATAAACTCATCGGCATCATACAAGTCTGCATTGCCTTGTACTGAGGTGTAGTCGCCTTTCGTAATAGAAATCGAAAGGAATTCAGTCTCAATACCAGCATTTAAAACCCCAACGCTAGCAACCGCCATCACGATCAACGCCAAGGTATATCTGATTAGATTAAATCTCATTTGTTACTCCGATATTTATAATAATTTTCTTTTTTGTTAATGGCGGGGATAAACCCCGCCTTTTATTAATTATTTAACAAGCATTATCGGGTAAGTAGCGATTTTACCACCGGCAACTAATCTAACATTGTAAGCACCTGCTGATAGGCTTTCACCTGTTTGAGTTGTTCCATCCCAATTAACTGAGTAAGAACCAGCAGTGTATAACCTGTTTTCGATTGTTGTTACAACGTTACCTAGGTTGTCGATTACCTCGATCATAACTTCTGAGTTGTTAGCAAGCGTAAATTCAATTCTTGTATCATCGCTGATTGGGTTAGGAGTTACATTACTAATCACAGTACCAAATTCTGAAGTTAAATCTTCTACATCTGAATTGATGTCAGCAAGAATTACTAAACTATTAATTACTGTATTAGTTAATGTTAATGTTACAACATCTCCGTTGATTTCCCAATCTTCAAGACCTCTACCTTCTCCAGTTCTCATATTGATATCAAAGAAATCGCCATTTGAGAAACCGTCTCTGATGTACCAAGTAGATCCATCAATATTTGCACCTGTATCATCTAGATCTGGAATACAAGTTCTATCCCAAGTAACAGTGATTGGATACATTATGTTAGAGTTACCATTCTCACCACCTGGTTGAATGATAGCTTTGTAAAGGAATTGCTCAGGGAAGTTATCAGAACCAGCTGGGTAGATAGTTCTAAGAACACCATTTGTGCTAGGTAAAGTCCATCTTGCATCAAATACATCTGATGGAGGTAATGGAGCTAATTCAAACTCACAATAAGCTTTATCAAGAGTTCCTATATCTGCACCATCTCTACCGTCACCAGTAGTAGGTAATGTTCCAACGTGAGAAATACCCCACTCAAGAACTTCAAATGAACCGATATTGTTTTCAATTGTTAGCTCACAAACGAAGTCAACAGGCTCAGATACTTTGATTTTGTAAGTTCTTGTAACAACGTTACCAGCAGCATCAGTAACTTCAATTGTGATAGTACCTTTATCATCTGGTCCTAAAGGAATATTTAGAGATCCAGAAGTAACCACAACTTGAACTTCTGTTTGATCTTCTTCAAATCCATTGATAATAGAAGGCTCAACTGTAATTGAACCATCATTTGGTTCGATAACTCTTACTGTTAAAACTTCTTCTTCAAAGATTCTATCTAGATCAATATCAGAAATTGTTAAAGTATCAGAATAAGGCTGACCAAGATCCCAACATTCAGCTGATGGAACACCAGTAATTTCAGGATTATGGTTAGTTGAATCAGTTTCTAAGATATAGAATCTAACTGCAGTTAAGCCGTTTTCATCAGTTACTAGAACTGAAACTGTGTCTGATCTAGGTGCATCTTCAACACCAGGAGTGCCATAAAGGATACCACTAGTAGAGTTGATGTTTAACCACTCTGGAGTATTGTTAAAGTAATCAACGCCTAATTCCCAGTTTCCAGCTTCAGGGAAACATGGATCTTTAGGAATTTCAGTTCTTTGATCATCTTCTTTGATTAACTCAAATACATGAGAATCATTAAAGTTAGCATCAAATACATTTATTCTTCTGTTTGTGTCTAATAATTGTGGGTTATATCTAATATCTTCTTTTGCATCTTCAAGATTATCAGTTGTAATTTCAGGAGCAACGTTAATATAGATATCATAGTTAAGTCTTCTCTTACCACCGTGACCATCATTTACTATAACAGACATTGTAGTATCAAGATTTAATGTGTTATTGAATTGAACAGGAGGAGTTAATAATGATAACGCTTCTGCTTTTGGAATTCTAACATTTAATTGTCCATTTACTGTAAAATCTTCAACAAACGTATCTGGAGTATCATCTGAATCATACTCATATAAATATTCATCTGCTAACCATGATGGTCTGATTTGAGTAATATCAATTGTTTGATCACCATTATCGTCAGTATAGATTGTTGTATCAATTCTTACAGTATCACCAGCTGATATGTGAGTAGATACGAAACCGTAAGCAGTTCTACCATATCTAAAGTCCCAACCATGTACTCTTTGAGCCCATAGATCTTCAAGCTCATCATCTGTGTTAATGTCAATTTGGAATCTTAATTTATCACCAGAAAGGTTAGCAACAAGTTCACCATCATCAGTTGGATCACATGCTCTCATTGAACCTTCGTATACAACAATAGTGTCAATAAGATTTCCATCAGAATCAGTTCTTGTTAACACCTCTGGATCAGATTCCCAATCAATAAAGCTTGGTATACTATCAACCACAAAGATCTTGAATGAATAATCATTTCTATAAGTTTCACTTGTTCCACCAACGTCGATAGTATCTTGTTGTAGGAATCTTGCATTGTCATTATCATAAGATTGTGCGTGGAAATAATCTGGATACAACTCGATAAATTTAGCTAGTGTATCATTGCCATTTTCCCAACCATAAGTTACTTTTAATGAATCAAGAAGTCTGTAGTGTGGAGGGTAGCTATATGCTCTAACTTCAACTTCTTCACCACCTGGAACAACATAAGGGTTAACAGGTTGTCCTTTAAATACAAAGTAACCTTGAGCACCATCTCTAGGGTTTTGATTATTATTATTACCAGCATAAACTGTATCAACTAATAACCAGTTTTCTAAACCTGAATTATCTTGTACATCCCACCAGTAAGTTAGGTATGTAAAGTCATCTTCAGTAGCACTTATAATTGCTCTTGGATCATAATAGTTATTTGAGTCAACAGCAGTAATAGCTAAGATTGAATCTCTACCTTGCTCATCACCTGTTAAATTAGAGTAAACACCATTTGCTACTGGATAAGTTCTATCCTCAGAAACGAATACTGTGTTAACTAATTCAACCATCTGTAATGTATCAGGAATACCAGCTTGATTATCTGGAGTTACCTCTGAAGGTCTAATAATTGTAATTGTATCAGTTTGTAGTCTTACAATATCACCAGTAAACTTAGGTTCTTCAATACCATTTGATATTTTAAATGAGATACCTTTGTCAAATGCTGGAACTGTACCTTCATCCCAAAGAACTGTTCTTGAAACGATTCTAATATCATCACCAACATTAACAGGTAGTGCACCATATCTTTCACCAGCAAAGTAAGTAGCGATGTAGTTAGCTCCTTGATCATTGTCATCTGGAAGACTAGGTCTATTTGAGAATAGATCACCAGCACCACCAAGTAAGTCTGATCTGTTTGAATACTTACGACCTGGTAAGATAGAAGCATCTTCATTGTAAGGGTTATCAGCTAATCTATCTAGTAAAGGTTGACCAACACCAAAGTTAGCTAAACCTTCAGCTGATCTTCTTAATAATGAGTTTGGAACTCTATTTGAAGAATCAGGAACAAATTCAACTCTAGATCTGAATGTTTCCCAATTAGAACCATCTTCAGAAACTTGAGTTAAATTAACTCTAATAAAATCTGAAGTAGTTTCATTTATTACAAAGAATACTGTTTCGTTTGTTACAAGAGGATCATGGTTGCTTCTTTCTACTAATCCATCATAATCAACCATAGCTTCTAAGTATAAAGGTTGTCCAATAGGATGGTAGAAGTTACCATCTTCATCTGGTTTATATTCAGACTGTAAAGATGAGAAGAATGTGCTGTAGTTATCATCTTCAACACAGAATGGATCTCTAACCCATCTTCTTACATATTTACCATCAGAAGGTAAGCCAGGATTATCAAAGTTTTCAATCATTGGAGGAATACCAACAGCGAAGTCTTCGATTGGAGACATTCTTCTTTTTGAATAATCAGCAGTTTTAATATCAGTACCTTTATCATAAATGTCATAGATGTGTCCAGACATTAATAGATTTTCAGGTATTGAATTATCAGCAGCAGTATTTTGATCGCCATCAACATTTAATAATGGGATTGGCTCATAAGTATATCCTTTTTCGATTGATTCGAAAGGACCTTGCTCACGAGGATCATCACCAGCTGTCCACTGATTTCTAAATCTCAACCAGGTATTGCCATCACCAGCTACAAAGAATGTTTCTGGGTTAACATTGGCAAAATCATATTGTGTGTTATTAATTTTTAAATTCTCAAGCTCAAGGTTGATATTAGCTTCTGTTCTACCCCAGTAGTTACCTCTTAGAGTATCAGTACCACCAAAACCAATTCCTGAAGTACCAGCAAGTAGTCCTTTTGTATCAGGAGCATCTGGTAATCTAATTAAGAATCTAGCATTGTTATCATAAATTGAGTTTGCAGCTTCAGAGAACAAGTTACTAGGTATTGGACCTTGAACTTCACCATAAATTACAGCTCCAGCTAAATCACTTGAAGCATGGTTGATATCAATAGAACCATCTGTATTTCTAATGATTGGTCCAGTAATTAAGTTTTGTGAAGCACCAACACCAGAATTAGCTGTATTACCTGTAACTAATGATCTATTGAAAATTAATTTCAAGTTATAGTTATCTGAATAAACTGCAGCACCTGTATAAGATGTGTTGTTTTGCATTCTTACACGGTTGAATTGAACTGTATCTACACGATTTGCTCTATCAACAGAAACATCATCAAGGATGTAAAGTGCACCACCAAGACCAACGCCGTTCTCAGGTAATGTTGTTCCTCTGTGAGTTCTAACAACATCAGTTACAGAACCTTCTTGTTGCGTAGTACCTCTACCACTCTCTGAATCAAGAATATCTTGATCAAGAATAATTTCATTGTTAATGAATCTTGTTAGCATTCTAACATCAGCTGGGTATGTAACACCGTCACCCCAAGTAAATACATCATTAGTTGAAGTATAACCTGTTGCAACACCATTAGCATCGTAATTAATTACATCAAGATCAGTAACAAAAAGTCTATTTGAAGATGTTAATGGATTAACTTGAGCAATTGCACCACCGTTTGCATTGTAAACAACGTTATCAATGAATTCAGTAGCTTGAACTACATTCAAATCACCATTAATAGTGTAAATCGCACCACCACCTCTGATATCAGATCTGTTATCACCAGTTACATTTGTACCAACTGAATTTTCTCTGAAAGATGATCTGTGGATTTGTACGTTTCTTTGGAATGCTGGAAGTAGATTAGCATTAGGTATATCAATATGAATACCACCACCAGAGATATTAGCATAGTTATTCCAGAATCTTACTGGATATTTACCACCGTAACCAAGTAGTTGGCCAGCTTCAACACCACCAGCTCCATTTACCCAAGTATTTCTCTTAGTGTAAACAGCACCACCGTGAGTTAATGCAGTGTTATTAGTAAATAGAATATTGTAACCATAGTTTCTAGTGTTTAATGTATTATTCATACCACCAATGATTGGAGATAAAGATACATCAGTATTACCGTTTACATAAACAGCTCCACCAGAACCAGCTGTATTATCTGAGAATTCAGTAGCATTAGAATTGTTATCTCTTTCAGCGCCACCTCTGATCTGCATTCTACCTAGAGTGTTTTCATGATAAACAGCTCCACCTTGTGAGAATGCACCAGGAGTAAATCCTGAAGCTAGGTCAGTAAAGTGAGGAGCACTAGCTAAGTTGTTGTTGTAGTAACCAGATAAAATTACTGATGTATAACGACCAACATAAAGTGCACCACCTTTTGTACCATCAGTACGACCATCATATTGTCTATTTACTGAAATGTTATTTGTTGCAACAAATGAATCTTGATCATCAAAAGTGATTAATTCGTTTGCTTCATAAGTTCCGTTACCGTTAAGGTCAGAATTAATGCTGTGGTTCACACCAAGACAAATTTCTAGTCTTCTATTTTCACCACCTTCATTTAAACTAACATTAGTAGCACCTGAAATGTATAATGCACCACCCCAAGTTCCATTTCCGTAATCGCTATTAGCACCATAAGGATAAGAAGCAGAATCTGCATCAATTAAAACTAATTGATTACCAATTCTTTCAACTCTAACATCAGCTAATAAAGTTCTGTTATCATCAAAAGTATTATTTCTGAATCTACCTAAGAAAATAGCAAGACGAGCATCATCGTGTGCTGCTCTTTCAATATTTGTAAGAGGCTCTGGAGATGTTGCTTCAGGTTCGTCAATTAAATCAATTGCCGGAACTGGCTTGTTAGAATTAACGCTAGATGCTGATCCATCTGGATCAGTAATATTAGGGTTTTTATCTAAAGGATAAGAACCAATACCAGCTCTATAGCCTGGCTGACCATTTAGAATTCTACCTTCAGCATCAGTACCATTAATTAACTCATTTGTATTTCTATAATAAGCAGGATAACCAGCTGGTGCTTCAAGAACTTGAAGTGCACCACCTTTAAATCTTGCTTCATTATCTCTGAATGTACAACCAATTAACCAAGTTCTTGATGAGTAAGTAGTAATTGCACCACCACTACCATTATTTAGTTTTCTTAGGTTGTTATTGATTTCGTCCCAATCTGGATTACTATTTACAGTTGCCCAGTTGTAAGATCCTACATTGTTATAATAAACATCATTGTCTACAGTAGTATCTTTTTTGAATCCTTCAAATTCAACATTTCTAAAGAAAGCTGCTCTTGCACCAGGAAGAATAACAATATGCCCCCACTCTCTTGAGAAGTTATTTACTGGCTGACCAATAAATTTAATTGTTGCTTGCTCAACATCTGGGTCTTTATTACCAAACCTTTTATAAGGTAAGTTTTTAAGATTAACATCAGTTGAAGGATCAACATTCATTCTAGAAGCAATAAAGATTAAAGCTTCTTGATAAGTAACAACTACATGTTGGTTTACTAATAGATCTTGCAGATCTCCATTAGCATCAACATATTTTTGATCGCCGTTGTTATCGATAACTAGGTTTACAACATTTCTGTTTACAGTATCTAATACAACCCAGAAAATTCTTCCGTGCTTAGATGAGTGAACAGTAGGTTCAACCTCAGTTCCAGTTACATCAATTGCTGATGCATCTGCATTTCTTGCTGTTGGGTCTGATACGCTAGTTCTATTGTTTAAGAAATAAGCTAAATCAGAATACCCTGCTAGACCATTAAGGTTAGCTGCGCTTCCTGCTTGTGCAATTGGATTCAAACCAATTCCATTTGCATCTTGAACAGGATTTGCTTCATAAATAGCTTCAGCATTACCATCAGCTATAATACGTCCGCCGGTTGAATCGATCAAACGGCCATTTGGATGGAAAAGGACCTCAGTTCCAGGTTCGATGATAAGAGTACCACCAACTACCAAAGACTTATTGATAATGTACAATGAGTCTTTAAGGAAGATCCTTACTTGGCCTGGCTCAATTTTACCAGACACTTGAACTTGTGGCTTTTGTGCGTGCATTGAACCGAAGCCCAGTGCTGCAATCATTGCCACTAAAAAGCTCAAACGAATTAATCGTTGC
>Ga0075510_11111062_pt1 | contig 10017 bp, 9 predicted proteins | sample DEB08_RNA1_11_FD_73471 | JGI IMG/M metagenome (GOLD analysis project Ga0075510, IMG submission 73471) | Aqueous microbial communities from the Delaware River and Bay under freshwater to marine salinity gradient to study organic matter... | ecosystem: Environmental > Aquatic > Marine > Coastal... | reverse complement strand
CTGGAAAATTTTAATGTTGCCACTCTTTACAGCAATAGCTTTTATGGCAGCCTTGGGTGCTGGTTTATGGTTGTCAGCTCTCAATGTAAAATACAGAGACTTCCGTTATATAATCCCATTTATTGTCCAATTTGGTCTTTATCTATCACCAGTTGGCTTCTCATCATCAGTGGTACCTGAAAACTGGCGACTACTTTATTCATTAAATCCAATGGTCGGAGTAATTGATGGCTTTCGCTGGTGTATTTTAGGCCAAGAGTCAAATATCTACTGGGACGGCTTTTATCTTTCACTAGTCTTAGTGACCATATTATTTGTCTCTGGCTTTTGGTATTTCAGAAAAACAGAACGTGGTTTTGCGGATTATATCTAATGTCTGATTCAATAATAACTGTAGAGAATCTATCCAAGAAATACATCATTTCTCATAAAAAGCAGGAGCATTATACTGCAATGAGAGATGTGCTAGTAAATGGAGTAAAAGGCTTTGGGAAGAAACTACTAGGGAAGGGAAATAAGAGTAATACAAAAGAAGACTTTTGGGCTTTAAAAGACATCAACTTTGAGATTAAGCAGGGCGACCGAGTTGGAATAATTGGTCGTAATGGTGCTGGTAAATCAACTCTTCTGAAAATCCTTTCACGAATAACGGAGCCTACTACAGGAAAAATCCATTTACGTGGAAGAGTCGCTTCGCTCTTAGAAGTGGGGACTGGATTTCACCCTGAACTCACTGGTCGAGAAAATATATTTCTCAATGGTGCCATCATGGGCATGTCCAAGTGGGAAATCAAAAAGAAATTCGATGAAATAGTAGAATTTGCGGAAGTCGAAAAATTCCTCGACACTCCAGTAAAACGTTACTCTTCTGGAATGTATGTCCGCCTCGCTTTTGCCGTAGCAGCTCATTTAGAACCCGAAATTCTAATCGTTGACGAAGTCCTTGCCGTTGGCGACGCCCAATTCCAAAAAAAATGCCTCGGCAAAATGGAAGACGTTGGCAAAGAAGGACGAACAGTTCTTTTTGTTAGTCATAATATGGGAGCCGTAAATCAGCTATGTAATGTTGGACTTTTTTTTTAAAACTGGAACTATCGAATTTAGTGGAGACTTGAAGACGTGTTTTAATAAGTATATACATGAAACCGCTACCGAGAAAGTAGTTAAACTTGACAGTAAAAATGAAAAAGCTTACATACAGGAAATAAGTATTTCAGAAAGTAAACCATTTTACGATGTAATTGATGAGTTGGAATTTAATATAAAGCTCCAGGTAATTTTTGATAAAATTGCTGTATGCATGGCTGTTTATATAAGAAATGATTTTGGAGATGTGATTTTATTCACTAGAGATATTGAGTCAATTGATAGTCCAATTAGGAACAAGGGAAATTATGTCTATTCTTTCAAGATTCCCAATAAATTTCTTTCTCCTGGTCATTATTCACTTTCAGTGGATCTCGCTGAGCTAAATTCAGATAAATTACAAAGTCTTTCTGACGTCATTTCCTTTGAAGTTAAAGATCACCATTCTGTTAGATCTAAACTTGGTTTGGGCTGGTTTGGAAATAATTTCTTTTTCCCTGAGTGGTCTGTAAAATGAATCAATCCAATTGCTTAATATGTGGATCAGTCAGTAAAGAGATTATGGATCATTTGGACTTTACTGGATCAAAAGTTTATTATTGTGAGAGTTGCAGTTATTGGTTCACCTGTCCGATGCCGAATAATAGATTTCTTGAAAATTATTATGATAAAAACTATCGAAATGACACATCAGTGTTTAAGACTCCAGAATATTATGTAACAATGAAAAGAAGAGCTCATGCTCAATTAAATTTTATTCATAGAATTGCTGGAGTGAAAGTTGGATATTTTAAGGGTAAAAAAGCAGTAGATGTTGGTTGTGGGATGGGGTGCCTTTTAAAAGCCCTTTTACAAGAAGGTTTTAATGCCGAAGGGTTTGAATATGATAGTGAAATTATTCAATATTCTGAGAAAAAGTTAAAATTAAAAATAAATCATGGTGGTTTCAAAGCGGAAAACTATCATGATTTGGATTTGATTACTCTTTCTCATGTAATTGAGCATTTAAATGATCTAAATCTTTACTTGAATCAATATAGAAACTGTTTGAAAAAGAATACTTACTTGTTTATTGAAGTTCCGAATACGGTTAAAAAAATGTTTGAGGAAAAAGTGGACCAAGAAAGCCATCTACATTTCTTTAGCAAAAAATCATTAAGTAAAATATTAGTTCAAAATGGCTTTGAGGTTTTATCTTGTGTTGAGTGTGGAGTACCAATTGAAAAAGCTTACAATTTTACAAATGAAAAAGAAAAAGTACCATTTTGGAAGAAATGTATTTACAAGGGAATGAAGGAGTTGAAGATTGATAGTTTATATTGCAATAAGACTATCTTTGATGGCTACTACGAAAATTACAATTTTGAAAATGGGCAGTCTGGCCAATGGCTCAGATGCCTTTCTCGCAAACAAAAAGATTAATTTATGAAAGCTGATGGTGTGTAAAATTGAAAAAGATATTAGTAACCGGAGGTTCTGGATTTATCGGAACAGCTCTTATAAAAAAATTGTTGACTTTAAATTACAAAGTGGTCATTATTGACATTAAGCCTTCTTCATTATGTCATCACAACCTTACATACATAAAAGGAAATATTGCAATAGATGCTTCATATAAGGCTTTAAATTTATATGGTTTAGAAATAGTTATTCATCTGGCCGCTCAAACATCTGCGCGGGTATCACATGAAGAAATAGAGTTAAATAATAGCAGTAACACTTTAGGTACATTGAAATTAATTGAGTGGGCAAAGGCTAATAAAATTAAGAGGTTTTTATTTGCCAGTTCCATGGCAGTATACGGAGATGCCCAGTCTAATTCTTTAGTTGAAACTGATGATTTACTTCCCAATTCGTACTATGGAATCTCAAAGTTAGCTGGTGAACTGGCTTTAAAACTTGCAGCATCTTCAGGAATTAACACCACGATACTTCGATTATTCAATGTTTATGGACCTGGTCAGGATCTTGAAAATTTAAAGCAGGGCATGGTTAGTATTTATTTAAAATTTTTATTGGATAATCAAATAGTCAAAGTAACTGGATCTCTGGATCGGTATAGAGATTTTATATACATTGATGACGTTGTTGATGCCTTTACTAAGGTCATCGAAAACTCAAAAACATATAGGCAAGATTACAATGTAGGGAGTGGGCGAAAAACTACAGTTAGAGAATTAATAAAAGTTTTAGCGAAAGGTTTTGGTTATGGCTCTGAACCTTTACCTATTGAGCAAGTAGAAAGTCATGATGGTGATGTATTTGGTTCTCTTTCAAATTGTAATAAACTGCAAGATGACACAGGATGGCAAATAGAGTGGAGTCTTGAGTCTGGAATAAATGAAATGATAAATTGGGCTAAGAAAAGTAGGAGCAAATTATGATTATAGGATTATTGACGGGGAGAGCTGGATCCGCAGACCAGGTTTTACCTTTTAAGAATATTTATCCGGTTTTGGGAAGGCCAGTAATGATGTATCCATACCTTGCTGCCAAAAAATCAAAACTTATTGATGACATTTATCTTTCAACAGATGGGGAAGAAATTAAGCAGGTCGGTAGAGAAAATAATATTAAAATTATAGATAGGCCTCCAGAATTTGCCGCTTCAGATTCTCAACATAATACTTGTATAAATCATGCTTTGGATGTTTTGAGAGAACAAGGCGTCGATGTTTCAATTGTAGTCATTTTAATGTGTAATGTTCCTATTCAACCAGAGGGAATTATAGATAGATGTATTGAAGAATTATTGGACGACGAAAGTTTAGATACAGTATGTACAGTTAGAGAATGGGGAGACCATCACCCTTCAAGAGCGAAGACCTTAGACATTAATGGGTTTTTAGTTCCCATTCTCGATGAAGAAAAAACAAATGTTACTACTACTAGACAGCTTTTAGGAGATTGTTATTACCTAGACCATCAGGTCTGGGCCTTTAGAGTGAGAGATAAACACTTGCCAGATAAAGGGCAAACACCATGGTATTGGATGGGGGATAAAATAAAAGGGATAGAAAATACAGACCTGGTGGTAGATATACACAATAAGGCTGATGTTAAATATGGTGAAATGTGGCTAAAGGCCAATGGCTGGGAGGAACCATAAATGGTTTTAGGGTTAATATGTGCCAGAGAAGAAAACAGTAGAGACCTGGTCCCTATATTGGGGCGGCCAATGCTGGTGTACCCAATTTTAGCTTCTTTAAATACTTCTGAGGTAGATTGTACGTATGTAACTACGAATTCACAGATAATTAAGGACATCGCAGTCAAGTGTGGTGCTGGCATTATAAATAGACCTAAAAAGCTTAACAATGCTAATGCTGATTTTGGAGATATTATCAAACATGCGATTGAAGATGTAGAGATTCAACAAGATCGCAAATGTGATAAAGTGGTATTATTACTAGGTAATGCACCAACTGTCTCAGTAGATTTAATAAGGCAGTCTGTAGAAATTTTAGATAAAGCAAATGTAGATAGTGTAGTTTCCGTTTCCAAGCACAATGAACATAATCCTGCTCGAGCATGCTACATAAATTCAAATAATGAATTGTTACCAATGGTATCTTCAAGAATGACCCCGTCTCAATCTTTTGTCTCTAGGGATTCATTGGGAGATGTGTATTTTGTAACAAATTGTATAAGGACTTTAAAGAGAAAAGCAGTTTATAATGGAGAGTATGATCTAGGACTTCCATATCAATGGTTGGGAAATAAGTCCTACCCTTTAGTTCAAAATGGTGCATATGATGTTGATTATGACTGGCAGGTAGACAGCGTTGTTGACTGGCTTTTAAAAGAAGGGTTCTCTTTTGATTCAACGCCTTACAATGAAGTTTCGGAAAAACAATTAATAACGGCCAGATCGAAGAAACCAAAAAAGAAATTAACCGGAAATGTTTTGGTAACTACAGTCCCATTTGGGCAAATTGATTCTGAACCCTTGGATAAATTAGAAGACAACAGCATAAAATATACAATAAATCCGATAGGAAGAAAACTAAAAGAGAGTGAACTCGCTGAGTTGATTGAGCCATACGAAGTTTTAGTTGCTGGCACTGAACCAATTACAGAAAAAGTTTTATTAAAAGCGAAAAATTTAAAGCTAATAGCAAGAGTGGGAATAGGACTTGACAGTGTTGATTTAAATTTTGCTCGATCTAAAGGAATTAAAGTTACTTACACTCCAGATGGGCCTTCTGCTGCCGTAGCAGAATTAACCATGGCGCAGATGCTTTCAGCTTTGAGATTTACTCATATAATAGAAAGAGGGTTGAGGCAGGGGGTATGGCAGCGAAAAATGGGGAGAAGGCTGAATAATCTGACAGTTGGAATTATTGGTGTTGGAAGAATTGGAAAGAGGGTTATTCAGCATCTTAAAGGATGGGGTGCTGCGAAAGTTTTAGCACATGATATTGATATGGATGAGACTTTTTCAATACTTAATAATTTTGAATGGGTTGACTTAAAAACTTTACTGTTAAATTCAGATATTATTAGCTTGCATGTACCTTTAACTCCAGATACTTATAACTTGATTGATGCTAAAGTTTTGCCTTTATTAAAAAAGAATTGTGTTATTATTAACACATCTAGAGGTGGAATCGTTAACGAATCAGACTTGATAAAACATTTGAAGAAACACAAAGACTTTACAGCTGTAATTGATACTTATGAAATTGAACCTTATTCTGGAGAGTTAAGTTCTCTGGACAATTGCCTTCTGACATGTCATATGGGTTCTTGTACTGTTGACTGTAGGTTTAATATGGAGTTGGGGGCTACTCTGGAGGCTGTAAGGTATTACAAAAATGAACCTTTATTAATTGAAGTACCAGAATATGAATATGAGCTTCAAAGGTTGAGGAACAAATGAGATATATTAAATTTATTGAAGACGGTATCTTAAAAGATGCTTGGCAGGTTGAAGATGCTTTATATGAATGTAAAGGACATAAATTTGACAATAAAATAGGCAAAAAGCTTACAACAAAAATTGAAGATATTGATTTAAAGTGTCCGTGTACACCAAGTAAAGTTTTTGCTGTAGCCCTAAACTATAAGGGTTTAATTGACCGAAATAACTTTACTGAACCAATTACTTTTATTAAACCTAAAAGTGCAGTTATTGGTCCAAATGAGAATATTATTAATCCCTTTAAAGACAGAAAAGCCTGGGGTGAACCTGAGTTGGCAGTTGTTTTAAAAAAACAGCTATCCAGTCCGGAGTCTGTAGAAGAGGTTAAAGAGTGTATCTGGGGTTATACAATAGCGAATGATGTTACTGTTCAAAATGTTGACAATAGAGATCATCATCTTGTAAGATCAAAGGGGGTAAAAACATTTTGCCCACTAGGACCTTGGATTGATATTAAATTTGAACCGACCACGCAAAAGATATATGGTGGTCAATTACAGAAAGAGAGAATAGGAACTTTGGATCAGATGTTCTGGAATGTTGAAGAAGCCCTTTTAAATGTATCACAGTGGGTGGATTTTGAGCCGGGCGATGTAGTAATTATGGGTACACCTCCTTTTATTGATGGTGAAGTATACCTGCAGAATGGGAAAGTATACACTGCAGTTATTGAGGGTCTTGGAGAGTTAAAAAATACCTTCAGAAATGGTTGAAAGTTTGGACTTTGACTGTTTGTTAGTTTGTAACTCTAATTTAGAGTTAGAGTCTTTATCCAAGTTACAATTTGACACAATCCTATTTGTTTCTACACATTATTTATACAAGTATGAAAAAGAAAAAGTTATTAATTACTTTAATAAAGTAGAATTTTTATGTTTTGCTGATTTTTTTGATGATAACATTTTGTTTGGCATAGATGAAAAGGTTAGATTGGCTTGCTTAGAGTCGGAAAACTATATCTTTAATTATCAAGAAGGTATAAATTACAGAAAATGTAAACATGTGTATAGTAGTCTTTCAAAAAAGTATACTTGGGAACAGTGTTTTTTTAATTTAGGCTTAGGTATTTCTTCAGCTTTTTGGAGTAAATTCGGGACCTCATTAGATAAAAAAAGTAATAAAAAACTGCTTAAAAGCATTTCTTCAAAATTTAATATCAAGAGGTTTAGGTCAAAAAAGTTAAGAGCTCATATTTTCATGTGCGACGGTAAAGCTTTTGTATTTTTGCATGAACCTAAAAGAATTCAATTTAAAAAAGAATATGAAAGAAATATTCAAGTAATTGAATATAAAAAACTTGATGAGTTATTAACTAGAATTAAGGAAATGTCGATTGAGGATTTTTGTTTATGTAGTACGATTCATTTGTACTCAATTGATTATTCCTTAATAGGGCATGAACTGTATGTTTTTTTAGACGGCTTTCATCCATCAAATTATCCTTTTTCTTACATGGGCCAGTACAAAAAAGCTATTTTTGTTTATAAGGATTTTATTGGGAAAAAATGGTTGGATAAAATTGAGTTAAAATCTTTAGAGAGTCCTGATTTCATAGCTAAAGAGTATTTGAGCGAAAAAATCAACACTAAAGAAGTTAAATATATTTGCCTATTAATGAACCATACAGGTGATTGGAGTGCGTTAATTAACCGGTCCGATACAGATATTTTAATTGATGCGTTTGTCAATATTGCCTGTAAATTTCAAAACTTTAAATTCATCATAAGGTTACATCCTACATCTACTCACCAGAATCATGAAGGTAAAAATGCTTTTATTAGGGTTCAAAATTTAATCAAGTTTATGAAGTTGAAAAACCTGTCAATTTCAGATCAAAAACTTGAAGATGATCTTGACTCTTATGATTTATTTATATCAGAATATTCTAATACTTTGCTTGATGTGTACAAATTAGGAAAACTTGGAATCATATGCAACTTGACGAATAGACGGTCTTTCATGATTGATTATGAAGAATGCGGATTTCCAACTTCAGATTCACTAGAAGGTTTACAAAAGAGTATTCAGTATGTAATAGAAAATACTGAAGAAGCCATTGAACGTCAGTCTGAAGCAGCTAAAAATTACAATAACCTTTTTACAATATGAAAAAGCTTATAAAGTCGATTTTGCCTCCTTTTTTTCTTTCTTTTAAGAAAAAACTATTTTCTAATGGGATCAGTTTCAGGGGAAATTATCAAAGTTGGTCAGATGCTGAGAATAGTGCAATTGGTTATGATACAGACTCAATTTTTAAAACAACTGAAAGATCCGTTGAACAAGTTCTATCCGGTAAGGCCTTTTATGAAAGGGATTCAGTAGCTTTTTATGAGGAAAATTACAATTGGAGGCTAATTTCCTTTATACTTTTAGTTGCTTTAAAAAATAAAAAATTGAATGTTGTAGATTTTGGAGGATCATTGGGCAGTACGTATTTACAGAATAAAAAGTTTATTAAAACTTGTACACAACTGACTTGGAATGTAATTGAACAGAAACAGTTTGTTGAATCAGGTAAAAGATTATTTGAATTCGATGAAAAGATAAATTTTTTTGAAAACCTTTCAGAGTTAGATGGGCAGGGAATCGATATTCTTTTAATGTCTTGTGTTTTACCTTATATAAAAGAACCTTATAAAACTCTGAGAGAAGCCCTAGCCTGTAAGCCCTGCTATGTCATTATCGATAGACACCCAATTTTATTTGAGGGAGAGACAGATATTCTCACGGTTCAAAATGTACCTTCTAAAATATATGAGGCATCTTATCCTGCCTGGTTTTTTAATAGAGATAAATTCTTATCGCAATTTGATGATAGTTTTAAACTGGTAAATGAATCAAACTCAGATGACAGGGTTAACTATCCATGTGAATATAAAAGTTTCTTTTTTAGAAGAGTAGAAAATGATTAAGGCTTTTAAAAAAGCTTATTTTGAACAAGAGCATAAACCAGGTCTAATAGGACTAATATTTAATCCATTTTATATTTCCAGAAAAGAATTATATAAAAAAATAAAGTTAATATCTGAAGAGTTTGAAGGTAATATACTGGATGTAGGCTGTGGCTCAAAACCATACGAAGTACTATTTAAAAATAAAAAATCGTATACAGGCTTAGAATATAAAAAAGAAGACGAAAAGAAAAACTTGACTGCGGATTTTTACTACGATGGGGAAAAGTTTCCTTTCGAGAATAATTCATTTGACTGCATTGTTTTTTTTCAGGTTTTAGAGCATGTATTTAATCCTGAAACTTTTTTGAAAGAGGTTCAAAGAACTATACAAAAGAAGGGGAAAGTAGCGATTACGATACCTTTTTTTTGGCCGGAACATGAACAACCTCATGACTTTTGCAGATATACGTCCTACGGGCTCGAGGATATGTTACAAAGATTTGGCTTTAAAGTCATTAAAACATATAAGACATCTGATAATTTAAATTGCCATTTACAATTGCTAATAGAGTATATTAGAAAAAAAATATCTGTAAATAATTTTTATTTCAACCTGGTTTTGAAACCATTATATTGTTTGCCGTTGAACTTTCTATCAATCATATTTAGTTATCTTTCACCGAGAGATCAAGACATGTATTTGGATCTTGTAATTCTTGCTGAATCCGACAATGCTTAATTTTAGTACTCTATTTAATTCTAAGTTTTTACCACAGGGTCTGGCACTTTATTTTTCTCTTAAAAAACATTGTGAAAGTTTTCGACTATATGTTTTGTGTGTTGATTCTAAAGTTCATGAACAATTAAGGAAATTAAACTTAGATAATATATTTTTATTAAGTTTAGCTGAATTAGAAACAGATGAGCTCAAAGAGGTAAAATCAAACCGAACAGTTGCAGAATATTGTTGGACATTAACACCTCAAATTTTTACTTTTGTAAAAACAGCATTTCCCAAAATAGATCATCTTACATACCTTGATGCAGATTTATTTTTCTATGCAGATCCACAAATTTTAATTAATGACTTTTTTAATAGCCCTGCAAGAGTGC
>Ga0075510_10983625_pt1 | contig 10397 bp, 19 predicted proteins | sample DEB08_RNA1_11_FD_73471 | JGI IMG/M metagenome (GOLD analysis project Ga0075510, IMG submission 73471) | Aqueous microbial communities from the Delaware River and Bay under freshwater to marine salinity gradient to study organic matter... | ecosystem: Environmental > Aquatic > Marine > Coastal... | reverse complement strand
TGCGTGGTGGTCGTGTAAAAGATTTACCCGGGGTTCGTTACCACATCGTTCGTGGTGCTTTAGATACTGCGGGTGTTACTGGTCGTTTACAGCGTCGCTCAAAATATGGTGCGAAGCGTCCTAAGAAATAATTGAAGTTAAGAAGTAATAGAACATGAGAAAAGGTAAGTCGAAAAAGCGCATCCTCCTCCCAGATCCACGATTCAACGACCAGTTGGTTACGCGTTTCGTGAATAACTTGATGCTTCAGGGGAAAAAAGATTTGGCGTTCACCATTTTTTACGACGCAATTGACGTGGTAAGCGAGCGCACTGGCGAAGAAGGTTTAGAGGTTTGGAAACAAGCACTGACCAATGTAATGCCGCAGGTGGAAGTTCGTAGTCGTCGCGTAGGTGGAGCTACCTTTCAAATTCCCATGCAGATTCGTCCAGAGCGCAAAGTTTCTATGGCTATGAAGTGGTTGATTTCGTATGCGCGCAAACGCAATGAAAAATCAATGGCTCAAAAACTTGCGGGAGAAATTATCGCGGCTTCGAAAGAAGAAGGTGCTGCAGTGAAGAAGCGTGTAGATACACATCGTATGGCGGAAGCGAACAAGGCATTCTCACATTTTAGATTCTAATTACATTCTCCCAACGGTTACAATTCGTCCGAAATCATGGCAAAAAGAGATCTTAAATACACACGGAACATTGGTATTAGCGCGCACATTGATGCCGGTAAAACCACTACATCTGAGCGTATCCTTTATTACACGGGTATAAGCCATAAAATTGGTGAGGTACATGATGGTGCTGCTACCATGGACTGGATGGAGCAAGAGCAGGAGCGAGGTATTACAATTACATCTGCAGCTACTACTTGTTTCTGGAAGTATCCCACTGAGAATGGAGAACAAACTGATGAGACTAAGGAGTATAAAATTAATATTATTGATACTCCGGGTCACGTAGACTTTACCGTTGAGGTGGAACGTTCACTTCGCGTTTTAGATGGTGCTGTGGCGTTATTTTGTGCAGTAGGTGGTGTGGAGCCTCAATCTGAAACCGTTTGGCGTCAGATGGAAAAGTATAAGGTTCCACGTATCGGATTCGTAAACAAAATGGACCGTTCAGGGGCAGACTTTTTCAAAGTAGTTGCTGAGGTTGATGATATGTTAGGTGGAAATCCTATTCCACTTCAGGTTCCCATCGGAGCAGAGGCTGATTTTACAGGAGTTGTAGACCTTATTACCAATACTGCATTGGTATGGGACGAAGAGTCTCAAGGTATGACTTACACGCCTATAGATATTCCAGAGGATTTAGTGGAAACTGTTCATTCGTATCGTGAGAAATTGATTGAAGCGGTTGCGGAGTACGACGACAATCTCATGGAAAAATTCTTTGAAGATCCAGATTCGATCACCAAAGAAGAAATGATGGAGGCTATCCGCAAGGCTACTGTAGATCGCAGCATCACACCGATGCTTTGTGGCTCAGCATTCAAAAATAAAGGGGTTCAAACGATGCTCGACGCGGTGATGGCTTACTTGCCTTCTCCTGTAGACGTTGAAGCTATTCAAGGAACTAATCCAGATACAGGTGCTGAGGAAGTGCGCAAGCCTTCTGAAGACGAGCCTATGTCTGCCTTAGCTTTTAAAATTGCTACTGATCCGTTTGTTGGTCGTTTGTGTTTCTTCCGTGTATATTCTGGAGCTATTGATGCGGGATCATATGTTAAGAACATGCGCACAGATAAAAAAGAGCGCATCTCTCGAATTTTCCAAATGCACTCGAATAAGCAGAATCCGATCGATCGCATTTCTGCCGGAGATATTGGTGCGGGAGTTGGTTTCAAGGATATCCGCACGGGAGATACGCTCTGTGATGAGAAAAAACCAATCGTGTTGGAGAGTATGACTTTCCCCGAACCGGTTATTGGAGTGGCTGTAGAGCCTAAAACCAAAGCCGATGTAGAGAAAATGGGTACGGCTTTAGCGAAGCTATCTGAGGAAGATCCAACTTTCCGAGTATACACTGATGAGGAAACAGGACAAACTGTTATCCAAGGTATGGGTGAACTTCACCTCGAAATTATCGTAGACCGCATGCGTCGCGAATTCAAGGTGGAAATTGACCAGGGAGCTCCGCAGGTACAATATAAAGAGGCCTTAACCATGTCAGCTGATCACCGCGAGGTATACAAAAAGCAGACAGGTGGTCGTGGTAAGTTCGCGGATGTTGTATTTACGCTTTCTCCTGCTGACGAAGATTGGGAAGGTGAAGGTCTTCAGTTCGTAGATCAAATTAAAGGAGGTAACATTCCTCGTGAATATATCCCAGCAGTTCAACAAGGTTTTGAGGCGGCTATGCAAAATGGTCCTTTAGCAGGATATCAGATTGATCGTATGAAGGTGGAATTGAAGGACGGATCTTTCCACCCTGTGGATTCAGATTCATTGTCTTTTGAATTGGCTGCGAAAATTGGATTTCGTGAGGCTGCTCGTAAAGCGAAGCCTGTTTTGATGGAACCCATCATGAAATTAGAAATCATTACGCCCGAGGAAAATATGGGTGATGTGGTTGCCGATGTAAACCGCCGCCGTGGTATGATGCAGGGTATGGATTCTAAAAATAACGCTCAGGTGATTAAAGCCAATGTGCCTTTGTCTGAGATGTTCGGATATGTAACGGACCTTCGTACAATTACTTCGGGCCGCGCGACTTCTTCAATGGAGTTTTCGCACTACGCGGAATGCCCATCCTCTATTTCAGAGGCAGTAATTGCAAAGGTTAAAGGAACTGCAAACGCTTAATTATACGCTTCGAGATGAGTCAGAGAATTCGAATTAAGTTAAAGTCGTACGATCACAATTTGGTGGACAAGTCGGCTGAGAAAATAGTGAAGACTGTAAAAAGTACAGGTGCGGTAGTAAATGGACCAATTCCATTGCCCACGCACAAGCGCATTTTTACTGTACTTCGCTCACCTCACGTGAACAAGAAGTCGCGTGAACAATTTCAATTGAGCTCTTTCAAGCGCTTGTTGGACATTTATAGTACTTCTTCCAAGACCATCGATGCATTGATGCGTTTGGAGCTTCCAAGTGGAGTAGAGGTAGAAATTAAAGTTTGATCGTAATACTGGATCATCATGCAAGGGATTATTGGAAAAAAGATTGGAATGACAAGCGTTTTTGACGCTAATGGAAAGAACATTCCCGTAACCATCATTGAGGCTGGCCCCTGTATTGTTACACAGGTAAAGACTGCTGAAAAAGAGGGTTACAATGCGGTTCAAGTGGGTTACCACGAGAAGAGCGAGAAAAATGTGCCTTCAGCGCTATTGGGTCACTTCAAGAAAGCTGGTGTTACTCCGCGTCACAAAGTAGTTGAATTTCGCGATTTCGAAGGAGACGTTAAACTTGGCGACGAGTTGAAAGTCGATATGTTTCAAGAGGACGAGTTCATTGATGTAATTGGCACCTCCAAGGGAAAGGGTTTTCAAGGGGTTGTTAAGCGTCATGGTTTCGGCGGTGTGGGTCAAGCAACTCATGGTCAGCATAACCGTATGCGTGCTCCTGGATCAATTGGTGCATCATCTTATCCTTCACGCGTATTCAAAGGTATGCGTATGGCAGGGCAAACTGGAAATGCACGCGTAAAAAACTTGAACTTACAGATTGTTAAAGTTCTTCCAGAGCAAAATCTTATTCTCGTTAAAGGAGCCGTAACTGGCCCTAAAAACGGTTATGTAATTCTTGAGAAATGGAGCTGAATATAGTAGATATCAACGGTGCATCTACGGGTGCAAAAGCTGTGCTAAGCGATAGCATCTTTGGGATTGAACCCAATGAGCACGTACTTTATTTGGAGGTTAAGGCTCATTTGGCCCAACGTCGTCAAGGTACGCACAAAGCTAAGGAGCGCGGTGAAATTGCGGGTAGTACTCGCAAAATCAAAAAACAAAAAGGTACGGGTACAGCGCGTGCGGGAAGTATTAAGTCTCCAATCTTCCGCGGTGGTGGTCGTATCTTCGGTCCAGAGCCGCGTGACTACAGTCAAAAAATCAACAAGAAGGTGAGTAAGTTGGCCCGAAAAAGTGCACTTAGTGCAAAGGCCAAAGCAAATGCCATAACAATTCTTGATGGGTTTGATATGGACACTCCCAAAACCAGCCAGTACTTGGCAGTTATGGAAAAGCTTGGCGTTGCAGGCAAAAAGTCGCTCGTGGTCCTTGCTGAGCCAAATAAAAACTTATATTTGTCCTCCCGAAATTTACAGGGGGCAAAAGTCGTAACTTCCTCAGAATTAAACACTTACGATACTATGAATGCTTCGAAAGTGATTATTGTAAAGGATGCGATTAAGAAGATTGAAGAAACTTTAAGCTGATTACGGCCATGGAAATTTTGATCAAACCGGTTATTACAGAAAAGATGACTTCGCTTTCCGAGGATCTAAACCAGTACGGTTTTGTCGTGGCTAAAAAGGCGAATAAAATCGAAATAAAGAAAGCGGTAGAAGAGCGTTACGGCGTTCGTGTTACACGAGTTAATACACAGCTGATGCCAGGTAAAAAGAAATCGCGCTTTACCAAGGCGGGTATGATTTCAGGTTCAACCGGTATGTTTAAAAAGGCTGTGGTTACCGTAGCTGAAGGTGAAATGATAGACTTTTACTCGAATATCTAAGCGTTATGGCAGTTATAAAACTTAAACCGACTACTCCGGGTCAAAGGCAGAAAGTAAAGAATGCTTTTGAACAAGTAACGACTAGTCGTCCCGAGAAATCTCTTACTAAAGGAAAGTCGAAAAGTGGCGGCCGTAATGGTGATGGTAAGATGACCATGCGCTATACTGGTGGTGGTCACAAACGTAAATACCGTGTTATTGACTTCAAACGCGATAAAGATGGTATTCCCGCTACAGTTAAAACGATTGAGTACGATCCCAATCGCAGTGCGTTCATAGCTTTATTGTTTTATGCAGATGGTGAAAAGCGTTACATTCTCGCTCCCAACGGTTTAAAAGAGGGTGATGTTTTGAATTCGGGTACTGGTGTTGCACCTGAACCAGGAAACGCTTTGTGCCTTAGTGATCTACCTCTTGGTACCGTAGTACATAATATTGAAATGCGCCCAGGTCAGGGAGGTTTAATTGCCCGTTCTGCTGGAACTTATGCGCAGTTGGTTGCTCGTGATGGTAAATATGCCACGCTTAAAATGCCTAGCGGTGAAGTTCGCATGGTATTGGTTACATGTAAGGCTACTGTTGGTGTCGTAAGTAATAGTGATCACGCTCTAGAGGTTAGTGGAAAAGCTGGTCGTAGTCGCTGGTTAGGCCGTCGCCCTCGTACACGTGGTGTAGCTATGAACCCAGTTGATCACCCGATGGGTGGTGGTGAAGGACGTCAGTCCGGAGGTCATCCTCGTTCGCGTAATGGTATTCCTGCGAAAGGATACAAGACTCGTTCTAAGAAAAAAGCATCGAATCGTTACATCGTAGAGCGCAAGAAGAAATAAGTAAAGAAAAGATAGCATGGCTAGATCATTAAAAAAAGGACCATTTGTTCATCACAAGCTTGAGAAGCGCGTGTTGGCGGCTGCAGAGTCGGGCAACAAGAACGTAATTAAAACGTGGTCGCGTGCATCAATGATTACTCCTGATTTTGTAGGGATGACCATAGGTGTTCACAACGGCCGTCAGTTCGTTCCGGTTTACGTAACCGAGAATATGGTGGGACATAAATTAGGAGAATTTTCTCCTACCCGCACATTCCGCGGACATGCTGGTAATAAGAAAGATAAAGGTAAGCGATAAAGGAGTTTGTCATGGGCGTTAGAAAAAAACTCAGAGCAGAGAAAATTAAAGAGCAAAGGAAGAATACTGCCTTTGCCGTATTGCGTAACAACCCCACTTCACCGCGCAAGATGCGCTTGGTGGCCGATATGGTTCGTGGAATGGCGGTAGATAAGGCGCTATACGTTCTAAAATACACGCCCAAAGAAGCGGCGCGTAAAATGGAGAAGTTACTTGAATCTGCAATCAGTAATTGGGAGCAGAAGTCAGAGGAAACTTTTGATGTGAATAGCAACTTATTTATCAGCGAAGTTCGTGTTGATGGTGGCCGTATGTTAAAGCGCCTTCGTCCTGCACCTCAAGGTCGCGCACATCGTATTCGCAAACGTTCGAACCATGTCACTTTAGTGATCGATACCAAGAATAACGCATAATTATGGGACAGAAAACAAATCCAATCGGCAATCGTCTAGGTTTTATCCGCGGATGGGACTCAAATTGGTATGGAGGTCGCGATTACGGTGATAAATTAGCTGAAGACAAGCAAATCCGTGATTATTTGAACGCACGTTTGGCTAAAGCTAGCGTGGCTCGTATCATTATTGAGCGTACCTTGAAATTAGTAACTGTAACTGTTACTACTGCGCGTCCTGGTATTATTATTGGAAAAGGCGGTCAAGAAGTTGATAAGCTCAAAGAGGAGTTAAAGAAATTGACTTCAAAAGAAGTTCAAATTAACATTTTTGAGATTAAGCGTCCAGAGGTTGATGCCGTTTTGGTAGCGAATAGTATTGCACGCCAAATTGAAGGTCGTATTAGCTATCGCCGTGCAGTGAAAATGGCCATTGCGGCGGCCATGCGCATGAATGCAGAAGGAATAAAGGTATTGGTATCGGGTCGATTGAACGGAGCTGAAATGGCGCGTAGTGAGATGTACAAGGATGGACGAACTCCTCTTCATACATTCCGTGCGGATATTGATTATCATCTTGCTGAAGCTGCTACCACCTACGGTATTATTGGTATCAAAGTGTGGATTATGAAGGGTGAGGTATACGGAAAACGCGATCTTTCAAATTTAGTTGGAAGTAAGTCTACTGGTCCTGAGACCGGTGGAGCTAAAAAACGTGGTCGTAGAGTAAAAAAATAATTGATTAAAGGAATCGAAAATGTTACAGCCGAAGAGAACGAAATTCCGTAAGGTCCAGAAAGGCCGAATGAAAGGAGACGCAGGACGTGGCCATCAATTAGCATTTGGGACATTTGGTATTAAGTCGCTGGAAAGTGAGTGGATGACGTCTCGTCAGATTGAAGCTGCAAGGATTGCCGCTACACGTTATATGAAGCGTGAGGGACAATTATGGATTCGTATTTTCCCAGACAAGCCAATCACTAAGAAGCCGGCAGAAGTACGTATGGGTAAAGGTAAGGGTGCTCCAGAATATTGGGCGGCTGTAGTTAAACCCGGTCGTATGCTTTTCGAAGTAGATGGTGTTCCATTTGAAGTTGCTAAAGAGGCACTTCGTTTGGCTGCTCAAAAACTTCCTGTAACCACAAAATTCGTCGTTCGTCGCGACTTCCAAGTTTAATTTTAGAAAACCATGAAACAGTCGGTTATCGCACAAATGACTACGGATGAAATCAAGGAGAACATCCAAATACAATCTGAGAATTACGGAAAATTGCGCAGTACGCATACCATTTCTCAGTTGGAAAATCCAAAGCAATTAAGCGCGCAGCGCAAAACTATTGCCCGATTGAAGACTGAATTGAACAAAAGAAACCAACAGGAATCGTAATAAAGGATCCCATGGAAAGAAATTTAAGAAAAGAGCGTATTGGAGTAGTGTCCAGCAACAAGATGGACAAATCCATAGTGGTATCTGTAGAGCGTCGTGTAAAACACCCGATTTACGGAAAGTTTGTTAATAAAACCAAGAAGTTTGTGGCTCACGACGAGGAAAATTCTTGCAATGCTGGCGATACCGTGCGCATTATGGAAACTCGTCCTATGAGTAAGCGCAAATGCTGGCGTTTAGTTGAAATTTTAGAAAGAGCGAAGTAATCATGATCCAACAAGAATCACGTTTAAAAGTAGCAGATAATACCGGAGCCAAGGAGGTATTATGTATTCGCGTACTCGGAGGATCGGGTCGCAGATATGCGAGTATTGGTGATAATATTGTCGTGAGTGTAAAGGAGAGTGTGCCTTCGGGTAGCGTTAAAAAAGGACAAGTTTCTCGTGCTGTTGTTGTACGCACGGTTAAAGAAGTACGTCGTCCCGATGGATCTTACATTCGCTTTGACGATAATGCATGTGTATTGCTTAACAATCAAGGTGAAATGCGTGGAACACGCGTTTTTGGCCCTGTTGCACGCGAGTTGCGAGACAAGCAGTATATGAAAATTGTATCCTTAGCACCTGAAGTGCTTTAAGATTATAGAAATGATAAAGTTACACATCAAATCAGGCGATACAGTGCAGGTAATTGCTGGTGAAAGTAAGGGAGAAACCGGAAAGGTTCTTCGCGTATATCCAGACAAGAATCGCGCTGTTGTGGAAGGTGTTAATGTAGTTACAAAACACCAAAAGCCGAGCGCTAGTAATCCACAAGGCGGTCTATTAAAGGAGGAAGCTTCCATTCATATCTCCAACCTCATGGTTGTAGATCCTAAGTCTGGAGAAGCTACACGTGTTGGACGTCGTGTGAATGAAGAAGGTAAAATTGAAAGATTCGCTAAAAAATCAGGGGAGGTAATCAAATGAGTACATCAACCTACACACCAACATACAAGACGAAGTATCTAGATACAATCGTCCCTGCGCTTCGCGAGAAGTTTGGATACAAGAATATAATGCAGGTTCCCAAACTGGAGAAAATTGTTTTGAGCCAAGGATTAGGGGCTGCGGTTGCGGACAAACGTATCATTGAAGATGCACTCCAAGAGATGACTATTATCGCGGGTCAAAAGGCGGTAGCAACAAAATCGAAGAAAGACGTATCTAACTTTAAGCTTAGAAAAGGAATGCCAATTGGTGTTCGTACTACTCTTCGCGGAGACAAGATGTATGAATTTCTCGAGCGTCTGATCGTGGCAAGCTTACCTCGAATTCGCGATTTCCGCGGTGTAAAAGCAAGTGGCTTTGATGGTCGTGGTAATTACAACTTGGGTATCACCGAACAAATTATTTTTCCAGAGATCAACATAGACAAGGTGAATCGTATTCAGGGAATGGATATCACTTTTGTTACCTCAGCGCAAACTGATGAAGAGGCAAAAGGATTGCTTCAAGAATTTGGAATCCCCTTTGAAAAATAACAACGATGGCAAAAGAATCAATGAAAGCGCGTGAGCGCAAACGTCAAAAATTAGCTGATAAGTACGCAGCGAAACGCGAAGCGTTATTGGAGGCGGGTGATTATGAAGGATTGCAACGCATCCCTAAAAATGCAAGTCCCGTTCGTTTGCATAACCGTTGCAAAATAACAGGACGTCCTAAAGGATACATGCGCCAATTCGGGGTTTCTCGTGTTTTATTCCGCGAGATGGCGAATAAAGGTTTAATCCCTGGAGTTCGCAAGGCGAGTTGGTAATTAGATTTAATAGAAATTAGAGATGGTAACAGATCCAATAGCAAATTTTTTAACCCGTATTCGCAACGCCATCATGGCCGGCCATCGCGTTGTAGAGGTTGATTCGAGTAAGATGAAGGTAAATATTACTGAAATCTTGAAAGATCAGGGATATATCCATAACTACAAGGTAGAGGGAGAAGGTGCTCAGAAAACTTTGAAAATTGCCTTAAAGTATGATCGCGCTACGAAGATTAATGCGATTCGTGAAATCGTGCGTGTTTCTAGACCTGGTTTGCGTAAATATTCAAGTGGAAGCTCTGCTCCACGTGTGCGCAACGGATTGGGAATTGCAATTTTAAGTACATCAAAAGGTTTGATGACTGATAAAGAGGCCCGTCGCTCAAATGTGGGTGGAGAGGTTATTTGTTACGTAAGCTAAAGAAGAAGAACTCATGTCAAGAATAGGAAATAATCCCATTTTCGTTCCTGAAAAGGCAGAAGTTAAAATTGATGGTCAGCATATTTCTGTGAAAGGTCCTCTAGGAGAACTCTCTCGCGAGATTCACCCAGACATCAAGATTAATTTTGAGGATAACACGTTAACTTTTGAGCGCTCGAGCGATCAAAAGGAAGTTCGTGCACTTCACGGATTAACACGCGCCCTGGTTAATAATATGATTACAGGTGTAACGGAAGGTTACACAAAAGAATTGGAATTGGTTGGGGTAGGTTATCGTGCAACTAATCAGGGACAGCGTTTGGATTTATCTCTTGGCTACTCTCACAATATTGTATTTGAGATACCCTCTGAAGTAAAGGTAGAGGCGAAGCAAGATAAAGGGCAAAATCCCATGGTTTCTCTAAAATCCCACGATAAAGAGTTGTTAGGTATGGTAGCCGCAAAGATTCGTTCTTTCCGCAAACCCGAACCTTACAAAGGAAAAGGGGTGCGCTTTAGAGGTGAACAAATTCGTCGTAAAGCAGGTAAAGCTGCAGCTAAAAAATAAAGTTAGGTCATGGCATTAACAAAATCGGAG
>Ga0075510_10103565_pt1 | contig 10482 bp, 9 predicted proteins | sample DEB08_RNA1_11_FD_73471 | JGI IMG/M metagenome (GOLD analysis project Ga0075510, IMG submission 73471) | Aqueous microbial communities from the Delaware River and Bay under freshwater to marine salinity gradient to study organic matter... | ecosystem: Environmental > Aquatic > Marine > Coastal... | reverse complement strand
AATATGGCAAGTAGCGATTGGTTAGATGTCCGAGGATGGACAGAATCCCTTATTGGTTGGTCAATGGATAAAACTCATGACATTCTGCCTTCTAACGACATAGATCTGGAGTTTTCTATTACGAGACCTAGATGGTTCCTTGAAGAACCAATAGTAATTGGTTCTGAAATAAATCTTCAATCAGGCTTTGCTGATATCCAACCTTCCTTGGAAGCATTCTTTGTATCCACTATAATGTGTACTATAGTTTTTGCAACAATGATGTTAACTTTAATGGTAGTTCCGTACATTGAGAGAAAATTCATAGGACGATTAATGGATAGAATTGGTGCTACAACATCACTTAGAAGTTTATGGATTGGAGAAGGCCCTTCAACTGCAGGAGATTGGTGGAATAAGTTGCCAATGGGTATGGGGGCACCAATTGGTATGGTTAACAAGAGTTTGAATTCTGTTTTAGGAAATGACCATCATTTGGAGACAATTGATAGAGTTGGTAACCGTGGTTATCATGGTATTTGGTTTCTGTTTCCAGGTTTCTTCCAGGCATTAGCAGATTTCCTAAAGTTCGCTACAAAAGAGCACTTGATACCGGAAAAGGCAGATAAATTAGTTTTCGAGGTAGCCCCCGTGATTATTATTGCAACTACAATAATGTGTTATGCATTTATCCCGTTCGGCCCTCATATATGGGCTGCTAATCCTGAACTCTCATTGTTATTCTTAATGGCAATTTTTGGTGTTGCACCATTGGGGGTATTCTTTGCTGGTTGGGCATCAAATAACAAATACACGTTAATCGGAGGAATGCGTTCTGCTGCTCAACTGACTGCATATGAGATTCCTCTTTTAATCACAGTTCTTTCAATCGCTGTTGTCAGTGGTTCGTTCAATATCATTGAAATTGTAGATTTCCAAATTGAAACTTCTGATACATGGAACTTCTTTATTCTTCCATTGGGCGCAGCACTTTTCTTGATTACAATGATTGCTGAAGTAGAAAGGATTCCATTCGATATGCCAGAGGCTGAAGCAGAACTTGTAGAAGGTTGGTGGACAGAGTATGGTGGAATTCGATGGGGATTAATGTTCGCTGTTGAAATGATGAGGGCCTATGCTGCTTGTATCTTGTTTGCAATGTTTTTCCTTGGAGGATGGGAATTCCCATTCCAAGATACATTGTCAAGTATCCCGGTAATCGGTGTAGTGGTTGATTTGATTCCAGGCTTAGTAGTTGTTTTACTCAAAGCATGGTTACTATTCGCTTTCTTTGTATGGGTGAGAGCGTCATTACATAGGATAAGAACTGATCAAATATTAGAATTCGGATGGAGATATTTACTTCCATTATCAATTCTAAATCTAGCTATTGCAATGTATCTTCGTTTGGAAGTTTGGACTGGTACAAGTTGGCCAATTTGGGTACCTCCTGTAATTACTATTCTTGCAATAGTATTGTTTGTTATATACGCAATTGATGAAGATAAAGACGCATTAGAGTATTCTAGAAGGCCATATAATACTCAAACATTGGATAAAGCATATCCAGGAAGTAGAAGAGATTAGGAGGTGAAAAAATGGATTACAACACAGGACACCCTCATGCAACACCAAATTTTAGAAACTTAGTGATTAAACCTATGTGGATCACTTTGAAGACCGCCCTCAGGACAGTGCCATATATTGGTAAAGCCAAGTTCCTGAAAAATAATTATCATGGTCAGCAGGCTAATCTGACTGATGAATATACCTTGGAGAGAATAGGGGAAAATCATCCATCATCAGGCCAAGTTTATGCAGCTGATAGAGAATCTTCACCGGCACTTCCTTTCCTTGAAAGACCTGTAACAATCATGTATCCGTATGAAAGACTCGAGGATATGGAACCTTGGCTTTTCGTTCCAGGAAATTATAATGGTAGAATAGGAATTGTTTGGGAGACCTGCACTGCATGTAAGGCATGTGTTAAGGCCTGTCCTAATGACTGTCTTCATATGACCTCTGAGACCAGAGTAAATGTTCTTGATACAACTGATGAAGGAGATGAGTGGCACGGATTTGGAAGTGAAATTGAATCCGGGGGTTTGGCTGCTAGAAGAAAAGAAGATTTCGATGAAATTGAGAGTTTCGATTTAGTACATGAACACAAAGCGCCACCTCAACAATATGACTTTGCAGAAGTCATCGATATCACTGGTGATAAAGCGACTGTGCGCTGGCAAGATGGATCTGGTATTGAATCAGTTGAGATGTCGTCGCTTAAACCTGCTGAGGTTGACATTGTTTCAGGAAGAATCGATATTGGAAGGTGCATGTTCTGTGGTTTGTGTGCAGAAGCCTGTCCTTTCGAATCCTTCTTCATGTCGAATGAATATGATGGAATGACAGGGTATACTAGAGAAGATCTTTGGTTTGATGCAGATCGTACTAGGTTACTCCCTGTAGTTCATCAGGAAAGAGTAGATATGGAATTAGCTAAGAGAGCTCAGAAAGAGAAAGCTAAGCGCGAAAAGAAGGCAGCCAAAGCGGCTGCTGCTGCTAAATCGGAGGCATGATTTCAATGGAAATAGATTTTGAAGCGATTGTTTTCGTAATTCTTTCAGCAGCAGCAATTATTGGTGCTTTAGGATGTGTTTATGCTAGAAGAGTGGCTCATTCACTTCTCTCATTAATGCTAACTTTCTTAGCAGTAGCTGGAGTAATGGTCATGGCTTCTGCTGAAATGCTTGCAGCAATACAGATTCTAGTTTATCTTGGTTCTGTAATGCTTGTTGTTCAATTCGGAGTTATGCTAACACGTCGTCAAATTCAAGAGGGTGATATTCAGTGAAAGCCCTTTCTGCAATTACAAAACTCGGTCTATTTGCATTCATTTTGGTTATGCTTAATGAAGTCATGTCACATTCAATGTGGGGTACTTCCGTACCTAATCCTCCTTCAACCTTAGATTTTGCACTTTCATTATATGGTGATGAATGGGCAATTGCGACAGTAATCCTAGGAGCTTTACTAGCTATGGCAATGGTAGGATCTTCATACCTTGTTCGGGATGAAAGGTTGGTGAATTTAATTTGGGATATGGGGGGTGAAGAGTAATGATAGATCCAAGTTGGATTTCTGGACTTGGTGTAATACTCTTCGGAATAGGTCTTCTTGGCGCCTTTACAAGGAAAAATGCGATTATTGTTTTGATGTGCATTGAATTGATGTTGAATGCCGCAAATCTCAATTTCGTTGCTGCAGCCTCTCATTATGGTGATGTTGATGGGTGGGTATTTACTGCGATTGCTATTGCGATTGCAGCTGCTGAAGTTGCAATTGGTCTGGCAATATTACTATCATTGTACAGCACTCAAGAGACGATATCTCTTGATGAGGCTAATATTCTGAGGAACTGAGGTGATTTAATGGGTGAAACAAAAAATGAATATCGTCTTCTCCTACCACTGTTGCCATTCTTGGCAATAGTTCCATTTTTGTCTTTACAAGGTGACAATAACTCAACTGATTTTGCCTGGTTGATAGTTGTAGCACCTTTTGTTGCTTTCCCCATAATCCTAATTGTAGGTCAGGTGTATAATAAAAATGAAACATGGAAAAATTCGTTTAAAGAAGGCGGGATTTTAGGTTTAGCAGCGCTTTTAGTATCTTTATCTACAACGATTTGGATTCTCTATGATTATTTGATCGGCAATGCGGACATAAACAATAATGATGTAGTTAGTTGGTTGGAGTGGATATCTTTCGATATTTTACAAGCTGATTATACAATGGCTCAAAATCGGGTATTAGGTGTAGGTGTTTGGATTGACTCTTTGAGCTTAATGCTTCTGTTTGTGGCGACATTCTTGTGTTTCCTAATTTGTTGGTTTGCTATTGGTTACATGACCACAGATCCTATCAACGAAGATAGTAACCACCGTTTCTTTGCAGAGTTCGTATTATTCAGTTTAGGAATGTTTGGTATGGTTCTAGCTGACAACTTCCTTTGGCTATTTATCTTCTGGGAAGTAATGGGATTATGTTCGTATCTTTTGATTGGATTCTATTACTGGAAAGAAAGTGCTGCATATGCTGCAAAGAAAGCATTTTTGACCACAAGAGTGGGAGATGTTTTCTTGATGGTAGGATTACTAATTTTGTATGATATTTATGGTTCCCTAGATTTCGCAGTTGTTTTTGATGATCCTTCAACAGGTGTTGGAGGCGTATTGGTAGACTCTGGTCAATTATTTTGGGCACTAATGATGTTATTTATCGGCGCGGTAGGTAAAAGCGCTCAGTTCCCATTACATGTTTGGTTACCTGATGCAATGGAAGGCCCAACTCCCGTTTCAGCTCTAATTCACGCCGCTACAATGGTTAATGCAGGATTATACTTAGTTGCAAGGCTAATGCCTTTTGTTGACGTACATCATCATGGAGTTTCTGGACTGGAAGATTTTGGACTAATTGTAGCATGGATTGGAGGAATAACTGCATTTATGGCGGCATCAATCGCATTTGTTCAAAATGATATTAAGAAAGTTCTAGCATATTCCACGATGTCACAACTAGCTTATATCTTCACTGGATTAGGCTCCGCTCTTTATTTCCTTAATATCGATGAATATTATGCTGGTTACTTCGTTCTCGGGGCGTCTCTTTTCCACTTATTCAATCATGCAATGGCGAAAGGAATGCTATTCATGGCTAGTGGTTCAGTAATTCATGAAGTACATCATGCTCATGATCATTTACACCATGGCTCTGATGATGGCCATCATGATTTCGATCCTCAAGATATGAGAAATATGGGAGGCCTTGCATCAAAACTACCAGTAACTGCTACTGCAATGATGTTTGGCTCAATGTCAATTATTGGAATACCCTTGATTGGTGGTTTCTGGTCTAAAGAGGGAATAATCGCCAAAACTTGGACTGCATATTTCGAAGGTGAAACTTTGATGTTAGGTCCTGCCATACTTATACTCGCAACTGCAGGAATGACAGGTTTCTATATGTCCAGGATGTGGTTTATGACATTCGCAGGAGAACCTAAGAGTGATGTTGTTGATCATGTACATGAAACAACTCCTTGGATAAAAGAACCATTAATCATTCTTACAATAATTACAGCAATTAGCGGATTTGTACTTGCAGTTTTAGGTATTGTTGATTTCCTATCAAATAAAACCGACGATTTGTCTCTGCATGGAAAATCATTAACTGACAAGATTATTTACGAATTAGAACATGCATTTTTACCTGATGATATGAAAGTACGTATGGTTGGATGGCTAACCATATTACTTTCCTTTATTGTAGGCCCAATTATGGCCTCTAGGGTTCATGGAGGTTCTCTTAAAGAAGGTGAAAAGGCTAACTTATTTGTAGGGTGGTTAGTCAAACTTTCAGGAAAGTTTGGGAAGCAAGATGTCTCTTGGTTGTCCGAATCACAATTAGCTGAAGCACTAGATAAAAGACTCTATTTTGATGATTTGTATGAGGGAATATTAGCAAGAACAGTCATTCCATTCGCTGACTTCACCGCGTGGTTTGATAGAAATATTGTTGATGGAATAATTAAGCAGATAGAATCAAAATCAGTTCTTGGTTCATTTGAAGTTCGTAAGTTTACCACTGGAAGTGCTGGAGATTATATTTTGATGGCCACAGTTGGTGTCATCTGTATTTTCGTATTACTAATGGGGGTGAGTTTCTGAGTGATCCATTAACTATTCTGACTCTAACTCCAATTGGAGTTGGGTTGCTATTACTGATTTTACCTCAGATACTGCCTGAGAGCATGGCTTCATCGATTGCTAAAGTTTCTCGAAACATCAGTTTCGGCGTATCTATGGCCTTATTTGCCTTTGCAACATATCTTTCATTCACAACTTTTGGTGGTATTGATTGGCTCAATATTAATATGGGTGAGTATGAATTAATGAATGAAGAGCGAGTAAATCTTATTCCATCAATCGGAGTATCATGGATAGTTGGAGTAGATGCACTTTCATTACCTATGGTTTGGCTGACTGCTCTATTAATTCCATTATCTATGTTAGTCGAATGGGACGCAAAAGAAGGTCATATTTTCCATCCATTAATTTTGGTAATGGAAGGAGCATTACTCGGAGTTTTCGTAGTTCTCGATCTTTTCGTTTTCTATATCTTCTGGGAAATGACACTCATACCGATGTTCTTCTTGATATTAGTTTGGGGAGGAGATGACAGGAAATATGCTTCAATGAAGTTCTTTATCTATACATTCACAGCTAGCGTAATCATGTTAGTAGGAATCCTTGTAATGTATTTCCACACAGGTGATATTTCAGGCGTGTCAGGGACAATGACTGGTCATCACTTCAGTCTATTAGAAATGAATAGTGAAATGATACAATCTGAAGGTCTCAGACATTTAGTTTGGATCTTATTACTGATTGGATTCGCAACTAAGATGCCTAGTGTTCCTGTTCATACATGGTTACCAGATGCTCACGTCCAGGCACCTACTGCTGGTTCGATGATATTAGCTGGAGTAATGCTAAAAATGGGTGCCTATGGTTTCTTGAGAGTAGCTGTATCATTATTCCCTGAATCTACAGTTGTTTTCACACCAATTTTAGTTATTCTTGGTATGGTGAGTTTGGTTTATGGTGCATGGATTTGTATGGGTCAAACTAATCTGAAAAGAATGGTAGCTTATTCATCAGTATCTCACATGGGATTGATTTTCTTAGGTATCGCAACGATGCAGCCATTAGGTATTGCTGGAGCATTATTCATGATGTTCGCACACGGAATAATAAGTCCTCTACTGTTTGCGGTTGCAGGAGCATTCAAGCATCACTATCATACTCTGGAAATCGGATCAATGAGAGGCATTGCCCATCATTCACCATACTTAGCGGCACATATGATGCTAGGTTGGATGGGAAGTCTAGGACTTCCATTACTAGCAGGATTCGTGGCTGAGGTAGCAATAATGATAGCATTCTGGATGAGTTTTGGCTGGTTAGTACTTCTGCCAGCATTAACATTGATTATTACTGCGGTGTATTATCTGACATCTATGCAGAAGACTATATTCGAATCTAATGATAGACATCATGGAATACTTCCTGAATCACTACATGGTGAAGATCCCAGAGATATTACATGGAATGAAAATACTAGTATGTTTATACTAGGGATTCTTACCATAGCATTTGGTATATTCCCCTTCATTTTCTTCGATATGATGTCTGATTGGTCTACTGAGTTTGTTCGTGAAGTATTACTCAATCATTTAATTGAACAGGGGGTAAAACCATGAATCTTCCAATTAGTACAAATGAAGCAGAGTTAATTATTCCTGAGCTAATCATGCTATTTGGTCTAGTAGCCATTATCTTAATTCCAAACTTAGGTAATGCTAGTTTCCGAATTCCTCTAACAAGATTCCATGTTCCTGTATTCATTGGAGGTAGCCGTTTCAAGAGTACAAGTAACCCTAGATTACCTAACCAGGTTTCTTTGGTAATCTTCATTTCAGCCTTTTTCTTTGGGTTGATGCAGAATTCTTATGGTTCAATCGGGGATACTCTGGAAGTTACCGAGTTCAGTAGACTATTCTCTTTGATTTTCATAGCAGCTTTACTTTTAGCCACAATTGCAACAACTCATAGACTTCCTGCCAGAGCGAACGTGAAACCCCCAAATGATAATGACAGTGAGAGTATTTCTGCCAAGAAGATTAATGCTTTGATTGATAATCGTCGTCAAGTTGATTTCCACATAATTTTGATTATGGTGGGTCTTGGTATGAGCCTAATGTCAATGGCAACACACCTTTTTATGTTGTTTGTTTGTATTGAATTAGCGTCACTGTCTTCGTATATTCTTGTTGCTTTCCATAAGGAGAGTAAAGTTGGAGGTGAAGCAGGAATGAAATATTTCATCGTAGGATCTGTCGCTTCTGCAGTAGGAATATATGGTATGTCACTACTTTACCTTTGGAGTGGAGACTTATCATTAGATGCACTTGCAATTAGATGGGCTGAATCTGATTCCGTAGATCCTCTAGCTGGTATTGCAGTTGGTTTGATGTTAGTTGCTTTCGGATTCAAAGTAGGTGCTGCTCCTTTCCATCTAGCCGCACCAGATGCTTATGCTGGAGCATCATCACCAGTTGCTGGTTTACTGGCTACTGCATCAAAGGCGATGGGATTCGTGGCTTTAATGAGAATCTTAGTATCTGTTACTATGCCTCTCGAGGGCCAGGCTTTCTGGTACACAGCAATTGCTTTGATTGCAGTTGTAACAATGACATGGGGTAATCTAGCAGCCTTGACTAGTGATAACCCTAAGAGGATGTTGGCATACTCCAGTGTTTCACATGCCGGGTATATGCTAGCAGGATTAGCAGCTATTGGTAGTGGTCTCGCTTCTCAAGCAGCAACTGAACTAGTATTAACAGCAATAGTATTCCATCTCGCAGTTCTTGTAATATTCAAGTTTGGAGCATTTTTGGTATTATCTCTTCTTGAAACCGAAGATAAAGGTCACAGATTAGAAGATCTTCATGGGTTAGCACGAAGAGATCCACTTGTAGCAGGTTCGATGTTCTTGTTCATGCTATCATTAGCAGGTGTCCCTCCTTTGTCCGGATTCCTGTCAAAGTTTTTGATGATTAATGGGATTGTAAATATTTCAGCAGGAACTGGGGCATCAGATGCAACTTCGGTAATGGACTGGTTAACTAGTGTTGAACCAGTATTCTGGCTAGCCTTTGCCATCGTAATTAATTCAGCCCTTTCGATGTTTTACTATCTGAGAATTGGTTTAGTAATGTTCTTCGAAGAATCAGTTGAAAGTAGAGATTTGAAGGATGCATTTAGTTTAAGGATGGCAATATTGACTTGCGCTATTTTGACTGTAATAGTAGGAATCGGTCCGTTAAGTGAATCTCTGATAGATATGGTTGCAAATGCTATAGAATCCTTTGTTTCTAACTGAGTCCGAAGGCTCAAGTTCACATAGGTGACTCTAGACGGATAGACATGGCTCGTAGAGAGGAGAAGGTTGATGCTGAGCTTTTAGCAAGGCTAGAATCTGGTGGTAGTGACAAAATCAGAGTCCCTTTACCGAACCGGAAAGTCAACGAAATGTTTGCCATTGCAGACCAAATTTTAGGAGGCCGAAGAGTAAGGGCTGTTTGTGAAGATGGAGACAGTCGTCTTGCTCGTATTCCTGGAAAAATGAGGAGAAGACAGTGGGTTAGAGAAGGAGACTTGATTGTCGTACAGCCTTGGGATTTTCAGGACGAAAAAGCTAATGTGGTTATGAGATATACTAAGACACAATCCCTGTATTTGTCAAGAAAAGGAGTATTACCAGATATTGTAGACTTATTTGGCATGTCTGAAGACATTTCAGAAGTAACAGATTCAAATGAAGAAATGGAAATAATTGAAGAAGAAAACTTAGTTGAAGAAGAATCTGAATTAGAAGTCGAAGAGCCGGTTGTTAAGGATACAACATCGGTCGATGATGATATTGATTCTTTCTTTGGGTGAGATTATGTCGGATTCAGAGGATTGGGATTTACCCGACCTCGATGCTTTAATGCGAGGTGAAAAGAAACATGCATGGTTATCTGAGCCTCGATTTGAAAAAATGTTTTCAGAAATTGAAGATGGTTTACAAGGGGTTCTAGGAAAAGGAACTTATGATTGGGTTGATAGAAGAGTATTCGATGCGGTTTTTGATAAATCTACTCTAATGTCTTTGCATAAGTTAATGCAAAAAGGAGAGATTGAGACACTAGATTATCCAATTGCAAGGGGAAAAGAAGCGCATGTTTTCCATGCAACCTCAAATCACGGACCTGTTGCAGTGAAGATATTTCATACAACTAATGCTGTATTCAAAGGATTGGCAAAATACATTGATGGAGATCCAAGATTCGGAGGCCTCTCACGTAGACATAGAGAATTAGTCAATATTTGGGTCAGAAAAGAGTTTAGAAATTTAAAAAGAATGAGGAAGTATGGACTAAGAGTACCTAGGCCGATTTCAAATCTTAAGAATGTTCTAATTATGGAATATCTAGGAGAAGGTGAGGGGGTTAGCCCTCGATTAAAAGATGTGATTATTGACGAGCCATATCAAGTATTCGAAGATTTACTAGATTTTCTTGCTATCAATTGGCAAACTGCTGAACTTGTACATGCAGATTTCTCAGAGTATAATATTTTGTGGAAAGACGGTGAACCATGGGTGATAGATGTTGGGCAAAGTGTTACCAAACAGCATCCTCATTCTGAAGAGTTTCTAGTTAGAGATGTGACTAGATTAGTCCAATGGATTAACAGGCAAGGTTACAATGCAGATATAGGCGAAAGTTTGCTTCGAGTATTAGAAGACCCAGTTCCTACATTACCTCCTCTATCTGGACCAAATTAAAACAGGAAGTTAAAACCCAGCGGCTCTTCCCCTAATCATGGAACATTTAGC
>Ga0075510_10009684_pt1 | contig 10826 bp, 7 predicted proteins | sample DEB08_RNA1_11_FD_73471 | JGI IMG/M metagenome (GOLD analysis project Ga0075510, IMG submission 73471) | Aqueous microbial communities from the Delaware River and Bay under freshwater to marine salinity gradient to study organic matter... | ecosystem: Environmental > Aquatic > Marine > Coastal... | reverse complement strand
CCTTCGAAGAAGAATTGGCATCTATCTGCATTGGGATGACGTTACCTGCGGAGGTACGAATTTCCTCGACGCAGCATTCTATCCCGTCTGCAGCACGATCAATCTCCACTAGGGAGTCAACCAGCGGCTTTCCTCCTTCGCTTGCTGCCTGGAGTGCCAACGGTTCTCGTCGTTCTCTAATTAGTTCGGCAGCCTTTCGAAGTATGCTCAAACGGTCGCTTGTCGGTAACCAACATGACCTATCGGAAAACAGGCGGTAAGCCGTCGAGAGCATAGTCTCTATTTCTGCCGCTCCAACTAAATTCAGTTCGCCAATGCAGTCCCCGTCGAAAGGAGACATAACTTTTAGGGTTTCCATGTTACCAGCCTACTTTATTTGCATGGGCGGTGAGAAATACTCGGCGAGCGATCTTTACTCTAAACTGAGATGATGAGGAGAGGGCTCGCCGTGCATTTGGTCTCATACGTGACCATAACTCATCATGGCGTCTGCAACCTTCACAAAACCTGCAATATTTGAACCCGCCAAATAATTAATCGGGCCATCAGAGGTTCCGCCAAATTCCACACAAGAGTCATGTATATCGCGCATCATATTTTCGAGAAGACGCCGCAACTCATCCTCATCCCATGAAATTCGCGCACTATTCTGGCTCATTTCCAATCCAGACACGCCCACACCACCTGCATTTACCGCCTTCGCAGGCCCAAATAGCACCTGCGCATCCATAAATGCGTCTACAGCACCTTGTTCACAGGGCATATTTGCTGCCTCGGCGACCGCCTTTACACCATTTTTAATCATTGTGGCTGCCTCTTCGGCATTTACCTCATTTTGGGTAGCAGACGGTACCGCACAGTCTGCCTCGACGCCCCAAGGACGGCCCTCGTGGAAGGTAACATTGGAAAATTCATCCGCCGCCTCGGATATCCTTCCCCGACGAACGCCCTTCAAGTCCTTTATCCAGTCTACCTGTTCTTGAGTGAACCCATCTGCACAGTGAATGAAGCCCCCAGAGTCCGAGAGTGTGAGCGGCGAAGCACCGAGTTGCAGACATTTCTCAGCAGCATGCGTTGCCACATTGCCGGAACCAGAGATAAGGACCTTTTTTCCCTCAATTGTATCTTTGTGCTGAGCCAACATATTTCGGAGGAAAAAGATCGCGCCGTAGCCTGTCGCCTCTGTTCGCATTTTGGATCCACCGAATTCGAGACCCTTACCTGTGAGCACCCCGACGAAGCTATTCGTCATTCTTTTGTATTGACCAAACATGTAGCCAATTTCCCGCCCGCCGACGCCGATGTCTCCGGCTGGAACGTCTGTGTCGGGACCAATATGCCGAACAAGTTCCGTCATAAAGGACTGGCAGAAACGCATGACCTCATTATCGGATTTTCCTTTGGGATTGAAATTGGCGCCGCCTTTACCGCCGCCCATCGGAAGACCGGTGAGACTGTTTTTAAAAGTTTGCTCAAAACCCAGAAACTTGAGAATGGACTCATTGACTGATGGATGAAATCTTAGCCCGCCCTTATAAGGGCCAATCGCTGAGTTAAACTGCACCCTCCAACCGCGATTTGTCCTGATGTTTCCGTCGTCATCGGTCCATGGAACACGAAAGGAAATAACACGCTCAGGTTCTGCCATCCGTTCCAAAATCTGATTTTCGTGGTACTGCGGCTTATCCGCAATATAAGGAAATATCGTCGACGCCACTTCAAATACCGCCTGAACGAATTCTGGTTGCCCGGGGTTCCTTTTGGTAACTCCCTCCATGTATCGCTCAAGGTATTCTTGAGTTTTTGAACCTGAATGAGACTTCGACATTGGTATACCTTTCTTATTGTAGTGTTATTTGGCCGTAGGGGATTTTTCTAGGGGCCAATGAGAATTGAATTAAGCATCAAGCGTTATTGGCCCTTTCGGAACCGCAACACACGCCAGGCAACTGCCAGCGTCGGGCATTTCTCCCGGCTCCGACAGGTATTCGACATCACCGGATTTTATAGCCGTCTCACAGGTTCCACAGTTACCCGCTCGGCAACCGGAATCAATCACTATGTCGTTGTCCTCGGCCAAATCCAAAATAGAACCAACATCCGGGTCCCATGCAATTTCTTTGCCGGTCTTTGCAAAATTAACGACGAAGTTTTCTGCCGCATCAGATACGGCAGATGGCGCTTTCTCGCTTGCCTTGTCAGCGTCTTTCTTTTTGGAAACCGTTGCAGGCCCGAACGCCTCGTAGTGTATTTTCTCCTCGGGAACATCCCAATCTCTCAGCCCCTCAAACAGGGAGTTCATCATCGGCGGAGGGCCGCAAAAGTAATAATCGTAGTTATTCGACGGCAGCACCTCGCGGAAAAGGTCCGCTCCGACGCGACCCTTATACTTGTAGTCCTCTCCCTCGACGTCCTCGCCCTCTCTTGGGCGACTGTAGACTACGCATATTTTTATGTTGTCGTGTTCGTCGTCGATCTTCTGGAGGTGTTCCTTCATTGCATGGTCTTCGCCGTTCTGAACACCATAGAAAAACCAGGTCTCTCTTTTGGAACCGGTTTCAACAATATGGTTTACCATGCTTAGGACAGGCGTCAGCCCAATACCGCCTCCGATTAATACCACCGGCGTCGAGCGGGTTGTATCGAGAAAAAAGTGGCCGCCGGGAGCCCGTACATCCAGTATTTGGCCCTCTTCTATCTCGTCGTGAAAAAAGTTAGACGAAAGCCCCGGTGGGTGTTCTGTATCTCTCGGGGGCGGAACACGTTTGATGGTCACACGATAATGATCGGGCCGGGGGCAGTCAGAAAGGCTGTAACAGCGAATAACCGGCTTTCTCTGGTCTGGTATGTCCAACCTGAATGTGAGGAATTGACCGGGCTGGAAGGGTGGAACAGGCCGCCCGTCATGCGGTGTGAGGTAAAAAGAACATTGGTCTTTCGCCTCAATCTGCTTTTTGGAAACCCTGAACTTTCGAAATCCATTCCAAGCGCCGTCTTCAATCTCTTTTTTGACCCTCTGGCGCTCAATCAACTCACCAGTTAACGCGTTTAGGTGACCAAGCTCTGCAGCCTCCCGCGCGACGGCGAGGCGGTTTGCCGAAAAATTCTGACTAAAAATTAAGAGACAATAACCTAAACAGATTGCCAGTATAGCGATCGATATCAGTTGAATTACATCAGTCATGTTAAATCTTCCACCTAGAATTTACGGCGTATTTCGAAACGAACACCACTAATGTCTTCAACGTTTTCCAAGAAACCCATCATTGCATCGGTCCTCACGATCCAACCGGGCGCGATAGGCCGCTGATACCTTACTGAAAGTCCTAATTGACTGCCTTGCGCTGCTCGGCCGGGCTCAATGTCATCACCAATTGGCTCCACTGCCGCAGCTTCAACAACCAATTGTTGATTTAGAGCGAAGATATATGAGACGCCGATTGCACCACCAAAAGTATCGTGGCCCGTGTCATCCAGCTTTGGAAAACCGGTAAGACCATCTGTTTCGAAACTTATACCGGTGTTTTTGAGTAGACCGCTGTCATCAGCAAGGGGTTGAGGACGATCGAAGCCCACCCAGAAGTTAGCGTAGGGAACAAGGGTCGATGGCAGAGAGGTGATAAGAGAATTTTCAAGAAGGATAATTTGGCCATCCGCAGTCTGCTGAGCACCATTGTCTCGGTCCTGATCAAAAGTTGAGACGAAGCGGATGCTATTAGAGAGCCAAGCGCCGTAACGACTTGTAAACGCTCCAGTTATCGATTTGTAATCAATGTCTGCAAACTCGTCTTTGCCTTCGATGACACCAAATCCAGCCTCAAAGTAGCCTTCATTAGCATCAAAAAATGAAGCAAGACCGAAAACATTCAAATCGTTGTCGTCGTTCAGGCCACCAAGGGCGTCTCTTGCTGCAGGCGTAGTTACTTTGTCGAAACCAGCAAAAAAGGTGAAGTCCATGTTGGAGATGTTCAGGGCAGGGCTGGTTTTTGCGGCAAGTGTGATCGCGCCACCTGTGAAAGCATCTTCGACCCAAACACCGTTCTGGAAGATAAAAGGCGTCAGCCCAAGGGCGATCGGTAGGTCGAAAGACGCATGCTCATCTATGATGCCCGAGTAAATTGCGCCAATGTCACCCTCAAAAAATAGCGTTTCGATGTTTCCGTCGAGCTCAAAGCTCGTTCCGCTCTCGCGATCATCGCCCGAAAATTCGTAACGCGTAAAGTTCCCGCCCTTATCAAGCGGCCGGATAAAGGCATGGATCCTCTCGGTACCAGTCAACTTCAGGTCAAGGTCGAGGTTCAACCTTGTAGCCAACTGCCCCACCTCCAACGCACCGTTGTCGTTAAAGGCCATCGCGGTACGCCAATCTCCGAAGGCCAGGAATTGAAGCGATGACGTATTTTTTGAGCCAAAAGGATTTTCGCCCTGTCGAAAGGGTCCCTCAGAATACTGGGGCCGGAATAGTTCGATTAGCGGCCTGACGACTTCTACCGCACGCTTGCCTCCGTAAATTTTAATTTGCTCTTCAGCGGAGTACGGCTTGTCTTCGTAAGTTGGATCGGAACCAAATTTCGACTTATCGGTCTCGACCTCTTTCGCCGCGGGATCCATTTTGCGAGGACCGCCATACTCAGCGGCATTCGACTGCCACGGCGACAATAGAAAAGCGCAAGTCAATAGCGTGCAAAGCGCCAACACTCGTCGGGTGTTTTTCAGAAAGTTGCCCATTACTCCCGGCCCCCTTAAGCCGATTTGGCTGTTTTGGGTTTATTTAACTTCAAATTCTACCGTGTACGGGTGAATATCGAGCATCCACTCATTCATTGACTCCTCCATCTCTGAGGTCGCGCCAACAAATCTCATAAAGTAGATGGGTTCAGCCCGGCTTCTCATGCGCGCCATTAACTTATACTTCCCGGGTTTTTTGAGCAGCCGACCTGGCACTTTATATTTGGGCGTCTTGCTACCTAGCGGCGGGATCGAGCGGCCTTCCATCCGTACGAATGGAGCGTGATTCAAAACGGTCGACGGAACATTCGACGGCCTGAGCAGAGGCTGCTGGTCAATGTCAAAGTTAACGGGAAGGTACATCTCACGGTCGGTCCCTTTAACATTTGTCGTCAGGAACTTCGTCTGCAGATTGAATAACTGATCGTCGTGTTCGATTTTGCCCGCCGCTAGATCAAGTGAGTGCAGGTCCGCGAAGTCGCCATTACTGTCCACATGTCCAGACTCCCAGATATTTTTTCCATCCGGATCAATCAATGCGACGTTGAACCAAATTTCAGGTTGCGCACCAAGCGAACCGGACGGGAAGTTGTGGCCATCATCCAGGTTGGTAATGACATAACTAAACGCCAAATCCTTACCTTGTTTGCGCGAGGAAGTGAAAAACGGACCGTCGATTTTCGTCCCGTTCTCCATTACCTGCTTCCGCATCTCCTTCTTGTACTCGAGCCCCTCCCGATTCACTTGAACAATTTCCCAAGCTTCCTCGCGATCGCCGGGATCGTTCCACACGCCGGGGAAGTTGACCCCCATTGACGCCTTCAGGGCGGTAACCGCGCCGACGTACTCATTGTCTGCGCCAGGTAGGCTCCCCCTCAACTTTGGAAGTAACTTCCTCAAATCTGTAAGAAGGTTTTTGCGCTCGCCTTCAGATTTTACTTTTTCAAAGGCAGCCAGAAGGGCGGTCGCCTTTTCGATGTTTGCCTCCGCGCCAGCTAACCTCTTGGCGGCAGTCGCAGCCATTTTATTGGTCGCCGCAACCAGCAGCTTGTATGATTTCGGCGCCGTTACGGTCTCAGAAGCCTCGACTGCCTCAGAAAGCCCGCCCAGAGCCTCTTTGAGCGAAATAATCTTCTCACTCACGTCTTCCGTTGACACTGCTTCACTGACCGCCTCTATCGCCGCTTGAAGAGGTTTAAGAGAAGTCTGACGCCGGAAAGCCATTGTTCCACGAGCGGCCGCCGCTTCAATTGAAGCAAGGGAGTCGAGTGTCACGGGATGACCACCAAGCGGTTCCAGAGCAGTATTGAATTCATCGAAAGGCTCTATAAGGTCCTCAATCGACTCCTCGAATTTTTCTGAACCCCAAGCCGCTCTGTAATTGAATTTTAACCATTCTTGAATGCTCCAACGCGCGGCATCTACGTTGTGAGGGAAGATACCCGGATGGGCGATCGGATACCCAGGACCATAAAAGGCGTGGTTTGAATGCCGGCGGCCGGGATTGATTTCCTCGCCGTTTACGATGGCTGAGGGGGCTGTCTCATAGCCGGCTGCCACGCCAGGTACCTTGCCCATGTGGCAGTCCTGACATGTAACGCCTTTCGCGTGGGCCGGAGAATCGCGATATTGATCCCAAACGACTTCTAGCTTGATGCCTAGGTTAACGGCAACTTGATGGCAGGAAACGCAGAATTCGGACTTACCCAATTGTTCAAATTTGTACACGCCTGCATGGATTTTTTTGCCCCCTCTCACCATCACTGGTGGCCAAGCGCAGCTCATCTTTGCGTTCAAGCACCTGATCGAACACGCTGTCTCTCATTGTCCCGCCAACTGGAGCATGAATATCACCGGGAACAATGGTTCTCTCGCCATTAACTTTCGTGAACTCCTCCTGGATCCGATGGCAGGTAACACATGTTATTCCCTCCCTCGCAACCTGACTGCGGTCCCAGAGCGGTAGCTCTCGCTCTTCGCCGCGTTGGGTCCCTACCTGTTGATGACAGCGGACGCAAAAAGTACCAATTGTTCCAGCCGACAGATCATTGATTGCCTGCTCAAATTTGTGGAACATCGGCGAGATCGAGGCGTAAGCGTGGTTAGATGAGGCCCATTCATTGTAGATCTGTTGATGGCAGCCCGCACACTGGGCCGCTGTGGGATAGCTATCCTCGGAATAATATTTCTCCATATCTTTTGTATCGTAGCCGCGAGCCGAGCCGCCGATAGCGAGACCTAAAAGAATGGTAATAAAGAAAAGCCTCATATCATCCTGCCTAGTTAGAACCTACAGATCCGTTTTCTTTATTCTTATCAAACTTCATCATAGCCCTGAAACCAACATTTTCATGGTATTCGTGACAAGTGCGACAATTTTGTCCAGCAAGCTGCTCGTTGTGACATTCGACACACGTAGCCTTTTTAATGGGAACAAAATTACTTTTGAAAACTGAGGGATCGTTCTGTTCAAAAGAAGCCCCATAATCGACCGCTGGATCGATCTGATGACACGTACCGCACCTAGAGCCGGGCCCCAAGAGATTTAGGTGAGGTTTGTGGTTGTATTTATGTAATTTACTGCTGCCTCGCGCGCCGGCTTTCCATGCAATCTCGATTTCGCCGGTATCATTTACACTGTGGCAAGAAACGCACGTCCCAGGGGCATCACCCTTGAAAAGGTAGTTAGTCAGGCTATCTTCTTCGACTTCGGCCGCGAAATCATACCAGGATTTCAAGACCTGATCTGAGTGGCTTCCGGCAGTGTAGGTTATCGAAAGCTCCTGCGCCCTCCAGCCTCTATTAAGCCCTTCGTCAACCGGCTCAAATTCTTTGTTGGCTATCCAGGAACAGACACCAGACCGCACGAGATCTGCGTTTAACCCCGCAAGCAATCGCTGACTTGAAGCTCCTGCTTCTGAGAGGAGCTGCGCGATTGGCAAGGTCCCATTCTCTGCGACAGCGATCAGCAGAGACCCGATTTTCTGTTGGACGGCTTTCTCATTCTCAGGATCAGTCTCAGACAGTGCAGCTAAGATTGCGTTTAGCGACTCCGTAGAAACCGATTCATATTCCTCATCGCTCGCCTCGATTCCGCACAATTCTTCCACCACTTTCGCATCAAAAGGGTTGTCCTCGAACTCAGGGACCGTAATGAGGTTTAGTGATGCTGAGCTAATTTGCTCTTGATGACAGGCCGCGCAATTTTCTTCAAATGACTTAACTGGAACTGCCTTTCCAGCGGCTCCAACATCGTGGCAGCTGATACACCCCTCTTTTGGTGCGCCTTTTGCGAAGCGCTGATCCTGAAAATGCTTGTTTAGATGCGCATTGTGATCAAAATTTATCGCTGTTCGTCTGCTATGAGGATAATTATCGCCGAATGCAGGATGTGAACTCGAGAATGTCGAAAATTTTTGCTTATGACAGGCATGACATTGGCCATCTTCAAACTTTATTAACGCGGCATCCGAACCCTTATGCTCAGCATGGCAACTGTTACACGTTCCAGCCTTATGAACCGAGGCCTCCTCCCCAGGAAATGTATGGCAGTCAAGACACTTGCCCGTCATTCCCGCAGCCGCAGTTGGATCGAATACTGCGCGAACCATTGCGAGTGGCCCGTCACCGTGATTGGAATGACAATCACTACAACTTTCTTGGGCGACAACGCCTGAGTGCTTTGGTGAAAGCTGACCTGCGTCTCTCAATGGGGGCTCCGCCCCAAAATACAGCGCCCCGGTAATCCCAAAGGTTCCCACCAAAGCGATAACCATAATTGCTACCAGTGCGGAAAGCCGAAAACGATGAACTCTGAGCGTTCGACGTGGCCTGCAAGCAGGTTGGGTTAAACAACAATCGCCATTTGGCAAAGGTCCAAGCTCGCACGCACCGCCATCTTCTCGCGATCGCCTGCAAGACCATCTATCACCTGATTTTGTTGGTGTACAAACCGCCACACCACCACAACTGCCGTCAGGATTCGGCCCGTTTACACACGGCTTTTGCCAAACACCACCTCGACCGCAGAGGTAGGTGAAATTTGGCCTATTGTAGCTGTTATTGATTGAACTCATAGTGCGTATGAATAGACTAAAATTATGTGCCAAACAGACATTGCTAATACTAAAACTGAAAGTGGTAGATGCATAAGAAGCCACTTTTTCATCACGTCTTGCCGAGCAAAGTGCTCGTCAATAAGGCTTTTTCTCTCGGCGAGTTTTTTAATCTCGTCTAGGTATCTCATTTCATCAGCGTTCAAATACCGTCTGACGCTGTCTAAGTGCCGAGCGAGCCAGGCTCTATCGGAGTTGCTTCCAATAAGATAAGACCAATAGAACCGCGGACGTCTAAAGTACCAAGCAAGGGTTTGCGAATACTGCTCTTGAAGCGTTTTTTCTCCACACTCGTTCGCGCAATCTACAAGAATGTCCTCAACAGCTTCCCTCAAAGAGAATATTTCCTCTGGAATTTTCTCGTAGACGATTTCCAGTCCGGTATTCGTCAATCGCTTTGGAAAATAGATGGTTATTAACACACCAAAGATGCCCGTAAGGCTAACCAACCAAAATCCAGCCGCAAGGAGCTGCTCGTAGATCCCCTTTGGCCAAAGTACACCTACGTGGATTACGAAAAAAGCTATTGCCAAAAAACCGAAAGCAACATGAAGAGCGAACCAAATTTTCGCCAGCCCCAAATTGAAAGCAGACAGACGTTTTCGCACATTGAAAACAAGCAAGAACACGATTACGGCAGCCAACGCCCAACCGGTTATGACATGGGGGCTCTCGAGGTCAAGGGCTGCTTGGGACTGCCAGAAATAAACTCCGGAAAAAGCGATAACCGAAATCACTGTGGGAGCTAAAAGCCTATACAGTAAGTTCTGCATATCTACGGCTGCCTTACATTCTGCATATTCACGGCGGCCTTAACCAGTGAAGTCTCTAAAGTCGATACGCGAAAGTGCGTCATGCGGGCACGCACGCACGCAGGCCGGCCCCCCAGGTATACCAGCACAAAGATCACACTTTGTTGCTTTCACTATCGGTTTACCGCTCTCTTCCGCGCTGTCGCGAACAACAGCACCCGTCTTTCCTCGAATGGGCACCATAACGATATTGTTGTAGGGGCAAGAATTGGCACACGTCGCACAGCCAATGCATGTGTCATCGTTTATAAGGACGCTGCCTGTTTCCATCGATCGGTGGATCGCCCCCGTCGGGCAACCGATCATGCAGACGGGATCTTTGCAATGCATACAGGCATTCGCAACCATCTTGCGATCAAAGATTTCACCGTCACGTCGAAATCTTGGGTTTCCATCGTGAGTAGACGCGCAGGCACGGACACAGTCATCACAGCGCATGCACCTGTCCAAATCGATAACCATCGACTGGGTACCATTCATGTAGCGCTTGTCCAGGGCCCATTCCATCACGGCGGTTTCCGACAGTGTTGCCACGCCCCCCTGGCTGACGTCTGGTGTATCAATATTATTAAGGCTAGGAAAAACATGACGCTCGAGAACCGTAACGGGAATCCTGATCACGTCGACGTATCCGAGCGCAGATATCGAACTTTTTAACTTGAATTCGGTCTCATGGTCGCCCTGCCAGGCCTGATAGAGCTCTTCAAGGCCGAACATGTCTCCTGCACCCAAATAGGTGAGGGTTTTCTGACCATTGCCAAATTTTTGGGAAACTCGAGCAAATCCAGCCCTTACAACCAAAAGGCCGTCGGGATAGTCGCCCTCCTTTGCGATAGTAGGCTCTTCGGATTTGGATTTGTTAAACGAAACATGCCAATCGAAGCCGCCATATGTCTCAAACAAGCACTCACTTGTGATCTCACTGTATTTCTCCTCAGCCAAACCTCTCAGAAGAGGTAGTTGCCGAAGATAGCTATCAAGCGCGGTCGTTCGGTAGAGATCATTGATTTTATTTCGCCAATCTCGATCGACTTTCATGATATCTCTGAGGCCCTGCCATCGCACCTCCATAACGATCGCGGGTTTTTCAGCAAATATCGAGACAGAGCGCGGCACCCGACCGAGAGCCGCCAGCTCGCCGAAGAAAGTCCCCTCCGACAATCGGACTATA
>Ga0075510_11093431_pt1 | contig 10979 bp, 13 predicted proteins | sample DEB08_RNA1_11_FD_73471 | JGI IMG/M metagenome (GOLD analysis project Ga0075510, IMG submission 73471) | Aqueous microbial communities from the Delaware River and Bay under freshwater to marine salinity gradient to study organic matter... | ecosystem: Environmental > Aquatic > Marine > Coastal... | reverse complement strand
AGCAACCATGTCGTACATAACTACTCTCATACGAGACCACAAGTCTGCCATTGAGGCGGCTTTAAAATGCTTGGAAGGAGGAATAGACTAAAAATTAATTTTCAAATGGGAACAAGCAAACTTATCTATCTATTTGTTCAAAACCTTCGCGCTTAGGAGGAATGACAATTAGCATAATACTCTGATGGTGCAAGTAGATTATTGACATAAAGGTCTGATTTTGGAGAGCACCACGAAAGCTATAGGAATGGCAATGGCCACCTACCTCATGTATAAAGACATGAAGGAACTGCCATCACTAACTAACTGGGTTCAATCTAGCATCACCTATTATACTGGTACATCAATAAAATTAAACAATAGTACAATGTATTAAATGTGGCGAGGGTAAGATGCAATGAAGTAACCAAAGTGCACCATGAATATAAGAATTAGAGATTACATGGAAACATTTAACAGACAGAATCATACCTATGTATATGGCAATCATGTAGTAGGTGACTATGGCTAATTAACTTACCATACGGAACTGTTAGATGAAACTTATTACAGAGGTGAACATGGTACAGTGATGCCCCTTGATCGTTCTGTTGAGGCTCAGAAATTGATCAAGTATTTAGAAAATGATAGGGATGAAGATGAGAAAGCCAACAGAGCTGCATATAGAAACAACCATCCCAGATAAAATTAAAAGCCAAACCAACACAAAGAAGGGGGAAATAGAGACAGTAAAAGTAGACTTAATAGTAAGAATCCAAAAACTATATGGCAGCCAAAACAAAACATGGATTCTTTGAAAGAGAAACAACGCTAACACAAATATCAAACAATGAAGACTACCCCAAAGTAAAGTAAACCACAAAGAGAGAACAAAAAGAATTCCAAACATTAAAACAAATAGTAGAAAGATTAATTTGATGATACTAAATCAAATAAAACTAATGGAAGTAAACTCTCAAAAAGAAGTACACATACAAGAAAATAACACGTTTTCAATAAAGTCAGCTCAAAACCAAAGTAAGAAAGCGTGTTCATGTACAAAATGAATAGTAATAAAGATCTCCCACGCAAGAACGGATTATATGAAACTGGATCAATTCAAAGTATTCGTAACATCAAGAAGCAGAGATCCATGGCTCAATCAGAAATACAAAGTCATAAAATCCACAGATCAAACTCAGTGCAATAATTTAAATGCGAACAAAGTGAGTATGGAAGATAATAATCAGAAAGAAACCAGGCTAGAAAAGTAAAACAAAAACTTACCAAGAAAATCGCTAACACTATAGATAAGCTGACTTTAGATAGATCCTACGCTTCACAAGTAGAACTATTGGATAAACTGTTACCAAAGATAAACAATTCAGCACAAATGATATTGAATAAGAGCAAAGATCCTGAGCATTAGAAACAAACAGAAGGTTACTAATAGTTAACGTAAACTTATTCTTAACTACAGGATTACCGTAAAGCATTATCATAAAATCACATAAAAGAAGCATCAAAAATTCTAGGAAAGATGGGAAATATGCAATTACAGTATTGTGCACAAGATCAACTAGTGGTAGAAAGAGATAGATCTGATGTCGAGATCATAATCACTTCGAAGCCATTTGATACACGCGGACTACGTTACAAACATTTCCATGAGTTTATCAAAATAGATGAATACTTCGAAACAAAGTTGAAAGATAAATTGGAAGAATCAATAAAACATAATCGTTTCAGAGTTCTACTTAACTTCGAAGATTCTGCAGCCAAGAAGAAACTGCACACAATAACAAAAATTGCAGTAAATTATATCACAGTTTATACTGATCTCAAAATGAGATTCTGCATGAACAATGAAGGCAGTCTTATAGTAACTGACGAATAAAAGTAGAGAAGGATTTAACACAGGAAGATTTTAGAATAGCAAAAAGAATTAGAAAATCAACAGGAAAAATAATCACTTTAACAATAAGGTGTGGTTTAGAAGAAGGAATTATAGAATAATTTTGATCAACAGGAGACGGTTAAGACACAATCTCAGTAAGTTGAAGGAATAATAGATGTAAATTAAGCCAGATAACGATTAGTTTTTGATTAAAATAATACTATCCCCTCAGAAACCGAGTTAAGTGAAATCCAAACATCAAATAACAGTGATTTAGAGAGAAGTGATTAAGCAAGTTTTTCAGGATCTACTATGGATAAGATTCTCAAGTCTACATCTCAACCACCTTCTTCCTCATCTTCTGAATGTTCTGACGAACCCTCGTAAGGTACTGATCTTAGGAAGTTAAAAGAAGAGCATGCTACAATACAATTCAAAAGAGGTTAACAATTACACTCTTTGAAAAGAATCCATGCAGATCTTAATTATAACTTGTAAATACCCACAGAGGGCGGAATTTGTTTCCAAGGAACTTTTGAAGGTGAAGTCGTTGATTGGTACGCTAAGGCTAAATGTCTCTTGGTCAATAGTAGAATGAAGATGTCAATGAATAATATGCAAAAGATAGCTCACAGATTACCATAGAACACATTTTATTTTGATAATAAAACACGAGCCATGAAACCTATAGATAATTAAAAGGCTTGGGATTTTATCAAAGATAATAAACTAAGACACATAGGGAAAGTGTAAGATCTCGATTTCAACGCTTTTACAGGTCAATTTGAGTTGGATTCTCTAGACAAAGAATATCGTCTAAAGCTAGCCTCAAAATTATCCAAAATCAATATGAGCAGACTCTCAGCAACTGAATCAAAACTTGGTATGCAGATAACTGATACTTATGACAACATGACCAATCACAAAACCGCGGCTGAGGCAAGGAGACTTATGGTGCTGCAAATGCATGATTACTGTAGGAAAGTATCAGATAAACACGGTAAAGATAACGTAGAGATAATAGTAATAGGTGCAGAAGTTAAAAGGGAATTGTCCTTAGCGAGGTATGCAAGTAAAACTTATTTCATGGTTTATAATGATGAGCATGGTAATGTAACCAAAGAGAAATTACACAAAGTTTAAGACTTTGATGAAGAAATGTACATTATGGTTGGCTCAGTGAATGATTGGAACTATCTGTCGATGCCAAGTAAGCCTTAAAATAAGATTAGATTGTGGGTCATGAGTAATTCAGCTTATTATTTAAGTGTTGATAGATTGATGGATTTCTTACAGGATGGAGACAGACTTATTGTCGCTTCGCATTTATTCGGCGCACAGTGGCCTTATTACATGATGGAATAAGGTATGGCCTCTACTATGGCATAAGTTACAGCGACTAAAGTTGACATGTAAGTGAAAGGTGATTCCTAATCATATAAACATTAAGCAATAAGTTTGGCTAATTACTCTTAATATAAAAGCTATGGAATGATGATATAAGAAACAGAATCAACAGATCCAACAGTGACAGGTTCGCTCAGTATAAAAGTATACAAAGCAAACGCCATGAACGATTAATTACATAAGGGTATAAATAATCCTATTGTCACCTACGACTCGAGGAAGAAACAGATGATCATGCGTAATCTTTAATTAACTTCTGTAAATAAACAAGGTACAATGATTAAACTCCCGTCCTAAAGAACATCATAGTAAGCAGATCAGTACATGTAACCCACATGCTAGTAACACATAATATTCATGGATACTAGGACAAATTCTTAAACAAGTGGCTAGCCTGTTATTGTAACGCCTCACCAATAGGTTGCTTATGCTTCAGAAACATTGACTAATGGTTCCATAACTAAGAATATCAAGCAACAATACAGCACAGGTGAATTATAATGTGACGGTGATGCATTAAAGAGTAATTTGTTAAGCAGGAAACTGAATGTCATGGCTATAGATGTTGATTATAATGATTTGATACCTACTTATTCTCAGGACAAAATGTGGTTAAGATTGTTCACCAATTATGATATCCTAGACTACCTCAATAAGTACATTAGAGTAATGGTAGAAACGTAGAAAGAATTCTAAATTGTTGACAGTGCATTTGATGCTAGCGCGAGGAAAGCATATGGTATAAAAGGTAAAGTAGTTAGACTCACTAACTTTAATCCAATAGGAAGATGGTTAAGAGGAGGATAACACTAAAAAGAGAAAACAATGAATGATATATGGAAAGAGTTTCCAGGATATGAAGCTATAACCAGGAGAACGGCTTACTTTGCAGCTCACTAAATAGCTTTATAAGTATTCGTTGGAACACTTGAAAACACAGATTATCATTTCAGAATATTCTAAGATTTATACCATTATTCTCTGGGAGGCGATTATAAATCTAAAGACATATTTGGAGTTCATCTAGTAGACAGGGAATAATATCCTCTTAATGCTGACAATCCTTGGAATTACATTCAACACCTATTACGAGGGCGTGCAGAAATATTAAAAACACATTACAGAGCGAAATTTATAGTATCCGAAGACCCATCACCATCTGCAAAATAATGGTATACTTACTTGGCGTAGTAAAGGATTGATAATGAAAATTAACATAGATAAACGTGCTAAAAAGAATTTGAACTACACTTATCAGCATAGTAATCAGGAAAACCTTTCTAACCAACTATACCTTTAGTAGAGTGCACTAAGATAGAATGCAGTGATACAAATGTCCCTAAAATACCAGTTGCACCAAGAACTAGTAATTATCTAACCTACGCTATGTTACATGGCATTGATGTAAGTCAAATTGACAAGAAAGCACAAACTGAAAACATTAAAGCTATAGAAGACTTGCTCAGGAAAATGGAGTAAAAGTTAGAGAATTGCAAGACCGAGTAAGAGAAACAAAATTATTTAAATGAAAATGTATTACTCGACGTCCCTAAGAATTGCAGAAAGTTAATAGTAGAACAATTAAAGAAACAAAAGCAGCATCTTAAAATAGATTACACACAACCTGTGAATGACAACGAGTAAATAATCTCTACAGCACAGTTGATGGGAAGAATCGCAGGGGATAGAGCTAAACTTGACTTCAGTTACTGCACATCAAGTGTAAATGAAGTGTTAAACCGATTTTTGAACACGGTTAAAGCACAAGAACTGCAAGGAAATAAGTATGAGTATGTGAAAGTGGAAATAATACCCAAGTTACAAAATGATAAATATAAGCAATTGTTCTAACCAGCATAAGAGGGGAGATTAGGCCACATGAACATATTAACCTCTTAACCCACTTAAATGTTAGAGGAGGACCATGTAGGTTACTGCAAGATTAATAATAATTATCAAAACAATAAAAATTTCTTGGCTACGAATGACCTACATTTAGTGTATATACTTCTTGACATATGGGCAGGAGATACATTGTTTGTTGATAATGAGTCATGTAACAAACATGGAGTTAATTGTCTTACAATACAAAATTCAGAAGGTGACACTATTATTTTCCATGGACCTAAAGTATATGTGGAACAGTTATACATTTATGATAAACTCGCTAGCAATGGAAATCACTGCGTACATTACGGTGGCAATACCATAGAACACCTATACCCCAATAGGGTAGATTATTAAATGACACAACCTTACCAGTCAGGTTATATGTGCAGCAGAGATTTACTTGGTTTAAATAAAACAGCAACAGCGCATGGATTAGTTGAGTAGAAAAATTGTTTCGATGATTACCATAGTTATTGTAAAGGCACATATGAGGACAATAAGATTAATTATGCCGTGTAAGATGTTCACATGCTAAGAGAAGCTTACTATAAAGACGTACATCTATCTGATGGTTCTCACACAATAACGGCAGGCAACTTATTACTAAGCCTTAATGATAACCAAGTATAGAGTTACAACTTCAACAGTACTTTGCAAGAGTATAGAAGAGCAGTACCACAAAGAACCAGCTACAAAACCAACATAACATGGTGTGAGGGAAGGTACTGTAGAAATATGATACTGTAATAAGACACACTTAATATAATGTTACAATAACACACTGGAAAGAAAATGGTGATTATTGACGTAGGATCAGGAGAAACGAAAGCAGAGTGTGTAACAACTGCTTTATACGATGCAATATATTACTAATTAGGTGAGGATCCAGAAGGCTACATGCGAAAGAAAAACTTCAATTTCAAAGGATTACAAAGTATCGCTATGGAAGGTGGAGTAGGTTTGGAAACTTTATCTAAATTTGTAGCAGAATCAAATTTACAAATTAAAGTATGGACAAATATAACTCCTGACGGATCAGTGCCCTCCACAGGTTTGGATCAACATTTCCAGAAAGAGCAAATACAACTATTTATGACAGGAGGTCACATGTATTCTATCAGACCTAATACAGAAGGACATTATAAGTAAACTAACGTTGACTGTGATTGCGAATCTTGTCAAGAAATTACCTTAATGGGTTATATCAAAGGATTGAGGTATAAGTTACTATGTATGGCTTATTCGATGGTTAAGTAATAAGGTCTTAACTACACACCTACGGTGAATATTGGTGGGTTAACCTTAGTAGGTAATGATGACATTATCACGAACAAAGTTAAAAGGGAAGCTATCAAAAATTGTTAGGTAATAAACTAACTATATGATGAAACCCCATCAAAACCAGTAAGATATGAAAGGTTAAATGGTCATAGTAAACTGTACCCTACTCACTGTTAAAAGGCAACTTTTCCCATGATCAGATGCAATAGAACGCAATATGTAGTTAATCTAAATCAATAGAAACTCATCAAATGCAGTGATAATAAAGGAGTTCACACTCAAATTGCACCAGTAGCCAACAATGTGAAATATGACGTACAATGCCCTTGTGGTTTGAATACTTTGCAAGCAGGCGTGTAAAGAACTTAGTATTCTAAGTAGTAATAGAACCCAGAGAAAGTTGAAGAATTAATGGAGTTTGTAAATCTTTATTTAGAGAAAATTCTTGAAAGAGATTATGAAATATCAGCTCTTTATGAAGACCACTAGGCTCTATTCGAAAAAGTTTTACACAATATAAGAAATAGTGCAGCGACACAAGCAGCCAAAAATAAACGAATATAAAAGTGGAAGAATGCTTTCGGAAATGTTGTTACCATGAAAAATAGTACCTCAGGTTTTGTTAAGGTAGAAACATTAACAGGTGATGTGAGAATAGGAAGGCTAATTTCAGCAAGAACTGAAATACTGAGAGACTTAGGCAGTCCTTTATCTGACGCAATATAACATCAACTGTACCTTAGAATTCCAACTATGGTAAAAGGATTTACCCAAGAACAAATAGCTAATAAATTGATAGAAATGGGTAACAAAGGCACAGAATTTCTTGAAATGGACTACGGATCTTTTGATGCAGCCCAGACACTCAGATTTGCAATGATTGAAAAGAAAGCAGCATAACTAGTCGGCGGAGATAAACTGGCAGAAATATGGCATGCTATTGCAATTGGAAAAATGAATGTCAAGATGGAAGGTTGTAATTTGATGGGAGGTCATTCCAGAAATTCAGGTGAGAAATCAACCTCATGGGGTAATACTCTACTCACTAACATGTTGCTAATATACCCTTGCTACATGATGCTGTGCAACATGGATCATTAAGAAGTGATGCAATTATTAAAGAAAGTTCAAGATCCTCATGAGATATTCGAAAGATTATTTGGCAGAGAAAACAAAGACAATGCAATCATAGTAGAAGGCGATGACTCGTTGATGCGGGAAGCATACTATGGTAAACATACATTATCACAAGTTTGCTTGCAAGTAGTCTAGCAATTAGGATTTAAGACAGAATACGACAAACATTAGCAAGCTTCAGGCTCTAAATTCTGTCAGATAAAAATAGAGTAAGATTAAACAGGTTAATTATTTGCCTGCAAACCATTTTTTAGATCATGGACTAAATTAGGTTGGACCCACAAAAATTTTAAGAAAGATTCTGAAAGTGCTCATGTACTATTGTAATGCAAATTAGCTTCTTTGATACATTAATATTACAAACATCCTAAAGTCATTCAATTAGCAGTAGCCATACAAAATTTACTACCTAAGAAAAGACGTTGTATAGATTTTGAGAAAGACAAAGCACTGAAATGTATGACGAAAATAGAGAAATTGACAAAAGAATTAAGTTTAGAAGTAGATCAAGATAAGAATATAAAATCTAAATTCAGGAATTATAACGAATTGGTAAATAAACAAGGGTTTCTGGATTATTTCTCTAAGAAATACGCTAACAGAATAGATCAAATGATTGATTAGATTGAGAAAGAAGGATTGTATACTGAAATAAAATTGACCGATGAGGAAATAGAAGAATCTAACCCAGCTAGTAAGAGACCCGTATATCATAAAGATTATTGTAGAGGAGAAAATGCTCTATTAAGACATAGCATAGGTGACCCTTGTCTGTAGGCAAAATCATAAATCATGAATAGAATTAAAGGACTTCAAGATGATTATGATTAACAATAAAGTCAGATCAGTAGAGAATAAACACTGCTCAATCATGCTGACTAAGGAACTATTTTTATATATATATATAGTTCGAAAAGTAATTTAGTCAAAATGGCTGACAACACAATAAAAGGTATTAGAGATACCATGGTACAAGAAATCGCTTAAGTTACCAAATAAGGAAAACTTCCCGACAAACAATTCACCTACATTTAACTTATAGAAATTCAAGATAACTAAGGCAAACCGAAGTTCGAAGCTCCAGCATTGGTCTTGATAAACAAGGAAGAAATAGCTGCGGTTTAAGGTATTTTGAAAGACTTGGCAGAAAGAGGTGTAGTTGCTGCAATTGCCAAAGATTACTTCATTGATATGAAAAACTTTGATAGGTAAGTAGCTCGCAGAACTGCAAAACCTCTGACTAGTCATAATGATAAGTTGGGATTCGATTTTAATATACCACTTAACTCTTATATAGTAAGCTATGGTTAGTAATTCTCGGAAAGCTAATATAAGGGTTTCTTAGACGCAGCAATTGCTCACTACTCTGATAATGAATTACTCAAAGACCATTATCAGAAAGCAGCTAATCAATTCGCTAGCCCTAGGTCTGTGGTTTTGAGAAATAATAAAGGATAAACAGAATATTAACCAACAGGAACTTTTGCTAGAAAAGTCAAGTAATTGGAAGATGATAACACTTAACTCATGCTTTAATTACGTCAGATTTAAGCTGATGCCCAAAGTAAAGACTTAGAACACTGTAGGGTGATGTAAGAGTATAAGAATGGTGTCAATGCAAACATGCAGAGACTTAAATGTGTACCAAGTTAATTAAGAAATTTGCTGAAAAGGTATAAGGATGAGTTGCAAGACCAAGCAAATCATTAATATGCAAGGTCTCTTTTAGACCCATTCTTTTATGATACTAAAGGAGTTAGAGTACCACAATTGCTTCCTTAAGAAACAGGTACTACTTCAGTATTCGCATCTCAAAATGTAACAATTACCCATCCGGATAAAGGACCGACTGTCTTATGGGGAAATATGGATACTTATAATGCTAATCCATATTACATTTTCAATCCCACTCAAAGTGTAACTACAGAATTTTTAAACTCTGAGCCAGTAGCAAAACCCGGCGAATCTTACATAATTGAACCTCACGAGAATTTGGATGCTGCTGATCCAAGTACATACAATTAAACTGAGGTAAACTATCCATTGTTGGAAACAGGGCTCAACATTTAGCAATTCTTATAGATTTGTAAACCCATTTAGTGGGGCTTTCCGTAAAACAGATTCTCCAAACAAAGAACAGTTTCAGCAGGATTGAGAGTATTTAAGACTTCAAGACTTGAGAATGAGTCAGGAGTAATGGAGGTTTAGTATGGTCAAAGAGGAATGCATTATCTTTCTGGTACCAAGTGGGACAATGAACTTGGTAGACCGGGTAGAGGGAAAAGGAAACTTTACCTACATTCAATAGACACCTAATAGAGTGGTACGGAATGTTATAAACCTGGATTTTCAGTAATGACGACTTTTAGACCACAAACTGAAGATGAAACAACTAATCTTAGTGATTAGAGATACACGAACAATTCGGAATAGATGCCATGGTTTTCACATTGTTATCCCGCTGATTCTTAACCAGATCAGCTTGCATAGAAGAATGAAGGACAATACTTCGCAACTTTCCATGATTCTAACTTAATGCTAGCAGTAGATGATTTGTTAGGTGGGAAAAGATTGATTATACCTTATGAAGCTTTAGCTAAAATTGGTGACACTTATGGCACAGGCAAGAAAGTATACATTGTTCTCAATACTCTCGATAGAAATCATTCCGTCATGCATAAAGTATCAGGAGCACAAGCAGGTTCTTCATTCGAATATGAAGCAATACATCATTATGAAGGTCTACTAGTTTAAGAAGAGTATGGATTAGAATCAACTATGTGTATGCTAGGATAATAATACACTAATGCTATTCAAATACAAAGATCTATGACTCCTTAAATTGTATTCAGAGAATCAGCAGCTATTAAACTAGATATCATGAGGCAAGCTGCTTTGATGCAAAATCAACTTGGTATTTGGGATGAAACAGTTGTCCCAATTTTCAAAGACTTACTATCCTGGGGAGCACATAAAATGAAATCTTCTGACATCGTAGAAGATCTGATTGAAGGAGCAACAGATTTCGCGGCAATGACTTTAGGTATGGCCATACCTGAAGCAGCACCAATTATATCAGCAGTTGCACCACATTTGAAACAAATAAGTCAAAGTGCTTCTGACACAGCCCTAGATTAAGTAATTAAATGGGCAGATTCGGAGAGATAGTGAGCAAATTGATTCAATCCATCAGATTGATGACTTATCGTGAAGGTAGATCTATGACATAATCTATAGATCATGCTTCACCTTACCTACCCTGAGGGACTCACCTTGGTGAGGGCTCGGGTATCATAGTATTGATGCAATAAACACAAAGCATCACCAAAACCCGGACTTCAACAAGAAGTCCAAAAATCAACCCAACGAGTGCTGTTAGAAGCCTGGC
>Ga0075510_10066283_pt1 | contig 11306 bp, 8 predicted proteins | sample DEB08_RNA1_11_FD_73471 | JGI IMG/M metagenome (GOLD analysis project Ga0075510, IMG submission 73471) | Aqueous microbial communities from the Delaware River and Bay under freshwater to marine salinity gradient to study organic matter... | ecosystem: Environmental > Aquatic > Marine > Coastal... | reverse complement strand
GTTTATAGAGAAAAAAATGAGTTGGAGTGATGATAACGCAGAGTTAATTGAAGGTTTTGTTGCTGAGTCAAGGGAAGCATTGGATTCTATAAATCCTTTATTTATAGAAGTATCTAATGATTTAAATGAAGGCAGGGTAGCAGACCTAGAAACTCTAAATGGAATATTCAGGCTTTTCCACACAATGAAAGGAAGTGCTGGATTTCTAAACCTAAATGTATTAGTTGAAGTAAACCATGAAGCAGAAACTCTATTAGACCTTTGTAGAAAAGATCCTGCTCTTTTAAGGTCAGAGTTTATAGAAATTTTACTTAGTTCCTGTGATGTACTATCTCAATTAATTGATGCAATTGAAGCTAGTGGCCATGATGAAGGCCACATTGATACTTCAAACATATTAGCAGCTTTAAAAGAAGCTCAGGAGAATATGAATAATCCTGGGGCAAGTCCAGTAGTAGCGAATCAAGAAGTATCCATAAGTAGTAACGAACTAACTGGTGATGAGTTTACCTTAGATTTTGCTCTTTTATCTCCTGAAATTCTTGAGAAGTTTGTACAAGAAGGCTTAGACCTTTTGGATACAGCTGAGGGTGACCTTCTTAACTTTAGCAAGAATAATGAGGAAAAATCTAGTCTAGAGTCAGCCTTTAGAAACATCCATACTTTCAAAGGCAATTGTGGTTTCATGTCCTTTTCAGATATGCAGAAGATTGCACACGGTGTTGAAGCTGTCTTAGAAGGTATAAGAGATAGAAGGTCAGAGGCTGAAGAAGAAACTTTAAATGTTTTGTTAAACTCCATTGATACTCTTCGAGAAGGCCTTATTGGTCTTATGCAGGGGCGTCAGGGAGAGATCGATGAGATCGATATAGTTTTAACGCTTTTAGATAACCTCAAGCCAAGAGGTGATAAACCTCAAGCCCCAGCAAAGAAAAACCCTAAAGAAGAGACTGTCGAACTAAATACAAAAGTTGCTAGCCGAATTTTACTGGTTGAAGATGATACAAGTACTCAAAAGCTAGTATCAAAAATTCTCACAAAGAAAGGCTTTGAATGTTTTGCTTGTGGTTCCGCAGAAGATGCCTTGGACCTTCTAAATGCAGGTCAAAAAATAGATGTTTGTTTAACGGATATCACCTTGCCAGGAATCTCCGGAGAAGAATTTATAAGTCAAGTTAATGCGCGCTACCACAGTATTCCGGTCATCGCACTTTCTGGAAATAAGGATAGAGATCTTTTAAAGAACTTGATGAAGTTAGAAGTTTACGGTTTTGCAGATAAGCCAATTAATCGTACTGAGCTTCTAGAGTTAGTTGAAAATGCGATTGAGCACTATGTCAGAAAACAGTTTCAGTCTGGAAAATCAACCGAAGATTCAAAATCTAAAGACTCTAGTAAGGTCAAAGCTAGACAGGATATCCGTGTTGACCTGCAAAAGCTAGATACTTTAATTGACCTTGTTGGTGAGTTAATAATTGCCGAAGCTATGGTGACTCGCCACTCTGAATTAGAAGGTTTAGAGTTGCCAGGTTTTGAGCGTTCTGCTCACCGACTTCATCTAATAACAAATGAGTTGCAAGATATTGCTATGGCTGTTCGAATGGTTCCAGTATCTGCTACTTTTAAGAAAATGATGCGACTTGTTCATGATGTTTCTAATAAAATTGGCAAACCACTTAAGTTGGTAATCAAAGGAGAGGAAACAGAAGTTGATAAGGCTGTAGTTGATATGATTGCTGACCCACTGGTTCATATGATCCGAAATTCAGCTGACCATGGTATAGAAGATCCAAAATCCAGAGCAGAAGCTGGGAAAAACAAGCAAGGAATAATAACTCTAGAAGCCATCCAAAAAGCCAGTGAGGTATTAATTATCGTTGGCGATGATGGCCGTGGCCTTAATCGTGAAAAAATTGTCGAAAAATGTAAATCCAACGGACTTATTACGGACTCTGGAGAAAGTCTATCAGATGATGAAGTTTATCAGCTAATTTTTGAACCAGGTTTTTCAACCGCACAAGAGATAACTGATATCTCTGGACGTGGTGTTGGTATGGATGTTGTTAAGAAGAATATCGAGAAAATTAAAGGCCGAATTGAGATTAAAAACAATCCAGGGAAAGGCTGCTCATTTATAATTCATATACCACTAACTCTTGCGACTATAGAAGGAATGTTAGTTCGAGTAGGAAAGACAAAATATACAGTTCCAATAGTCGATATAAGAGAATCAATTAGACCAAATGCGTCGCAGATAACGGTGCGACCAGATGGCCAAGAATTTGTAAAAATACGTGAAAGCCTTCTTCCAGTTTACAGGCTTCACGAGCTTCATAATATTCAACCTGAACATCAAGATCTAGACCAGGGAATTCTTATGGTTTTAGACTTATTACAGGGACCAGTTTGTCTGTTTGTTGACGACATAATGCACCAAGTACAAACAGTCATTAAACATCTCTCAGGGTATATGGGAGATGTCAGAGGCATTTCTGGATGCAACATTCTAGGAAATGGCGAAGTTGCGCTGATTCTTGATCCGGAATCGGCTATGAAATGTATCCCCGTAAAACGAAATTTAACTGAAGCTGTCTAAGGGAGAATAAAATGATGAATGAAGAAGAGTTAGAAATGATGGAAGAGGAAGATACTCAGAAGGATAAGTATCTGACCTTTCATATAGGTGGAGAAGACTATGCCATCTCTATCAGTCATGTAATTGAAATTATTGGTATGCTGAAAATCACAGAAGTCCCCCAAACTCCTCATTACGTAAAGGGAGTAATTAACTTACGCGGCAAAGTAATTCCAGTTATGGATATTCGACTGAGGTTTGAAATGGAACCTAGAGACTACGATGAAAGAACTTGTGTAATAGTCGTTAACTTTAACGATAATACGGTTGGTTTTGTCGTTGATACAGTTTCAGAAGTTTTAGATATTCCTGCTGAAAGTGTTGAAACTTGTGGGCAGCTTTCCCAATCAGAAGGAGGCAACTTTATTTGTGGAATGGGCAAAGTTGAAGATCGTATCAAAATGATTCTCGATGTAGATGCCTTGTTATTTAAAGATAATGAAGTTCTGGAAAATTTAAGTGCTGAGGCAGAGGTGTAAAAATGGCTTCACTAGAAGACATAAACGTAAAAGAGCTTCAAGCTGGTTTTGACTTAGTTAAGAACAAGCTCGAGGATGTAACTGGTGAGTTTTACAAAGAACTTTTTAGCCGCTTTCCACAAGTAAAACCTCTTTTTAAAGATGTAGAAATCCCTAAGCAAAAACAAAAGCTTGCAGCTTCTCTACGCTTGGTAATGAGCACACTAGATAATCCGGATGCACTTGTTGGAGCTTTAAAAGAAATGGGAAAAAGGCATCAAGGCTACGGAGCAACACCAGACCTTTATCCACCAGTTGGAGAAACACTTTTAGATGTACTAAAAATTACAGGAGGCGAAAACTGGACTAACGAAATGAGTAGAGCCTGGGATACGGCTTTAAACCTTGTAGCAGAGGTTATGCTTTCTGCGTATGAAGAGGAAACAGAAGAAGAAGGCGACTTAGGTCCACCTCCAAATGCATTAAAGATTATTGAGAACGAGGAATCAGAAGATACAGAAAAATTTGAGCAAGGAGATGAAAAAATGTCAGAAGAATTAGAAGCAATACAAAAAGAATTACGAAACTTAAAGGCAGTTGTTGAAGGCTCAGGAACTGCTATGATGACTTGTGATAAAGATTTCTTTATTACATCTGCAAACCCTGCAACTGTAAAGATGGTCAATAAATATATTGATACCTTTAAGAGTGCTTTCCCAGGGTTCAATTTGGAAGGTTTAATAGGTACTAATATTGATACCTTTCATAAAAACCCAGCTCATCAGAGAGCCATTTTAGGCGATTTGAGAAATTACCCTTACCAAACTGACATTAATGTAGATGACCTGACCTTTGAACTTAACATTACAGCTCTATTAGATGAAAGTGGAAGTCATATTGGTTGTTCTTTAGAATGGGCAGATGTTACCGCAGCAAGAGCTGATGCCAAAAAAGCATCTATTCTTAATTCATCTATCGAAGGTTCAGCAACAGCTTTAATGACTTGTGATATTGATCTAAATATTACTTATGCTAATCCAGCAACTGTCAATATGGTTCAAAGTAACTTAATGACTTTTCAGCAGGAATTCCCAGGCTTTAATATTGATAAGCTACTTGGTAGTAATATTGATATGTTCCACAAGAACCCAGCATATCAGAGACAGATTCTATCTAATCCAAACAACCTGCCTCATAAAGCTGACATCAAAGTTGGAGACCTAACTTTTGCATTGAATATTTCGGCGCTGAGAGATTCAGAAGGCAATTATATCGGTTGTTCTCTAGAATGGGCTAATGTAACAGAAGCTCGTAAAGATGCCGCAAAATCTGCCAGCTTACAGTCAATGGTTGAAAATGTAGAAACGAACTTGATGATCTGCAATAACGATAGAGTTATCACTTATGCTAACCCATCTGTCGTTTCTTTATTAAGTGGCTATGAGAAAAAGCTCCAAGCTTTAATCCCAGGTTTTAGTGTCAAAGCTATGGTAGGAACATGTATCGATGACTTTCATACCAATCCAGCTCATCAGGCATCTCTATTGAGTGATCCAAGTAACTTCCCTTACAAAACAGAACTAGTTCTTGAAGGAATGGAGTTTGGCTTAAATGCCATGGCTTTACGGGATGACACTGGTGAGTTCGTCGGTGTTGCGGTTGAATGGATTGATAATAATGATCGTGCACGATATAGAGATCAAGTAACTAGTGTCATTGAAGCAGCTAAATCGGGTGACTTGAATAAACGTGGTGATGTTGCTGCGATGAGTGATGTATTTAGACCTATGCTTCAAGGTATTAATGATATCATTGATGCGATTGTTGAACCTATTAATGAACTTCAAGGTAAACTGGAAAGTGTTGCGGAAGGTGACTTAACAGCTTACATAGAAGGTGTATATGATGGTGACTATGATAAGTTGAAGATGTCTTTAAATGGAACATTGGATAACTTGAATGATATTATGAATCAGGTTAAAGATTCTGCAGGTCAAATGGCTCAAGGTTCCGGTCAGGTAAGTGACTCATCACAATCCATATCTCAAGGTGCAACAGAGCAAGCAGCATCACTAGAGCAGATAACAGCTTCCATGAATGAGATGTCTAGCCAGACAACTCAAAATGCTGAAAATGCTAATCAGGCAAATCAATTGGCCCAAGTTGCTCAAACTGGCGCTGAAAAAGGTAACCAGATGATGAATAATATGCTTGGTGCAATGAGCGATATCGATGATTCAGCTCAGAAGATTTCTAAGATCATTAAAGTGATTGATGAAATTGCCTTCCAAACAAACCTACTTGCTCTGAATGCTGCTGTTGAGGCGGCTCGTGCCGGAGTTCACGGTAAAGGTTTCGCAGTTGTTGCAGAAGAAGTTCGTAACCTAGCAGCTCGAAGTGCAAATGCAGCTAAGGAGACAACTGAACTGATCGAAGGTTCAATCAAGAATGTGAACGCAGGTACTGAAGTAGCGAATAATACTTCAGAGTCTCTCAAAGAGATTGTTGAAGGTATAAGTAAAGTGACTGACCTTGTTGGTGAGATCGCTGCAGCAAGTAACGAACAGGCTCAGGGAATTAACCAAGTTAACCAAGGGCTGGTTCAGTTAGACCAAGTTACTCAGCAAAACACAGCGAATGCAGAAGAATCTGCGGCAGCTGCACTTGAGTTATCAGAACAGGCAAATCAGCTAACTGAGATCTTAGGGCAGTTTAAAGTTAAATCTTCAGCTCAAGCATCAGGAGGACTTGATCTTAGTAGTTTGACACCAGATGTCCTTGCTGCTATTCAAGCGATGATGGCAAAAAGTGGGAATGCTGGGGGAGTTGCAAAAATAGCTCCAGCACCAGCTGCTAAACCTGCTGTATCAAATTCAAACCCAAATGATATCATCCCACTAGATGATTTTGATATGGGAGATACGGGAAGATATTAAGAGCACAATGGCCTTCAGTTAAATTTTAGCTGAAGGCCTTAGAATTTCAATTGGTTGTTCTCGATATAAACCTACCAAACATAAGTGGTTGGGATATCATGAACTACATAAAAGCTGAATGTCATAGGACTTCGATTTTACTTCTAACAGGATCTGCAGATGAGAAGACAAAAGAGATTTCTACTACTTTATTTTTTATAAGCCAATCGAACGTGAAAAGTTTTTACAGGTAGTTAAAAAGCTAGCTAATAATTCGCTTACTAAAAACAAAGCAAAAACTACCTTTGAGTTTGATCTAAAGAAAGATTTATAATCAACTAGTTTATTACCTAAAAAATACACCATGTTAAAATAGAAGAATGATTTTAAATATTCAATTCAAACTAGTGAAGTCTTATATGTTTTAAGGTGTCTGCAAAAATAACAAAGAGGTCGTTTAAATAGACATTGAAAATGACTTTGAAATAGAAAGGGGGCCAAAGTCAGAATAAGCTTAGCAAAAAAATCTCCTTGGTACTAAATCTGCGATAAGCTTACTTACTCAAAAACTGTCAAATTATTTTAGGAGTGTTTTGTCATGTCAGAAGAGATTGAAGAAATAGAAGATATAGACTCACAAAAAGATAAATATCTTACTTTTCACATTGGTGAAGAAGACTATGCAATCTCCATTTCTCACGTCACTGAAATCATCGGTATGTTAAAAATTACCGAAGTTCCTCAAACCCCTGACTACATCAAAGGAGTCATCAACCTACGTGGTAAGGTTATTCCAGTGATGGATATTCGACTTCGCTTTGGTATGCCAGCAAGAGATTATGATGAAAGAACTTGTGTAATTGTCGTTCATTTCAGAGAAAACATCGTTGGTCTTGTTGTTGATACAGTTTCTGAAGTCCTTGATATACCAGAAGCAGATGTAGAAAGCTCTCAAAACTTTAATCAGGCTGCAGATAATAATTTCATTTGTGGCATGGGTAAGATTAATGACCAGATCAAGATGGTCATTGATGTTAATGCTTTGTTATTCAGAGATGATCTTCTGATCAGTGATATGACTGGAACAGAAGAAGAAACGGCTGAATAGATGATAATTAATGACTAGTCCAATCGAAATAAGTAATGTTGAGTTTAGTAAGATCTCAAAACTTGTCTATGATTCATTTGGAATAACTCTAAATGATTCTAAAAAGAGCCTTGTAGTCAACAGGCTTAATAAGCTTTTAAGAACTAAAGATTATAGCAGTTTCAAAGCTTATCATGAAGTTTTAGTAAATGATAAAAGTGGGGCAGAGCTTCAAGAACTCGCTAATGCGATAAGTACTAACCACACCTATTTTAATAGAGAATCTAAGCACTTTGATTACTATGAAAGAACCGCTTTGCCAGAAGTTGTAAAAACGATTAGAGATAAAGATTTAAGAATATGGTGTTGTGCTAGCTCAACTGGTGAAGAACCATATACTTTGGCAATGCTCCAACATGAATTTTTTGGTAGTCAGATATCTGAGTGGAAAGCAGGGTTATTAGCTTCAGATATATCTGAAAAGGCCTTAAGAAAAGCTATTGCTGGACAATACGATAAAGAAGATGTTGAGAAGCTTCCAACTAGGTTGAAAAATAACTATTTCACTAAAGTTAATGACAAATATGTCGTTAAAAGCCAAATTAAAAAAGATGTGACTTATAGCAAAATAAACTTAGTAAAACCATTTCAGTTTAAGAAACGCTTTCATATTATTTTTTGCCGTAATGTAATGATCTATTTTGATCAGCCAACAAAGGACGACTTGATAAATAGATTTTATGAATGGATTGAGCCAGGAGGTTATCTTTTCATTGGTCATGCAGAAACTATTCCACGTGAGCGATGTCCATTTAAATACATAATGCCAGCAGTTTACAGGAAGATTTAAAAATGAGTAAAACTAGAGTTTTGATTGTAGATGATTCGGCATTAGTTAGAATGATTCTCAGACAAGGGCTAAGCTCAGACCCAGAAATTGAAGTCGTAGATGTTGCTCCAGACCCGTTTTATGCAAGAGAAATGATTATTCAGCACAAACCAGATGTCATTACTCTAGATGTAGAGATGCCTCGTATGGATGGTTTGGAATTTTTACGTCGTTTGATGCCTACATTTCCAATTCCAACGATCATTGTTAGTTCTTTAAGTAAAAGAGGAAGTCAGATCGCAATGGATGCCTTGGAGTTTGGTGCAGTTGATATTGTTACTAAACCAGAGGCCAATGTTAAGAGAGCTCTTGAGGGAATGATTCTTGACTTAAGGAAGAAAGTTAAGATGGCCGCTAGAGTGGACGTTTCAGATTGGAAAGGCCGTCAATTACGTCAAGCAAAAGTTCATCCAATAGCCTCTAAAGCTTTATCCGTAACTACTGACAAAGTCATAGCAATTGGCGCCTCTACTGGAGGAACTACAGCTCTTAAAGAATTATTGGTTCGCATGCCTGCAGGTAGCCCGGGAATTGTTATCGTTCAACATATGCCACCAAAGTTTACCGGTATGTTTGCTAATAGGCTCAATAATGAATGCGTTTTGACTGTTAAAGAGGCTGAGAATGGAGATCAGGTTGCTCCTGGTAAGGTTTTGATTGCTCCTGGTGGTGAAAGGCACATGTCGATAAAACGTATTGGTGGTTTTTATAAAGTATTTTTGCGGGAAGGGGAAAGAGTTAATGGTCATGTTCCTTCTGTTGATGTCTTATTTGATTCAGTTGCTGAACATGCCGGTAGAAACGCAGTGGGTGTGATATTAACTGGAATGGGTGGAGATGGAGGTAAAGGCTTGCTTAAAATGAAAGAAGCCGGAGCTAAAACTATTGGTCAGACAGAAAAAACTTGTGTTGTCTATGGAATGCCCAAAGTAGCTTTTGATCTTGGCGCAGTAGAAACACAACTAGATTTAGAAAAAATTCCGGAGAAGCTTGTCTCCATGTTTGCAAAGTAAGGGTTAACGATGAGCAGTATGAAACGAGCTCTACAATATGCCGGTTTAAGTGCACTTGGAATTGGCGGAAAATTAATTAAAAACAAATCCTTAAATCAAGCCATAAATCGCTCATTTGCTAGAAAGATGAGTAGCATGAAAGGTGTCCCTGTAAAAATAAGTCAGATAATGGGAATGTCTGATAAAGACTCTTCGGAACTACATCGCCAAGCTTTAGAAACAATAGATCCAATGCCTTTAAAAGAAGTAGAAGTAATTCTACTAAATGAAGTCCCTTCTCTTTTAGAAAATGCACAGATAGATGAACATTTTCATTGTGCATCTTTAGGGCAGGTTTGCAAATTAACTAAGGATACACAGGATTATGCTGTAAAAATTCAATACCCGGATTCAGCTGAAAATATGACCTTGGATAACAAGGCGATGGGCCTGGTTACGAAAAGTTTTCAAAACTTCTCAAAAGGTTTTGATATGTCTGAGTACACTCAGGTTCTCAAAGAAGAGTTAAACCTGGAGTTGGACTATTTAAGAGAAGTCGATATGCAGCACGAGTTTTATCGAATCTTTTCAGATAATCACGATATTGTTATTCCTCTTTCTATGAAAAAGTATTCGAGCGCGACTTGTCTGGTAATGAGTTGGGAGCCATCCATTTCTTTGGAGGAATTTACAAAGGTTGCGTCTGAGAAACAGCTAAAAGAAGCATCTCGTTTAGTCACAGAATTTTACTTAACCAGTATTCTTAAGAATGGCTTGATGCATTCTGACCCTAATCCGGGGAATTTTGGCTTTAGACTTTTAGGAGACAAAGTTCAATTAGTAGTTTATGACTTTGGCTCAGTTGTAAAATTATCTCATGAACAACACATGCAGCTTTTATCATTATTTAAACTATGTCGTGAGCAGAAAAGCCCTTTAGCGGCTTTGGTTGAGCTCAAGTTCAATAAAGATCTTTTACTACCAATTGCAGACAAAATTCCAGTATTCCTATCGGTTTTGTTAGAACCATTTTTAAGTGATGGGATTTTTGAGTATAAAAACTGGAGGCGCAAAGAAAAGGTTAAAGATATTTTAGGTGAAGATAGGTGGAACTTTATGGCTGCCGCACCAGCTGAACTGTTCTTATTGATGAGAAGTATTTCTGGTTTGTTCTTTTATACAGAAAGACTGTCGGGAAGTATCTATTGTCTTCCAAGGATGAAGGAGTATTTACAAAAGTTTGCTGGAGAGCTTCTAAAAGTCGAGAATGCTTATTCTCCAGATTTACTGGTTAAAACTCTACAGTCTTCGAACCATCTAATTATTTCAGTTAGAGAGTCAGGAATGCAAAAAGTGAAGTTAACTTTACCTGTAAAAGCAATAGAAAATTTAAAAAACTTTATTCCTGAGGATGTAGCAAGTAAGTTAAAGGGTAAAAATATTATTATTGAAACTCTGGTATCAGAAGTGCGGAAGAATGCATATACACCACAGGATGTATTTTCTCTTGTTGATGGTGAGAAAGAAGTTTTAGTGTACTTAGAATAGAGGTATATGGATGGATAAGAAGATTTTACTAGTTGAAGATGAAGAAGCATTATTGAATCTTACAGCCCTTCAATTAGAAGAAAGGTGTGGTGCTGAAGTTATTAAAGCTAAAACTGCCGAAGAAGCTTTAGATGCCTTAAAGAAAAATCAGATATTCATGGTGATTACTGATTTACAGTTGGATGATAACTCAACAGGGATTGACCTCTGTGCGAAAATTAGAGATATGAACCCAGTTTGTTTCATTATCGCGATTACGGGACATCAGTCTTTATTCCAGTTAATCGAATGTCGTTCAAGTGGATTTGATGATTATTTTATAAAACCTGTAGATTTTGGAGAGCTGGCTGACACAGTGGATAATTCCTGGAAAGTAATCGAACGCTGGTTGAAGTTTAACTCTTAATCTTCTTTCTTTTGTAGAGAAATGTCAGTCAACTGAACCAAGACATGTGGTGAAATAATCAGACATTTGAAAACGGGTTTTTCTTTTATCCATTTTTCAACATCGTATCCATCTGGTCGACGAATAAGCTTTTGACTTATCAGCTTTTCAACTTCTCCAGCTTCATTACCTGCCAAAAGTAAACATGTATCAATGAATTCCAGAGATTCATCAATTAAAAATAATGTATCCCTGACAAAGTGCGGATGTAACATTGACCAGTTAGTTAGGTCCAGCTCTTTTTCCAGTTTTTCTCTCATCAAATTTTACTCGTTATATTCGGCCGCTGAAAATAATCGAAAGGCTAAATTAATCAAGCTTCAATCTTGGATTTAAC
>Ga0075510_10017386_pt1 | contig 12089 bp, 20 predicted proteins | sample DEB08_RNA1_11_FD_73471 | JGI IMG/M metagenome (GOLD analysis project Ga0075510, IMG submission 73471) | Aqueous microbial communities from the Delaware River and Bay under freshwater to marine salinity gradient to study organic matter... | ecosystem: Environmental > Aquatic > Marine > Coastal... | reverse complement strand
GGTTTGCATCGAATGCAGCTGCCAGAGCGTCACGATCAACACCAGGAACCGGGACATGTGCGAAGAACCTGAAAATGACAAGAATCCCCAGCGTGAAGAGGATTCTGAATCGAAGGTCAGGGATTCGCCACGCATCCGCCGCAGCCCTGAAAAGTGCTGGAACGGCAGATTGCTGTTGAGACGTGTTGGCCTGCTGGGTCATAGGTTACTCGGCTGGGTCATAGGTTACTCGGCTGCCTCTTCGGTACCTGCCCCGAGCACGGTGACAGATCCGCCAGCGGCCTCGATCTTCTCTTTTGCCGACTTGCTGAACGCATGAGCAGTAACGTTGAGTTTCTTCGAAAACTCACCGTCGCCGAGAATTTTCACTCGGTCACTCTTCTTGTTGATGAGACCAGCTTCGAACAGCTTTTCGGGGTCGATGTTCGAACCAGCTCGGAAGCCTTCGAGGCTACCCAGGTTTACCGGAGTCGACTCAACTCGGAAGATGTTGTTGAACCCACGCATGTGAGGCAGGCGTTTGATGAGCGGGAGCTGTCCACCTTCGAAAAGGAATGGAACACTTCCTCGCTGCTTCTGTCCCTTTAGACCTCGACCGGAGTACGTACCCGTTCCGGACGCGTTACCGCGACCGATGCGCTTTCGGTTCTTTTTGGAGTTCTTTGCAGGTTTTAGCTGGTGAAGTCCAGGCATGATTTCGTTCTTTACCCATCGAAGCCGTTAGGCTCGATTAGCTATTTCGTTTCCTCAACATTGATGAGGTGAACGACCTTTTTGATCATTCCACGGATTGCAGGAGTGTCTTCCTGTTCAACCTCGTGGCGAATTTTTCTGAGTCCGAGCGCCTTCAGGGTAGCCCTTTGTGCAGGCTTGGTTCCAATAGCGCTTCTTGTTTGAGTTATGCGAAGTTTTGCCATGACTAACGATTCCTACGAAGACTAGCCTTCGGCAGATGGGGTTGATTCAGGTGCTGGACCCTTGCGTCGCTCAACAGTTGCAACCGGGTCACGAAGCTGATCGAGCGCACCAATGGTTGCTCGAACAATGTTGATCGTGTTAGACGAACCGAAGGTCTTGGACAGAACGTCCTTCACCCCCACGGCTTCCATAACCGCACGCACTCCACCACCAGCAATTACACCAGTACCTGGTGCAGCGGGCTTGAGAAGAACTCGAGCTCCGGAGAACTTGAAAGTTACTTCGTGTGGGATGGTCGGGCCATTGAGGTCAACCTTCTTCATTGCCTTTCGAGCGTAGGTCGTTCCCTTGCGTACAGCATCAGGAACAGCACCGGCACTACCGAGGGCAGAGCCAACATTGCCGTTACCGTCGCCAACAACAACCATTGCGTTGAAGGTGAGGTTTCGACCACCTTTTACAACTTTAGATACACGTCGGATCTTTACGACGCGCTCGACGAGACCTGAATCTTCTTCGCTACGTCGTGGTCGTCGACCTCGTCGCTCGCCACCGCGTCCACCCGGGCCACCTTGATCTCGGCCGCCTGGGCCGCCCTGACCTCGTCCACCGGGACCACCAGATCCACCACGTCCACCCTGGCCACCGCCACGGCGTCCGCCACCACGATTATCGTTCTGAGTAGTGACCATTTAGAAGTTCAGTCCTTCCGAACGAGCACCATCGGCAAGAGCCTTTACTCGTCCGTGATATTTGTATCCACCCCGGTCAAACACGACCTGCTTTACGCCTGCGGCCAGGGCCTTTTTGGCAACAGCCTCACCAACAGCTTTCGCGATGTCAGTCTTTACGCCGTCAACTGATACTTCTTTCGAAGTAGCAGCAGCAAGTGTGTGTCCCTGATCATCGTCGATAACCTGGGCGTAGATGTGGTTGCTGCTTCGGAAAACAGCCAGACGTGGTCGATCTGCAACACCTCGAACGTTCTTGCGAACACGGCGGTGTCGGATCCACCTTTTTCTTGAATCAAATTTGCGGTTACCCATAGTTAGGCAGCGCCTCCAACAGCTGTCTTACCAGCCTTGCGTCGGATAACTTCATCGACGTACTTGATGCCTTTACCGGTGTAAGGGTTAGGCTTTCGCAGCTTTCGGATCTGAGCTGCCTGTTCGCCTACGTCTTCCTTACTTGGCCCGCTAACGATGACCAGGTTCTGGCCGTCGACAGCAAGCTTGTTGTCGCCAATCGGAGCAACATCGATCGAGTGCGAGTAACCAACGTTTACTTCCAGGCCTTTGCCCTTGGAAGCAACTCGGTAACCGGTTCCGATTAGCTCGAGTCTCTTTTCAAATCCTTCAGAGCACCCAATGACCATGTTGTTAATCAGGCTTCGGGTCAGTCCGTGAAGAGATCGCTGATCCGGCTCATCATTCGGACGCTCGACACTGACAACACCGTCAGAAAGAGCGATCTTCATCGTTCCTGGCAGTGTGCGTGTCAGTTCGCCAACCTTGCCTTTGACAGTGACAGTCGTGCCGTCGACTTTTACATCAACGCCATCTGGCACATTTATTGGGGCTTTACCTATTCGAGACACTTTGATCTTCTCTCGTAATTTCTCTTACAACCGGGAATTGAAAACGCCTACCAAACGTAGAACAACAACTCTCCACCGACACCTTGTCGTCGTGCCTGCTGACCTGTCATCACACCTTTAGGTGTGGACAGGAAAGCAACACCGATTCCACCGAAGTATCGAGGGATCTCGTTCTTGCCAACGTAAACACGCAAACCAGGCTTGCTGACTCGCTTCAAGCCCTGGATGACCGGGGTCTTGTCTTCGTAGTAGCGAAGTTGGACTTCAATATTTTTTTCAGCCGAATCGCTTTCAACCACGTTGTAGTTCGTAATGAATCCTTCTTCAGCCATGAGCTTCAAGAGTGAGGTCTTCATTCGAGAAGCTGGAACTTCGAGTGATTCATGTCGAACCTGTACCGCGTTGCGGATGCGGGTGAGCATGTCGGCTATGGGATCTGATACTGGCAACTTATAGATTCTCTTGGCAGCTAATTTCTATTACAGGCTTCCCTTGCGCACGCCGGGCAACTCGCCCTTGAGTGCAAGGTCTCTGAACGTAATTCTCGAAAGTCCGAAGAAACGCATGTAACCGCGTGGCCTACCGGTGACTGAGCATCGGTTGCGCAACCGGTTCTTTGCTGAGTTTCGGGGCAGTTTTGCCAGTTCCTGGCGCGCTGCGAACCGCTCCTCCGGTGACTTCTTAACATCAACCGAAAGCTTGCGAAGTTCTTCCCGACGCTCGGAATAAGCGTCAACCAATCGCTGGCGGCGCTTTTCTCTTTCGATCATCGACTTCTTAGCCAATACAAATAACTCCCAAAAATAACGGTTTACGAAGTAGCAACCGGGTCATCGACTCGCTGGAACGGCATTCCGAGCAGTTCGAGTAGGCGCCGGCCTTCTTCGTCAGTGTTTGCGGTAGTGACAAATGTCAACTGGAGACCGCGCATCTTGTCGATTTCGTTGTAGTCAATCTCTGGGAATGTCGACTGATCTCGCATACCCAGTGAGTAGTTTCCTCGTCCGTCGAACGATCGTCGGCTAATACCGCGGAAGTCTCGGACACGAGGGAGCGTAATGTTTACGAAGCGGTCGTAGAACTGCCACATTCGTGCGCCACGAAGCGTCACCGATGTACCAATTACCGAGCCTTCTCGAAGCTTGAAGTTAGCGATCGAGACCTTGGCCCTGTTCTGCAACGGCTTCTGACCGGTGATCTTCTGGAGATCTCCGGTGGCTGCACCAACAGCGGAGTTGCTGTCGAGCGCTTCACCCAGACCAATGTTCAGAATGATCTTCTCCAGCCCAGGAACCTGCATTGGGTTCGAGTAGCCGAACTCTCGGTTCAAAACCGGGACAACATCGTCGCGGTAAACCTGCTTCATTCGAGGTACGTATGCAGCAACAACTGATCCGCTCGACTTCTTCTTAGCAGCTGGCTTCGATTCAGTCTTTGCAGCAGCAGGCTTCTTGGCTGCAGCTTTCTTAGCGGCAGGCTTTTTAGCAGCAGCTTTCTTCACCGCAGGCTTTGTAGCCGCGGTTTTCTTAGCAGCTGGCTTCTTAGCCTTTGCCTCTGCTGCCTGCTCTTCTTTTGCGTTGCTGTCAGGAGCGTTTGCCACTCTTGACCACCCTAACTTTCGTCCCGTCTTCGAGGACCTTCTGTCCGGTTCGACCAGCAGCGCCAGTCTCCGAATCTACTAACATCACATTTGAGAGTGAAATTGGAGCTTCACCCAGAACAATTCCGGTTTGTGCGATTCCCGGCTGAGGTCGAATGTGGCGAGTAACCATGTTCACGCCTTCAACGACAACCCGGTTTTCGTCCGGAAGAACGCGGATCACTGATCCACGCTTGCCTTTATCTTTTCCAGAGATAACGAGAACCTCGTCGTCCCTTTTAATTCGTGTCTGAGCCATGGCTTACAAAACCTCCGGTGCAAGCGAAACGATTCGCATGAACTGTTTGTTTCGCAGCTCTCGGGCTACAGGGCCGAATATTCGAGTACCACGTGGGTTCTCGTCGTCACCGATGATCACGCAGGCGTTGTCATCGAACCTGATGTACGAACCGTCTGGACGTCGTACTTCTTTAGCAGTTCGAACAACGACAGCCTTAACCACCTGGTGCATTCGGACTGTTCCGCCAGGCTGGGCATCTTTGACCGCGCAAGTGATGACATCACCAACCGAAGCGTAACGACGTGCGCTACCGCCAACGATGTTGATGCAAAGCACCTCACGCGCTCCTGAGTTGTCGGCTACTTTCAGCCGTGTTTCTCGCTGAATCATCTTTAGTCCTCAGACCCTTCAGATTCGTCTGCACCAGTAAGAGCAGCCTCGGTGTCGATTTCCTCTGGCTGAACTTCTGCAACGTCTACTTTGTCTAGAACGCTGACCAGTCGCCATCGCTTGGTCTTCGACATTGGTCGAGACTCTTCGATGAGCACTCGGTCGCCGAGTGTTGCGTCGTTGTTCTCATCGTGAACAACAAACTTGGTCAGCTTTCGTCGAGCCTTCTTGTAAATCCGGTCGCGCTGCAACCAAGAAACGCCTACAACTACGCTCTTGTCGTTCTTGTCTTTAAGAACAGTGCCGGTCCGCTGTCTGCGCGCCAACCTATTCTCCCTTGCTTTCAGTGGCAGCCGATCCGGCTTCCAGGCTCGCTGCGATCTCGCGTTCGCGGATCACCGTCTTGATGCGCGCGATCGCCTTTCGGGTTGCCCCGAGTTCGTTCGTGTTAGTCAACTGAAGAGTCGCCTTTCGGAACCTGAGGTTCATAAGAGCGCGCTCCTGGTCACTGAGCTCTTTTTGAAGCTCGGTGTCGTTCAGTTCTCTTACTTCGCTAATTTGCATCGTCTAATCAACTTCTGTCTGACTTCCACAATTGGAGCCAGAATCTCTCTAAAGTTCGTCGGTCCTCGCAACGATTCGAGTTGGAACCGAAAGCTTGTGCGCTGCTCGGCGCAAAGCTTCTCGGGCCGCTTCTTCCGGAACGTCCGCGATTTCGTACAACATTCGACCGCGCTTCACTACTGCGACCCAACGATCGACCGCACCTTTACCACCACCCATTCGGGTTTCAGCAGGCCGTGCGCTGACCGGCTTGTCCGGGAACAGTCTGATCCAGAGCTGTCCACCACGCTTTACATAACCAGTAATAGCTCGACGTGCAGCTTCGATTTCTCGGGCTGACACCCATCCAGGACCTTCGGCTTTCAAGCCGAATTCTCCGTACTGCATGGCCGAACCTCGAGTTCGAATGCCTTTCATTCGACCTCGCTGGTACTTCCTAAATTTAGTTCGCTTTGGCTGAAGCATTTACTTAGCCTCTTCTTCGCCGCTCGAGGCTTTGTTCGACGAAGCGGAATCGCTTTGACCCGACCCACTAGACTTACCACCACCCTGGGACTCCTGGGGAGCTCCAAGCTGAAGTCGAGCCATCGAACGTGCTCGAAGGTTTTCAGCAGAAGGAATCATGTCGCCGGTGTAGATCCAAACCTTGATTCCGATTACACCGAAAGTTGTCTTTGCTTCTGCAATTGCAAAATCGATTTGAGCACGAAGTGTGTGCAGAGGGGTTCGCCCCTCTTTCTGCTTGTCAGTTCGTGCAATTTCTGCACCACCCAACCTGCCTGACACAACAACCTTGATGCCCTTCGCACCTGCCTGCATAGTTCGCTGCATTGCCAGTCGAACGGCTCGGCGGTAAGCGACTCGTCGTTCAAGCTGCTCAGCGATTGATTGACCAACGAGTGCGGCATCCAACTCTGGCTGCCGAATCTCCTGAATATTCAGTCGCGAACGTTTCTCTGTCAGCTTTTCGAGGTCACCTCGAAGTTCGTCAACTCGCGTACCACCACGACCAATGATGATTCCTGGTCGTGCTGTGTTGATCGTGACGACCAGGTCCTGGGCGCCTCGTTCGATCTCAACGCGTGAGATTGCACCGGACTCAGCGTAACGCTCGCTGATCATGCTTCGGATCTTCTGGTCTTCATCGGTGAGACGTCGGTAGTCCGCGCCTCGCCCTGCAAACCAGTGCGCTCGCCAGTCTTGTACTCCACCGAGTCGGAACCCGATCGGGTGTGTCTTCTGACCCATATCTAGCTCCTTACCTCGTCCACTTCGATAGTGATGTGGCTTGTAGGCCTGTCAAATGAACCAACTCGTCCTCGTGCCTTTGGGCGGTATCGTCGAATCCAGGTGGCCTTATCGGCGGTAATTCGAACTACCTTCAAATCGTCGCGAGACTGCAGATCGTTGTGCTCTGCGTTTGATGCCGCAGAGTTCAAGATCTTCAGAATCTCAGCAGCGGCAGGGCTGGCCATGTATCGAAGCATTGGCACTGCCTCGTTGACCATCTTTCCGCGAATCTGATCCATCACAAGTCGAAGCTTGTAATCGGAGATTCCAACATTTTTTGTTCTTGCAATCGCCATTACTAACCTGTTCTTCGATCCGATTTGCCAATGTGACCGCGGAAGGTTCGAGTCGGTGCAAATTCACCAAGTCGGTGACCAACCATGTTTTCAGTGATCAGGATCGGCATAAACCTTCGACCATCGTGTACCGCAATCGTTAGACCAACCATTTCAGGCATGATCATTGATGCCCGCGCCCAGGTTCGAATCACGTCACGTGAACCGGACGACTGGGTAGCAAGTACCTTCTTCATCAGCTTTGGGTCTACGAACGGACCCTTTTTGATTGACCTTGACATATGTACTAAGTCTCGACTGTCTAATACCCGACGGGTTTAGCGGTCATACCTCCGCCTGAGAATAAATTTGTCTGTTCGCTTGTTACGTCTGGTTCGCTTACCAAGTGCTGGCTTACCCCAAGGTGTCTTAGGTCCAGGCATACCGATTCCGGCGCGGCCTTCACCACCACCATGTGGGTGAGCTGCCGGGCTCATTACAGAACCACGAACAGTTGGGCGGCGACCGCGGTGTCGGTTGCGTCCAGCCTTACCAAGCTTCTCGTTTTTGTGGTCCAGGTTTGAAACCTGACCAACGGTTGCCTGACAGTCGCTGAGCAATCGGCGCATTTCGCCTGATGGGAGTCGAAGCAATGTGTATCCAGCTTCGTGAGCCATAACCTGTGCAACTGCACCGGCTGACTTCACCATCTGACCACCTTTACCGGGTGTTACTTCGACGTTGTGAACTAGAGTACCTGTAGGTAGCGAACCGAGTGTTCGGCTGTTACCGGTAGCTACAGGCGCATCGTCACCGCTCTCAACAACGTCACCAACTTTGACGCCGTTTGGAGCAACGATGTACCGCTTCATGCCGTCTTCGAAACGAACGAGAGCGATTCTTGCTGTTCGGTTTGGATCGTACTCGATCGACAGAACAGTAGCTGCACCGGTCTTGTCTCGCTTAAAGTCGACAATTCGGTATCGGCGCTTGTGTCCACCACCACGGTGCCGGACAGTCACGCGACCTCGGTTGTTTCGACCACCCTTTTTGGAGAGTGGCGCAAGCAACGACTTTTCGGGTTTGTTTGTGGTTACATCTTTGTAGTCGTCGGCGATCGTATCGCGACGACCCGGAGATGTTGGCTTAAATTCTTTCAGGCCCATCCCTATGCTCCCTCAAACAACTGAATCGAATCGCCTGCTGCGAGAGAGACGATGGCCTTTTTCCAGTCAGGCTGTTTCGATGGTCGGCGGCCATATCGCTTGACCTTGCCAGGTACTGTGAGGGTATTCACTTTGATGACCTTCACACCGAATGCCCATTCAACAGCCTTGGCAATTTGTTCTTTGCTTGCTGCTGAATCAACTTCAAATACGTAACGGTTCTGCTCTTGCTGGAGCGTCGACTTTTCAGTTACGACTGGTCGGATGAGTACATTAGCGAGAGACATTATTTGTCACCCCCGTCTTCACCCCAGAGACTGTCGATAGCCTGAAGAGCGTCCTGAGTCACAACCAGGTTGGTAGCTGATACAGCTTCCAGCGGGTTCATCAATGCTGCTGCCTGAACTTCAACTCCGCTCAGGTTGCCTGCTGACTTGATGACGTTGTGGTCAGTGTTACCAGTAACGATCAATGTACGCCCCTTGAGCTCAAGGGCAGAAACGATGTCTCGAACTGCGCTTGTCTTTGGAGCATCCAGTGAAAGGCTGTCGAGTACCGTCAATGACTCTTCTCGAACTTTGTCGGAAAGAGCAATACGCAGAGCCTGTTGTCGCATCTTCTTAGGAAGGCGCTGCTTGTAGCTACGAGGGTGCGGACCGTGTGCGACACCACCACCTACTCGAACCGGTGATCGTCGGCTTCCCTGTCGAGAAGCACCGCTACCCTTCTGGGGGCGGAGCTTTCGAGTTGAGAAGCTAACCTCAGCTCGGGTTTGGGTGTCTTGCGTGCCGACTCGCTTGTTCGCCTGCTGAGCAACCACTGCCTGGTGCAGGAGAGCATCGTTGCTCTCTGCAGCCCAGACTCGGTCGCTTGCTGCGACTGACCCGACTACTTTGCCTTTGTTGTCTTTTACTTGCAGATCCATTATTTGCTCTGCTTCTCGATTCGTACGATTCCGTTCTTTGCACCGGGGATTGAACCTCGGACAAGAACAACGTTTTTCTCGACGTCGGTAGCTACCACGCGGAGGCCTTTCACAGTCACTCGGTCTACACCATAGTGACCAGCCATGCGGGTACCTTTCCAGACACGACCAGGAGACGAACCTGCACCAATTGAACCTGGTGCTCGGTGTCGGTCAGACTGACCGTGAGTCTTAGGACCACCTCGGAAGTTCCAGCGGCGTACAACACCACCGAATCCACGACCCTTGGAGGTTCCGACTACTTTGATGTCTTCACCGGCTTCAAATACGTCAGCCTTTAGTTCCTGGCCAACCTCAAATTCTCCAAGGTCATCAACAGGAAATTCCTGGAGGTGCTGGAACTTTCCACCCGAGCGGCTCTGGTGACCCGCTTCTGGCTGGTTAAGTTTTCGCGCCTGTAAGAAACCAACCTGTACAGCTTCGTAGCCGTCTCGTGGTTCCGTCTTCACCTGTGTGACAACACAAGGACCGACCTCAACTGCGGTAACCGGCTCAGCGGTACCGTCGTCGTGGTAGTAAGTTGTCATTCCGATCTTTCGACCGAGAAGTCCAGCGATAGTCATTTCGATTACTTGCTATTTCTGTCTTGGATATACGACTTGGCTTCTAAAGCTTGATCGCGATATCAACACCTGCGGGTACATTTAGACGAGTCAACGAATCGACTGTCTTCGAGCTTGGCTCAACGATGTCAATCAATCGCTTGTGAACTCGCAACTCGAAGTACTCACGTGAATCTTTGTGAACGTGCGGCCCCCGAATTACAGCGAATCGGCGCTTTGCTGTTGGCAGCGGCACCGGCCCGGCTGTTTGAGCACCAGTTCGCTCGGCAGTTTCCATAATCTGCTGAGCGGAAATGTCTAGTACTCGGTGGTCGAACGCCTTAAGGACGATTCGAATCTTCTGCCCTGGCATCCCTTAGTTTCCTGACACTTTCTCTGCAACGTTCTTCGGCACTGCGGCGTAGTGGTCAAGCTCCATCGAGAAGCTTGCCCGACCGGTCGTGATCGAACGAACGTGTGTTGCGTACTGGAAGGTCTCGGCAAGCGGGATGAATGCATTTACAACCTGCGCATCGCCTCGAGCGTCCATGTTCTGAACCTGAGCACGTCGTGAGTTCAAGTCACCAAGAACATCACCAAGGAACTCAGAAGGAGTGACAACCTCAATCTTCATGATTGGCTCAAGCAAGGCTGGCTTACCTTTTTGCATGGCGGATTTGAACGCCATTGAGCCAGCAACCTTGAAAGCCATTTCTGAGGAGTCAACTTCGTGATGTGAACCGTCGACCAGTACGGCCTTGATGTCCACACACGGGTAACCGGCAACAGTACCTGCCTTAGCTGCTTCCATGAAGCCCTGCTCGATAGGCCTGTAGTACTCACGTGGCAGAGTCGAACCGGTAATTTCGGATTCGAATACAAGACCAGTTCCAGGCTCGAGAGGCTCGAGTCGGAGAGTACAGTCACCGTACTGACCGTGACCACCAGTCTGTCGCACAAGCTTGCCCTGCGCTGTTGCTGATTGGGTAACGGTTTCTCGGTAAGCAACTCGCGGAGCACCTACCGTAGCGTCAACACTGAATTCTCGTCGCATTCGCTCGACAACAACGTCGAGGTGCAACTCACCCATACCTGCGAGGATGACCTGGCCACTCTCTTCGTCGGTTGTAACCTGGAGAGTAGGGTCTTCGTCAGCCAGCCGAACAAGTGCGTTCGACATTTTCTCCTGGTCGGATCGAGTCTTAGGCTCAACAGCAACCGAGAGAACAGGGTCTGGGAATGAAATTTGCTCAAGCGAAATCTGTGCATCCTGCGGACAAAGAGTCTGACCGGTGATCGTGTCCTTGAGACCGATCGCAGCAACAATTTCACCTGGACCTGCCGACTCTCGCTCTTCACGTGAGTCAGCGTGCATAACCATAAGTCGACCAACTCGCTCTCGTGACCGAGTAGTGGAGTTGTAAACAGTGGATCCTGATTCAAGTATTCCGGAGTAGACACGTAGGTAAACCAGTCGTCCGACGTGCTGGTCCGTAACCACTTTGAATGCCAGCGCTGTCATTGGTTCGTCAGCTGAAGGCTTTCGCTCGAGCTCTACTTCCTCGTCTGAAGGGTCAACACCCTTAATGGAAGGAACGTCTAGTGGCGATGGAAGGTAAGCAGTTACTGCGTCCAAAAGTGGATGGACACCACGGTGCCGTAGAGCGCTACCTACACAAACAGGGAAGATCTGCAGGGCGATAGTTGCCTTTCGAAGTGCAGCCTTGATCTCGTCAACCGTAATTTCCTCTTCTTCAAGGAACTTCAACATCAGATCGTCGTCAGTTTCAGCAACCTTCTCGATCATGTGCATTCGTGCTTCTTCAGCCTTTTCGGCGTACTCAGCAGGAATGTCGGTGATTTCGTGTTCGAGTGCCTCTGGTGAAGGGTATGAGTAAGCCTTCTGCTCAACGAGGTCGATCAAACCATGGAACTCGGATTCGGCACCCATTGGGATCTGAATCGGAACGGCGTTGGCGCCAAGTCGGTCGTGAACGGTCTGAACTGCGTAATCGAAGTTCGCGCCCAGTCGGTCCATCTTGTTTACAAAGATAAGTCGCGGAACCTTGTAGGTATCAGCCTGTCGCCAAACGGTCTCTGACTGTGGCTGAACACCAGATACGGACTCGAGAACTACAACACCACCGTCGAGTACTCGAAGGGATCGCTCTACTTCAGCTGTGAAGTCAACGTGACCCGGAGTGTCGATAATGTTGACCTGATGGCCGTCCCACTGTGCGTTGGTAGCTGCAGAACCAATGGTGATACCGCGCTCACGCTCGAGGGACATGAAGTCCATGACGGTCGTACCGTCATCGATGTTACCGATTTTGTAGGTTTCGCCAGTGAAGAACAGGACACGCTCGGTAACTGTGGTCTTACCGGCGTCAATGTGGGCAATGAAACCTATATTCCGTACCTTTTTCAGGTCGGTTTTTTTTGCAGATTTAGTGGTCATCTCTGTTTGCCATCCGTTCCGTCC
>Ga0075510_10002881_pt1 | contig 13126 bp, 23 predicted proteins | sample DEB08_RNA1_11_FD_73471 | JGI IMG/M metagenome (GOLD analysis project Ga0075510, IMG submission 73471) | Aqueous microbial communities from the Delaware River and Bay under freshwater to marine salinity gradient to study organic matter... | ecosystem: Environmental > Aquatic > Marine > Coastal... | reverse complement strand
GGCAGCCAGACACATCGGGCCATCCCTCGAGGATCCCGGCGGTCGGGTCTCGCACTCGTCGAGACCCGAACACGTGTCACGGCCGCCCGACACCGGACGGGCCCTCGTACGCCCTTCGGGGCCTCTACGTTGCACCATACACCAGGAGGACCACCCCATGGCCAAGCGAAACCACCCACGCCGCGGTAGCATGGCGTTTAGCCCGCGAAAGCGCTCCCCGCGCCACTTCGCCCACGTGAACGCATGGCCGGAGAGCGACGCCTCCGAAGTTCGCGTTCAAGGCTTCGCAGGATGGAAAGCGGGCATGACCCACGTGCTGTCCCGCGACCTCAACCCTCGTTCCACCACCGCCGGACAGGAAGTCCGTGTTCCGGTGACCGTGGTCGAAGTGCCCAAGATGCGCATCCTTGGCGTTCGCGGCTACACCATGACTCCCTACGGCAAGCAAGCCGCGGGCGAAGCATGGCTCTCCAGCGGTGAGATCAAGGACGCATTCCCAGAAGTCTTCGAGCGCATTTCCACCAGGAAGGTGCACGACACCGATGCTCACTTCAAGACCCTCGAGGAAGCTGACCTCTGTGAAGTCCGTTTGATCGTGGCCACCCAACCCGGCACCGTTTCTGGAACGCCCAGCAAGGTCCCCGAAGTCATGGAAATCGGTTTGACGGGCGGCAGCCCCTCCGACCGCCTCGCCTACGCCAAGGAGCACATGGGCGAAGAATACGGCTTTGCTGACTGCTACGACGAAGGATCCCTCACCGACGTGGTCGCCGTGACCAAGGGGTACGGATGGCAGGGTGTCATCCGCCGATTTGGTGGAAAACTCCAATCTCACAAGAACTCGAAGAAGCGCCGCCAGCACGGTAACATGGGTGACTTCGGTACCGGGTACGTCCGAAAGACCATCCGTCAAGGCGGTCAGACCGGGTACCACCAGCGCACCGAATACAACAAGCGCATTCTCCGCATCTCCAACCCGGACGAGCACCCCATCACGCCAGCCGGCGGTTTCCTTCACTACGGCAACGTGGGTTCGGATTACGTTCTGGTCAAGGGCAGCCTGCCCGGTCCCGCAAAGCGACTCATTCGCTTCCGTGACCCCAGCCGTTCCGACAACATGCAGGTGCACGACTACGAAATCACCTACGTGAGCACCGCTTCAAAGCAGGGGGCCTGAAGATGAAGGTCAAGGTCATGGACATCACGGCAACCGTCACCCAGGGCGAAGTCGAAGCCGGCCGCCTCCACTCCGACATCGAAGTGGACGCCAGCGAAGGCAAGTCGATCACCCTCCCAACGAACTTCGAAACCTCCGTTCGTACGGATCTCATCAAGCTCGCTGTGGCGTCCTCGCGCGCCAACCGCCGCCAAGCCTACGGGTCCCGTGCCCACGAAGGCAAGCGCCGCCCGATGGCAGGCATGAAGCACTCCGTCGAATGGTGGGGCAAGGGCCGTGGTGTGTCCCGTATCATGCGCCGCACCGGCTCTCGCCGTGGTGCTCAGAACCCTCACACGCTCGGCGGTCGCCGTGCGCACGGCCCGAAGGTCGAGCGCGACTGGTCCCGCAAGCTCAACCAGAAGGAGCGCCGTCTTGCCCGTGACGCAGCGCTGGCCGCGACCACCGATGTCGCGACGGTCGTCGCCCGTGGGCACCGTCTTGGTGACGGTGTGGATTCGCTCCCCATCGTCCTTGGTTCCTACACCGAGATCGTTGACGGCGACAGCACCTCCTACGACATCGAATCCTTCAACCACGGCCATGCAACACGCAAGGCCAAGGCGATGTTCGAGGCCCTCGGCCTCGGAGAGGACTTGCGTCGAGCCCGAGAAGGCCGCAAGATCCGCCCCGGAAAGGGTACCATGCGTGGTCGCGTCCACAAGACGCCCAAGTCGGTGCTCCTCGTTGTCTCCCGCAAGGAAGGTCTCGCGCACGCGGTGCGCAACCTCCCCGGCGTTGACGTCGTGGCGGTCAAGGACCTCTGCGCGGAAGACCTCGCCCCCGGTGGGGCGGTCGGCCGTCTGACGGTGTTCACCAAGAGCGCCGTGGAGGCCATGAACTGAGGTGAGATCATGGATGCATACGACGTCATCATCATGCCCTGGCTGACCGAGAAGTCGATGGAAGCTCGCTCCATGGAGCAGCGCCTCGAATTCATCGTCGACAAGCGGGCCACCAAAACCCAGATCGCTCGCGCGGTCGAGACCATCTTCGAAGTTGAGGTCGCGAAAGTCAACACGCGAATCACCAAGCACGGCAAGCACGCCTCGGTGCGCTTGGCGGAAGGATACGACGCGGAAGACGCCGCAATGCGCCTGGGTGCGTTCTGAAATTGGAGGGATGAAACATGGGTAAGCGAATTCGTGCACAGCGCAAGGGGTCCTCCCCTCGCTACAAGGTGTCCAGCCACCGGTTCCCCGGGAAGAACTTCATGCCACGTGAAAACGACGTGGTCGGAGAGGTCATCGAACTCATCCACAGCCCGGTTCACACCGCTCCGCTGGCCAAAATCAAGCTCCCTGACGGCGACACCACCATGGTCGTCGCCACGGAAGGCGTGGCCGTTGGCTCCAGCATTGCCATCGGCAACAACGTGTCCCTGAAGCCCGGAAACATCACCGCACTGGCCAACATCCCTGAAGGGACGGCCGTGAACAACGTCGAACTTCGCCCAGGCGACGGCGGCAAGGTTGCACGCTCCGGCGGCAACTCGGCTATCGTCGAGGGTGCCGTCGGCGACAAGATCCGTGTCCGACTTCCCTCGGGCTCGCTCAAGATGCTCCCCGGCACCTGCCGAGCCACCATTGGCGTGCTCGCAGGCCACGGCCGAAGCGACATGCCACTGCGCACCGCCGGTGCAGCGTACTACAAGGCCAAGGCCCGTGGAAAGTTGTACCCGCACGTCAGCGGTGTCGCCATGAACCCCGTGGACCACCCACACGGTGGTGGAAACCACCAGGCCGTTCACGGTCCCAACTCCGTCGCCCGCGGCACCTCACCTGGTGCCAAGGTCGGTCTGATCGCCCCACGCCGCACGGGTCGAGGTCGCGGCAAGTCGAAGCAAGGTGAGTGAGCATGGCGAAGAAGAAGAAGTCATTCATGACGCCCAAGGCGTCCCGCCGCAAGGCGCGCAAGCGTCTCGCAACGACGACCTCACGTGCGAAGAAGGAGTTCACGTACCGTGGATATTCCGTCGCCGACCTCAAGGACATGCCACTCTGGCCCTCCGAAGAATCGGAGAGCATGTCGGTCATCGAGCTCCTCCCCGCTCGAGCCCGCCGCACCATTGCCCGTGGCCTTTCCGAAGAGAACGAGCGTCTCCTCGACCGCATCCGCCGTACCAGCGGCCGCACCGTGCGCACGCACCGTCGTGACATGGTCATCCTCCCCGAGTTCGTCGGCAAGCGCATCGCCGTGCACAACGGCCAAGCCTTCGTCGAGATCGAGGTCCGACCCGAGATGATCGGGCACTACCTCGGTGAATTCGCCCTGACCCGCCGTAGCGTCGCTCACAGCGGCCCTGGTGTGGGTGCAACCCGGTCGTCGAAGCACGTGCCGCTGAAGTGAGGTGAGATGAATGGGCAAGAATGCACGAACCATGAACCGACGCGACAAGCGTCGTCAACTCCCTCAGAAGGGCTTCACCCAGCCTTTGCAGGGCAACCGTCTTTCGGTTGCACGCGCCACCAACGTGGACGTTCACGTCAAGGCCTGCTTCGAAATCTGCCGCACCGTTCGCGGCATGACCGCCGGTGCTGCCGTCCGCAAGCTCGAGAAGGTCCTTCTCATCGATTCGGACCGCCCCGACATTCGGGCCAAGGCTGAGGCCATCCCATACCGCTTGGGTTCCGGCAACAAGAAGCGCAAGCGATCCGGCCCCTCGATGGTCGGTCACCGCAAAGGTGGAATGGGTCCCGGTCGTTACCCCGTCAAGGCATCCCGTGTGGTCATCAAGCTCCTCAACAGCGCGATGGACAACGCCCGCCACCAGCACGAGGACATCGACGCTGAGGACATGATCATCACCCACATCGCCGCCCACCGTGGCCTCATCAAGCGTGGCTTCATGCCCCGTGCCCGTGGCCGAGCGACCCCCAAGAATCACTACCAGGTGAACCTCGAGGTCTTCCTCGAGGCGCCTGACTCCTACGACGCGGAGGACGACGAGTTCTGAGGTGAACATGATGAGCAAGGAAAACAGCATCCGCCGCATTGTCAACCGGAACGTCGACCGTCTCCTGGTCAAGGAGTTCCTGATGAAGAACACGAAGAAGGCCGGCTTTGGTGGCCTCGACATCGTTCGTACCCCCGCGGGCACCAAGGTCACCGTGACCGCGGAGCGCGTGGGCATGGTCATCGGTCGCCGTGGCAAGATCATCAACGAACTTCAGCGCCGCCTGAACGACGAGTTCACCCTCCCCTCCCCGAAGCTCGACGTGGTCGAGGTCGAAACGCCAGCCCTCAACGCGCAGGTCATGGCCGAGAAGATCGCTTCAGCCATGGAGCGCGGCTGGTACTACCGCCGCGCAGGCCACTCCGCCGCGCAGAACATCATGGACGCCGGCGCCCGTGGTGTCATCATCACCCTTGCAGGGAAGTTGACCGGGTCGCGTAACCGCACCCAGAAGTTCATTCTTGGTCACGTGAAGTACTGCGGTGAAACCGCAGAACGCTACATGGACAAGGGTTACTCGGTGTGCGTGAAGAAACTCGGCACCATCGGCGTCACCGTCGAAATCATGCGACCTGGTACGCGCTTGCCCCACGAAATCAGCATCTTCAGCGACGAAGAGCTGGCCAACCGGGCGGCCGCAGCAGCCGAAGCCCCAGCCGAGGAGGTGAAGGAGTGACCTACGTCAGCAACCGTGACATCGCTTCGATGAGCCTCGAAGCTCTCCAATCCCGCCTGCTCGAACTGCAGGAGGAGATGCTCCAACTCAACGCCGAGAAGGCGCTTGGTGGCACCCCCGCCAACATGGGGGCCTACAAGGCCACGAGCCGCAGCATCGCGCGCATCAAGACCCACCTCGCCCAGCGGGCCAACTGAATTCAAGGAGACAACATCACATGGCCGCCATCTGCAGCGTTTGTGGGCTCCCCAACGAGCTCTGCATCTGCCAAGAGATCGCCAAGGAACAACAACGCGCAATTCTAAGCACGGACAAGCGGAGGTACGGCAAGATTGTGACAAAGGTGGAAGGGCTCGATGACGGCGCCATTGACATCAACAAACTCGCAAAGTTGCTCAAGAACAAGTGTGCTGCTGGCGGTACGGTGAAGGGACGCACGATTGAACTCCAAGGGGACCACAAGAAGAAGGCGGCTCAAGTGCTTCGAAACAACGGATACAATGTGGAGGTGCGATGATCATGGACGTTCGTAATCTCCCCTGGATCGGCGCCGGTTTGACCGTCGTTGACGCCGCTGACCCGACGCTGGTCGGTCGACAAGGGCTCGTCGTGGACGAGACCCGCCATACCCTCCATCTCCTCGAGGGCAATCGCGCCCTCACGCTCGGCAAGGCCGGGCTTTCCTTTTCCATCGACGGTTTCTCGACCGTCATCGACGGCTCGCTGATGCGGCAGCGACCCGAAGACAGGACCAACCGCAACTACCCGAAGGTGTGAACATGCGAGACATTGGAATCGACGTGAAGGCCCCCACTGACGAGTGGGACGGGGACGAGAACTGTCCCTTCTACGGCAGCCTCCGCTTGCGCGGCCAGGTGCTCGAGGGCACCATCGCCAGCGTTGGCATGCAGAACACGATCACCTTGCAGCGTGACAACGTGCGCTACATGCAGAAGTATGAGCGATACGAGAAGCGAACCAGCAAGATGAGCGCTCACCTGCCTGCCTGCATCGGCAAGGTCGAGGTCGGTGACACGGTCAAGGTCATGGAATGCCGCCCGCTTTCCAAGTCGGTCGCCTTCTGTGTGGTCGAAGTTACCTCCGGTGGTGAGGCCTGATGAAGGGCATCGCCGGCCGTCAGACCCGTGGACTGCCCACGGCTGCACGCCTCCACGTCGCCGACAACACCGGCGCAAAGGTCGTCCAGATCATCAACGTCCTGAAGCTCGGTGGCACCATGCGCCGATACCCCTCTGCGGGTGTCGGGCACCTTGCAAAGGTCTCCGTCAAGAAGGGGACCCCGCAAACCCGCCGCCAAATGTTCAACGCCGTCATCGTGCGGCAACGCCGTCCCTTCCGTCGTGCCGATGGAAGTTGGGTGCAGTTCGAAGACAACGCCTGCGTCATCGTCAACGAGCGTGGCGACGTCCAAGGTTCCGACATCAAGGGTCCCGTGGCTCGCGAAGCCGCAGAGCGCTGGCCCAGGATCGCCGCCACGGCGAAGCAAATTGTGTGAGGTGAGATGATGGTGAAGAGCAGCAAGCCCGGCAAGCAGCGCAAGGCCCAGGCCAACGCGCCCCAGCACATCAAGCGACGAAACGTTGCGGCACGCCTCATGTTGGCGAACCCCGACGAGCGCCTCGCTCACCTTCGTACCACCACGGTTCGCGTTGGCGACACCGTTCGCGTGGTCCGTGGCGACATGGCACACGGTGGCAAGCGCCACGGTGGCAAGCGCCACGACGGGGCGACCGAAGGGGTCGTCCTGACCGTCGACTCCAACACGGGTCGCCTCACCATCGAAGGCGTCACCGTTGCCAAGTCCGACAACCGTGAGGAAGCCGTCCCCGTGCACGCCTCGAACGTCGTCATCACCCGTCTGGACGAATCAGACAAGCTGCGTATGCAGAAACTCACGGAGAACAGGAGTTGAACATCATGGCCAGCCCAAACCACCTGAAGCGCCTCGTCATGCCCCGCAGCTGGCCTCTTCCTCGGAAGACCAGCGTCTGGGTGTCCAAGCCCAAGCCCGGAGCCCACTCCCTCGAGCGCGGCATGCCGCTCAACATGATCATCCGCGACGTCCTCGGTCTCGCGACCTCCAACCGTGAGGTTCGCGCCATCCTCAACCAAGGCATCGTCAAGGTCGACGGCCGCGTGTGCCGTGAGACCCGCCGAAGCGTCGGCCTCATGGACGTCCTCACCTTGGGCGAAGACAACTACCGCTGCATCCTCGATCACAAGGGTCGCCTCCGCTACCGCCCCATCCCCGCGTCAGACGCCGCGTGGAAGGTTTGCCGTGTGGAAGGGAAGAACACCATCAAGGGCGGTAAGACTCAGGTCAACCTCCACGACGGCCGCAACTTCCTCGTCGACGATGCAAATCAATACGCCACCCACGATGCGGTGCGGATCTCCCTTCCGGACCAAGAGGTCCTGGAGCACATCGTCTTCGCCGAGGGCACCCGATGCTACCTCATCGGCGGTGTCCACGTGGGCAGTTTCGCCGACGTGAAGGAATACATCGTCAAGCGCTCGAGCATGCCCAACGAGGTTCAGTTCGATGACTTCGGCACCACCGTCGGCAACGTGTTTGCTGTCGGATCCGCCGACCTGCCGACCACGGAGGTGGCCGCGTGAGCGAGTCCGTCAACCCCATGATGCAACCACGCATCACCAAAATCTCCGTCAACATCGGTGTGGGAGAAGGTGGCGAACGCCTCCTCAACGCCGAGAAGGTGCTGGAACTCGTGACCGGTGTCCGCCCCCAGCGCACCCTCGGTCGCATCCAGAACCGCGACCTCAAGGTGCGCCAAGGCGCTCCCATCGGTTGCAAGGTGACCATGCGGGACCAGGAGCGCATCATGACCTTCCTCAAGGAAGCCTTCTGGGTCCGTGACAACACCATTCCATCGTGGAACTTTGACCGCTCTGGCAACCTTTCCTTCGGCATCCGTGACTACACGGATTTCCCCGAGCAGAAGTACGATCCTGAGATCGGCATCTTCGGCATGGACATCACCGTGGTGCTCGAGCGCCCCGGCCATCGCGTCTCTCGACGCCGTCGCCACAAGGCGAAGGTCGGACAACAGCACCGCGTCACTCCGGACCAGTCCCGTGCTTGGTTCAAGGAGACGTTCGGTCTGGAAATCATGGAGGAGTGAAGAAAATGGCACGAGATCATGGAGAACGCATTGGCCGTACGAACGGCTGCCGACGCTGCGGCCGCCGCCGCGGTCTGATTCGCCGACACGGGCTGCGCCTTTGCCGCCAGTGTTTCCGAGACGTGGGGCCTGAGATTGGCTTCAGGAAGTTGAACTGAGGAGGGGGATGTAAGATGCAATTCGATCCGCTGAACGACGCACTGGTCAAGATTCACAACGCTGAACAGGCCGGTAAAATGACCGTTGCCCTTTCCCCAGCTTCCAAGCTGTTGGGCAACGTCCTTTCCATCATGCAGAAAGCCGGCTATGTCGGTGAGTACGAGCGCGAAGAGGACGGACGTGGTGGACACTACGCCGTCCAACTTCGTGGAGCCATCAACCGCTGTGGCACCGTCAAGCCGCGCCACAGCGTGCGCCGCCAAGAGTACGAGCAGTGGGAGTCCCGCTACCTGCCCGCGCAGGACTTCGGACTTCTGATCCTCTCGACCAGCTCTGGTGTGATGAACCACTACGACGCCAAGGACGCCCGCATCGGTGGGAAACTCCTGGCCTATGTGTACTGAGGTGAGACCATGGTGAAGATTGACCGAATCGAACACGCCATTGACCTGCCCGAGGGCGTCAGCGCTGCCATCGCCGATGGTGTGCTGACCGTCAAGGGTCCCAAGGGTGAAGTCTCCCGTGCGTTCCAAAGCAGCCGCGTGCAGCTCCTGCAGGACGGTGCTGGCCTCTTGGTCCGCATCGATCTCGCACGTCGCAAGGAAAAGGCACTCGCCGGTACTTGGAATGCCCACATCAAGAACATGGTGAAGGGCGTCACCGACGGCTTCACCTACACCTTGCGGTGCTTCTACTCTCACTTCCCCATGACCATGAAGGTTGAAGGGTCTGAGTTCGTGGTGAACAATTACTTCGGTGAGCGTGTGCCTCGCCGAGCCGACATCCTCAGTGGCGTTGACGTTCGCGTCGAAAACAAGACCGACGTCATCGTGAGCGGCATCGACAAGGAGGCGGTCGGTCAGACCGCTGCCAACATCGAACGCTGCACCACGGTGAAGAACCGTGACCGCCGCGTGTTCCAAGACGGTATCTACCGCGTTGCGAAGGAGTGATCAAGATGTCTGACGATTTCAGCAGCATGACCGTGGCGCAACTCAAGGAGTTGCTCAAGGAACGTGACCTTCCCGTTTCTGGGAACAAGAAGGACCTCATCGCTCGCCTCGAAGGTGCCGATGACGCTCCCGCACAAGACGAAGCTCCCGAGGCGCCTGAAGCCTCTCAGGACAAGGACGACGCATGGGACGACGACGACTGGGACGGCGAGGGTGAGGATGAACTTCACACCGCACGCCAAAAGCCCGTGCTCGACGACGCCACCCGCGAGGCCTTGGCCCTGCGTGCGGCTCAGAAGGCCAAGACCCCCACCTTCCGCCGAACCGAATGGTTCCGCTACGCGCGCTTGTCCCGCTCTGGATGGCGCAAGCCCAAGGGGATGGACAACAAGCAACGTCGGAACTACAAGTACCGCGGATCGCTTGTCCGTGTTGGTCACGGAAAGGTTGCAGCCGCTCGCGGCCTGCACCCCAGCGGCTTCTCCGAGGTCATGGTCCACAACGTGGCCGACCTCGACGCCATTGACCCCGCCGTGGAGGCAGCCCGCATCGGCTCCGCCGTCGGCGGCCGCAAGCGTGCCACCATTCACGCCCGTGCCGACGAACTCGGCATTCGCGTGCTCAACCGCCGGAGGGATGCCTGATGCAGTTGACCAACCAGAAGCGCCTCGCTGCCAAGATCCTCGGATGCGGTGTCCACCGTGTGTGGATCAACTCCGACTACATCGACATGGTCGCCAGCGCCGTCCAAACCGAGGACATTCGTGAGTTCATCGACCAGGGCATCATCAAGGCCAAGGCCGTTCAAGGAACCTCCCGCGTCCGCGCGCGCGTTCGTCTTGAACAAAAGCGCAAGGGCCGCCGCAAGGGGCAAGGAAAGCGCCAAGGTACCGCCAACGCGCGCAACCCTCGCAAGTCCCGCTGGATGCGGACCATCCGTGCGCAGCGCCGCGTCCTCAAGGACCTCCGCACCGACGGCACCTTGGACGCCAACGCCTACCGCCACTACTACCTCAAGGCGAAGGGCGGTTCGTACCGATCCATTGCGCACATGCGTACCCAGATGGGCGTCGAAGGCGTCCAATTCAAGGAGAGTGAATCCTGATGCAGCACACCCGTCGCCGTACCATTTTCCGCCGCCGTCTTTCGGCCACCACCGACTACCGTCGTCGTCTCCGTTTGCTCAAGAGCGGCATGCCCCGGGCTGTCGTTCGTGTGTCCAACACGCGCACGACGGCGCAGATCACCACCTACCATGCGGACGGTGACCTCGTCGCCGCGACCGTGACCGGCGGTGACCTTGTTTCCCGCTTCGGCTGGCCTGCCGACCTGTCGAAGAAGTCTGTCCCAGCGTCTTACCTCGTGGGCTTTGCCCTCGGCAAGGCGGCCTTGGCTGCCGGTCACGAGGAAGCCGTGCTCGACATCGGACTCGCCGCGAGCACCCCAGGCAACCGCGTCTATGCCGCCCTCCGCGGCATGGTGGATGCCGGTCTTGAGGTGCCCCACGGCGAGGACGTGCTCCCCGACGATGAGCGCATCAACGGCGCTCACATCGACGAATCCATGGCGGACAAGGTGGAAGCCTGCCGCACCACCATCGAGGAGGCGTACTGAACATGAGCGAAGAAACCCCCATCCAGAACATGGCTCCCGGCCTGGTCCAAGCTTACGCCCCCCAGGAAGAAGCGCCCCAAGACGGCCCCCGTCGCCGTCGTCGCCGTGGACCCGACCCCTTGCTCGCCCTTCGTGAGTGGGAACCTCGTACCCGTCTTGGCCAGAAGGTCATGGCCGGTGAGATCATCTCCTACGAGCAAGCCCTCGCCAGCGGCCTCCCCATTCGTGAGGTTCAGGTCGTTGACGCGCTCCTGCCCGGCCTCGAGGACGACGTCATCAAGGTCAACATGGTTCAGCGCATGACCGACTCCGGTCGTCGTGTTCGCTTCAACGTCATGGCGTGCGTCGGCAACAAGGACGGCTACGTCGGTCTTGGCATGGCCAAGGCCAAGGAAGTCCCCAAGGCCATTGAGAAGGCCATCACTGCGGCCAAGCTCAACCTCATTCGCGTGCAGCGCGGCAACGGTTCGTGGGAATCTTCGGCCGGACCCGGCACCTCGGTGCCGTTCAAGGTCAAGGGCCGCTCGGCTTCGACCCGCGTGACCCTGATGCCCGCCGCTGCCGGCAAGGGCTTGGTCATCGGTCAGACCGGTAAGCGTGTGCTTCAGTTGGCTGGCGTGAGCGACGTGCTGTCCCGCACCAGCGGACAAACCCGCACCACCATCAACTACGCCGCAGCGACCTTCAACGCCCTCAAGGCACTCAACACCACGCGCGTGACCGACGAACAGCGTGAACGTCTCCACATCACCTACGGGAGGGCGATTTGATGAGTTGGATCGTCGTCCGAGTGCGCAGCGACGTCAAGGTCGAGCGCTCCATCCGTGAAACGATGCACCACCTGAACCTCACCCGCGTCAACCACGCGGTGATCGTCCCCAAGAACGATCAGTACCGCGGGATGCTCCAGAAGGCCAAGGACTACATCACCTGGGGCGAAGCAGATTTCGACACCGTCGAGTCCATGCTCCGTCACCGTGGACGCTTGGTCGGCGGTGCACCGCTGACCGACGAGGCCGTCTCCGAAGGCGGGGTCCACGCCGACATCGGTGCCCTCGCGAGCGCCATCGCCTCCGGCGAAGGCACCGTGAAGGACGTCCCCAACATGAAGCGCGTCTTCCGCCTTCACCCACCGCGTGGGTCGAAGGGCTGGGGCGGCATCAAGCGATCCCACGTCAACGGAGGCGCTCTTGGCCCCCGTGGCGACGCAATCGGTGCGCTCATCGAGCGCATGGTGGAACAATGAGGTGAGATGAATGGGACAACGTTCACAGAAACATCGAGGACGCTGCCGTACCAACGGACGTGGCCACAAGGCCGGCCGTGGTGCTGGAAAGCGTGGTGGCCGTGGTAACGCAGGTATGAACAAGCACCGCGTGATGACCCGCATCAAGTACATGCCCAACCACTGGGGCATGCACGGTTTCAACCGAGACCCTTCCCTTCGAAACGTCAGCGTGACGGTCAACGTGGGCCAACTCGACGAGATGGCCGACGGAGCCGACAGCATCGACCTGACCGAGCTTGGCATCGACAAGCTCCTCGGCTCCGGGCGCATCTCCTCCGCACTCACCGTGACGGTGGACAGCGCCTCCGCAAAGGCCGTTGAGAAGATCGAAGCCGCCGGTGGTTCGGTCGACATGGCCGACGACGACGAGTGGGACGACGACGAAGCCTGATTTGGAGGTCCATGCGCCCTGAACGTTCAAAGGCGCATGACCCCGCATGACAAACCGAGAGTGAGACCATGAAGCAACGTCCCATTCCAGCCGGCTACATTTCATCGGCCGTGCTTTACTTTGGCATGCTCATTTGGTGGCAGTGGGAGGAGCTCAACGGCAGCGGTCAACCGCAGGAAGCGGCGCTGTTCGGCATCGGTCTTTCCGTCGTCTACCTCCTCTACCTGTTGGCCTGTTTCATGGTGGAGATGCCCGAGTCGCTCAAGACGGTCCCCGTCGTTGGCCGCTATGGCAAGATGCTCGGTTGGCTTGCCCTCATCGGCGTGGGTACCTGGTACGCTCGTCCAGAGGCGTGGGGCGGCTATGACCCTGCGGTCGGCTTCATCTTCGTCGGCGTCTACATCCTCGGATTTGGCGCCGCGGCGACCATCACGTGTTTCCTGTATGAGGGGGACAAGAGCAGCCGTCTGTACGCCCTGCATCGCTTCGTCGACGTGTATCCGGCCATCGAAAAGCCCGATCACCACGTGCGATTCCGCGACAAGATCACCACCACGTTCCTGGTGCTCTGCATCTACTTCGCCATGACGAACGTGTTGCTCTTCGGTCTCTCCGGCCAGGCACTGGACTTGTTCAGCGGATTCCGTTCCATCATGGCCGGTGCGTCCGGTTCCATCATGCACTTGGGCATTGGTCCCATCGTGACCGG
>Ga0075510_10022530_pt1 | contig 13132 bp, 1 predicted proteins | sample DEB08_RNA1_11_FD_73471 | JGI IMG/M metagenome (GOLD analysis project Ga0075510, IMG submission 73471) | Aqueous microbial communities from the Delaware River and Bay under freshwater to marine salinity gradient to study organic matter... | ecosystem: Environmental > Aquatic > Marine > Coastal... | reverse complement strand
CTCCTAACTCGGTACTAGTTACATTTAAAGTAACTGTATTACCGTCACCAGTTGTAGCTACTGTTGCAGCTACTTGTTTACTCACATTGAAGTACAACAAGTAGCTGCAACAGTAGCTACAACTGGTGACGGTAATACAGTTACTTTAAATGTAACTAGTACCGAGTTAGGAGGGTTAACAGATGGAGATTCCTATAAGTTACGTTTGTATGAAACAGCTAAAAATAATGAAGCCAATGAAGTAGCAAGTTTTACCTTTACAGTAGATACAACTATTCCTACTGTTTCAATAACTGGGCCTGCTGTAATTAAAAATACCACAATACATACAGTTTCAGGATCAGGTACTGCTGGTGCTACAATAACTTTGACATCTGATGCAGTAGTTGATGATGTAGCTGCAGGTGATGATATCTTAGGAGGTACTGGATTAGTTGATTCAAACGGTGACTGGACTACTGGAGCAGTTACTTTTGCTGAAGCAGCACATACTATAACAGCTACAGTAACAGATCTTGCAGGAAATACAGCTACAGCTCAACAATCTGTAACAATTGATGTTTCAGCACCAACAATGACAATCACTGCTAAAAAAGTAGATAATGCTGGTGATGCTCTTGATTCAGGAGAAACAACAAATGATGCAACTCTTTTTATGACATTTACTGCTAGTGAAGAAACTGCTGATTTTGAGTTAGGTGATATTACAGTTAGTGGCGGTACAATTGATGCTTTAACTACTCCGAATCATGGTAGTGCTGGTCATAATACAGTATTTACTGGTACATTTACACCTACAGATACAGGAATTTCAGGATTATTTGAGAGAACATGTGAAATTAGTGTAGATGCTGGAGTATTTACTGATGCCGCTGGTAATAGTAATGTTGCTGCAACATTACCAAGTAGCACTACTACCACATATACATGGACTCATAAAACAACTAAACCAACAATGACAATGACTGCTCAAAAAGTAGATTCTGATGGTGATGCTCTTGCTTCAGATGATATAACTAATGATCAAACTATTTTTCTAACATTTACTGCAAGTGAAACTGTAACTGGTTTTTTGGTAGGTGATATTACAGTATCCAACTGTTCACTTGATGCTCTTACTGCCAATAGCGATAATACAGTGTTCACAACAACACTTACACCAGATTCAAATTCTGAAACTTGTACAGTAAGTGTAGCTGCTAATAAATTTACTGATGCATATGGTAACAATAATGTTGCTGCAACATTACCAAGTTCTACTACTACTACATATACTTGGGTTCATAAGAGTACAACCCCATCTGCTTTTACAGTTCAAAATGTAACTACAACTGGAACTACAAGTGGTTCAACTATAAAAGCAGGTTACCTTAATGCAGGTAACACTGGATTAAGTGTTGTTGTACCTATTGAAGATGATGACTCATTAGTAGGTGGTACAGTTCAATTAAAAGTTAGTACAGACACTGGTGCTAACTATGCATCACTTGGTACTGCAGAATCTATAATAAGTGGTAATATAAATACTAATAAAACTATATCAAGAACTATTGTTCCTGCAGATTACAATGATGGTGATACTCTTACTATAACAGCTGTTATTACAGATGCGATTGGTAATGAAACAACAGGAACTGCAAGTTCCACAACACTAACTGTTGATATAACATCTCCATCTAGCTTTACAACAGGAGCTTTATCTGCTACTGGAACTGCAAATAGTTCATCTGCAGAAGCTGGTTACATTAATGCAGGTAATAATGCTGTAAGTGTTGTTGTACCTATTGCTAATGATTCTACTTTAGAAGATGGTACAGTTCAATTACAAATTCAAGTAGGCACTGGTAGCTTTAGTAATCTTGGTGCTGCATATACAATACTAGATACTGATTTAGGTACTGACAAAACTTTATCAAGAACTATTGATCCTACAGATTACACTGATAATAATGCAATTTCGGTAAAAGCTGTTATTACAGATGTTGCAGGTAACACTCCAACTGAAAGTACTTCAGGTAATACATTAACTGTTAATAGAGAAGCACCAACTATTGCAATCAGTGCTCAAAAAAGCTCTTCAGACAGTACAGCTATTGATAATGGTGCAAAAACTAATGATGCTACAATTCATGTAACATTTACTGCAAGTGACGATGTATTGGAAGTTAGCGGTAGTGATGATATAACTGTAACCAGTACGGGTGGTACTTTTACTGGTGCTATCACTAGAATCAATGCAACAACTTACACTGGAACATTTACACCAACAGCTGATGGAGATTGTACCTTTGATGTTGCTGCTGGTGCTTTCAAAGATGTTGCAGGTAATCCTAGTACAGCAGCTGCAACACAATTTGTATGGAAACACGATGATACAGCTCCAACAACAGCTACTACTGGTACTGTTGCAATTTCTGGTTCTAACTCTGGTGCCGGTGTAAATAAAACAGCTATAATAAATGAAACAAATACTCAACTTACAGTTACAGTACCATTAGATAACACTGGTGATGATTTATATTTAGATAATGCAGGTACAGTAACTCAAGGATCTATTCAAATCCAATACAAAGTAGGCACTGGTAGCTGGAATGATTTAGGAAGTGCTACTAATATAGTGGCTATAGCTAGTGGTGCATCAAGTACCCAAGATGTTGCAGTTAGTATTGTATCCGGTTCACCTGCTGCATTATTGTCAGCTTTTACTGCAGATTCAACCGTATCGCTTAGAGCTCAAGTAACTGATATAGCTGGTAACGAAACAAGTCATAATGCAAGTACTAATACTTTTACAGTTAAAAGAGCAAGACCAACTATGGAGGTCTTAGTTTACGAAGGAACAGATGATACAGGTACGGCAGTACAAAATACTAGAATTTCTGACTATGCTAATAAAGCAGTTAATTCATCTAATAATTATTTTGTAAAATTTACTGCATCTGAAGCTATTGAAAATTTTGTTGTAGGTGACGTTACAGTTAGTGGTGGTACATTAGGTAACTTTGCAGCCACTGCATCTAGCTACACTGCTACATTTACACCAGATGCCGGAGCTTTTCAAAACTGTTCAATTAGCGTAGCTGCTAATAAGTTTAACAGTACAGCTACTGGAAATGATAATGAAACTGCATCGGAATCACCAGGAGATACAGCTGGTAATCAAACTGTCGGTGCATTCACATTTAAACATGATACAACTGCACCTTCTGCTACCACTGATACTGTCGTAATTAGTGGAGGTAATGTGGTGACTGGTAAATTAAATGCAACAAATACCACTGCTACAGTTACAGTACCATTAACTAACACTAATGATGACTTATATAAATCTACTACCATCAGCGGAACTACATATGTGGAACAAGGATCTATTCAAATCCAATATAGTGTTAACGGGGGTACTAACTGGACGGATTTAGGAAGTGCTACTAATATAACATCTGCAGGTGCTACAAATTCCTCACAAGATGTTGAAGTTGGTCTTGTATCCGGTGACCCAAGTACATTATTAGCAGGTTTTACTAATGATTCAACAGCATCGTTTAGAGCTCAAGTAACAGATATAGCTGGTAATGTAGGAGATTATACTGCAAGTGCTAGTACTTTTACCATTAAAAGAACTACTACTGTTGCTTTTACCCAACATACTTTTTCACATGGATCTGACACCAATGCATTAACTTTCCAAGAAATTGTATCTTCTGCAGCTAAAACTGTAACGATACAAGCAAGTAACGCTGCAAATCTTAACTATGAAATCCATGTTATTGACTCAGACGGAACTGAAACTGAGGTTGGAGATGGTACACTTAATGGAAGTGGACAAATAACAAATACTATTGGTAATGATTTATCATCAACCACTCCATGGAGCACTTTAGCTCATGGAACTGATTTCGATATTAGAACAACTATTATAGATGCTAATGGTAATGAAAAAACAGCCACAATAAGTGGTATTGCTATTGAAAGAAACCCTGCTCTTACTATTACTGTATCATCTGATTCAGGAGTTGGTACAAATGGTGCTTCGGTAAATACTGGTAATGATGTTACTGTTGCTGTAACATCAGATATTGACTTGGCTACTTTGGCTGTTACTACTAATAGTCATACATTTGGTGGTGATGTTGCTACAGGGTCAACAGCTTTATCTTTTGATAAAGTTTCAGGTAATGCTAAATCTTGGATTGGAACATATACTATTGATTCTGGTGATACTGCCGGTGCTATGGCATTAGAGGTGGTAGGTACTACAGCTAGTACAGCACCTACTAATTCAGCTGCCACAACATCTTCCACAATTAATACTGGTTCAATAACAATTGATAGAACTGCCCCAGCATTTACTGCATTCTCACTATTAGGTGGTTTAGAAAATTTAAAATTAGGTGGTTCTAATTCTGATTATCCAACAACAAATGAATATCAAATTGTTTTTAAAGCAGTATCATCTCATACTGGAGATACTCCAACTTACGAACTAAAAATATTAGATGATAGTGATAACTTACTAGTCACACTAGATCCTGCTGATGCAGGAGTAGCTAACTACGGTATTACAGCAGTAGGAACCAATGGCGATAACGTACAATATACCATAAAACCATCTTTTATTTCTGAAATGACAACCGCTGGTAACTATAAACTACAAATTGTTGCAACCAATGGATTAAGTGTTGAAAAAACAAGAGATTCTAGTGTTATTGCTGTAAAAACTGCAACACCATCTATTGATTCTGTAGCACCTGCATGGTTAGGTACAAGTGATAGTAAATTAAATGCAACAGAAGATGGATCACATCAAAATGTAGTTGTTGCTACAACTAATGTTGAAGATGGACAAGCTGTAACAGTAGAAATTATTGATTCATCTAATGCTACTGTTATTACTGATACAGCTACTGTATCATCTAATAGTGCAACAGTATCAGTAGCAAGTGGCGATTTAAGTGGTCTTACCGATGCTTCAACTTACACTGTAAAAGCATCAGTTTCTGATGCTTTTGGTGTATCAGCCTCTGATGATTCAACAACATTTACAGTTGATAAAACTGCACCAACAAATAAAACTGTTGGAACTGTTGCTGCTAAAGGCGCAACTTCAGATAATGAAGTTGCCGGTAAATTTAATACCAATAATACTTCAATTGAAGTTACAGTACCTATTGCAGATGATGACACTTTAGTAGGTGGTACAGTTCAACTCCAAATAGAAATTGGTACTGCTGGATTTAATAATTTTGGCTCAGCATTTACCATAGCAAGTGGTGATGTATCTGGTAACGGAAGTGATCAAAACAAAACATGTTCAGTTACTCATGATACCACCAGTTATACTGATGGTGATGTACTTTCTTTTAAAGCAATTGTTACTGATTCTGCTGGTAACTCATCTACCTTTACTGAAAGTGGAAGCACCCTTACTGTTGATAAAACGGTTCCTACAATAACCTCTGCTACAGCTGCATGGGGAGCTGTATTAAATACTAGTGAAGCAACCTCTTCAACAAATGCTGATAGACAAGTTGCAGTCGTAACAACAAATGTTGAAGATGGACAAGTTGTAACTGTATCTCTTACAAATGATTCAGAAGGTACATGTTCAGATACAGCTCATAATAACCAAACTGATTGTACAAACAATTCTGGAACATGGACAGCCACTAGCGTAAGTAAAACTGGTGCAGTTAGTGGTAACAATGCTACTATTCAATTTACAGCATCTGAATTGCAATCAATTGGTCAAGGTGCTTGTACATTAAGAGCAAATGTTCAAGATCAATCTGGAAATGCAGCAACTGAAAACACATTTTCTTTCTCAGTAGATACAGTACATACATTAACATTTGACAATACCAGTGATTCAGTAAATGCTTTTTCATGGGGAACGGTTTTAAATAAAAATGAAGCCGAAACTAATCAAACAGTTACAGTAACTACATCAGGTATAGATAATAATACAGTAGCTTCTTTACAACTTTATAATGTTAGTGACAGTGCAAATGTAGGAGGAGTTATAGTAGCACTTGTTGATGGTACTAATAATGAAGTAGTATTTGATATAACAACTGAAACTTTAAATGCTTTGGATGTAGCTGATAGTTACAGGTTTATAGTAAGCATTACTGATGATGGAAATGGTAACTCTCAATCTACAAACAGTCATAATTTTACTATTGATAAATCACAACCAACAATGACAATCACTGCTAAAAAAGTAAATTATGCTGGTGTTGCTCTTGCACCTGGACAAACAACTAATGATGCAACTCTTCATATGATCTTAACTGCTAGCGAAGTTCCAACAACTGACTTAGTTGCAAGTGACTTTACAGTAAATAATGCAACACTTGGTACTTTAACTACTGATTCATCTTATAGTGGAAGTGGAAGAAGATATACTGCAACATTAACACCAACAGATACAGGAAGTTCAGGAGAATTTTTAGCAGCATGTTCTATTAGCTTAGATGCTGATGTATTTACTGATCCAAATGGAAATGGTAATATTGCTTCATCTGCATATACATGGACTCATGATTCAGTTAAACCAGAAATGACAATTACTGCTAGAGAATTAACTTCTTCTGGTGATGTTGTAACTTCAGGAGATACAACTAATGCTGCAACTCTTCACATGACTTTTGTTTCTACTAAAGCAGCAACTGGTTTAGAGGCAGCTGACTTTACATTAAGTGGTGGTTCACTTGGTGCTTTAGCTACTAGTGATAACTTCACTCACACTGCAACATTTACACCAGCAGCTGATCAACAAGTAAGTTATACCATTGGCTTAGATGCTGGTAAATATACTGATTCATTAGGAAATAATAATGAAGCTGCAACACAATTTGCTTATATAAGTGATTTATTAAAACCTTCAATGTCAATAGCTGCTAAAAAAGTAAATTCTGATGGTGCTGATCTTGCATCTGGAGAAACAACTAATGACGCAACTCTTCATATGATCTTAACTGCTAGTGAAGTTCCAACAACTGATTTAGTTGCAGATGACTTTACAGTAAATAATGCAACACTTAGTAACTTCTCTGGATCTGGACAAAATTACACTGCAACACTTACACCAACAGATCCAGGAAGTTCAGGAGAATTTTTAGCAGCATGTTCTATTAGCTTAAGTGCTGATGTATTTACTGATCCAAATGGAAATGGTAATATTGCTTCATCTGCATATACATGGACTCATGATTCAGTTAAACCAGAAATGACAATCACTGCTAGAGAATTAACTTCTTCTGGTGAAGTTGTACCTACAGGAGATACAACTAATGCTGCAACTCTTCACATGACATTTGTTTCTACTAAAGCAACAACTAATTTAGTTTCATCTGACTTTACAATAAGTCCTAATTCAGGTGCTTCAGCTGGTTCACTTAGTACTTTATCTACTAGTGATGGCGGCTTGACTCACACTGCAACATTTACACCTGCATCTAATCAACAAGTAGATTATACCATTGGTTTAAATGCTGGCTCATATACTGATGCAGTAGGAAATAATAATGAAGCTGCAACACAATTTACTTATACAAGTGATTTATTAAAACCAACAATGACAATCACTGCTAAAAAAGTAAATTCTGATGGTGATGATCTTGCATCTGGAGAAACAACTAATGATGCAACTCTTCATATGATCTTAACTGCTAGTGAAGATACAACTAACTTAGTTGCAAGTGACTTTACAGTAAATAATGCAACACTTAGTAACTTCTCTGGATCTGGACAAAATTACACAGCAATACTTACACCAACAGATCCAGGAAGTTCAGGAGAATTTTTAGCAGCATGTTCTATTAGCTTAGGTGCTGATGTATTTACTGATCCAAATGGAAATAGTAATTTGGCCACATCAAGTACATTTACATGGACTCATGATTCAGTTAAACCAGAAATGACAATCAGTGCTAAAAAAGTAAATAGTGATGGTGATGCTGTTGCTTCAGGAGATACAACTAATGCTGCAACTCTTCACATGACATTTGTTTCTACTAAAGCAGCAACTGGTTTAACTTCATCTGACTTTACATTAAGTGGTGGTTCACTTAGTGCTTTAGCTACTAGTGATAACTTGACTCACACTGCAACATTTACACCAGCATCTAATCAAGAAGTAAATTATACCATTGATTTAGATGCTGATAAATATACTGATGCAGTTGGAAATAATAATAAAATTGCAACACAATTTGCTTATACAAGTGATTTATTAAAACCATCCATGACAATCACTGCCCAAAAAAGCTCTTCAGATAGCACAGCTGTTTCTTCAGGAAGCACAACTAATGACGCAACTCTTCATATGATCTTAACTGCTAGTGAAGTTCCAACAACTGACTTACTTGCAAGTAACTTTACAGTAAATAATGCAACACTTGGTACTTTAACTACAGACACATCTTATACTGGAAGTGGAAAAAGATATACTGCAACACTTACACCAAATAGCGATAATGAATCATGTTCTATTAGCTTAGGTGCTGGTGAATTTACTGATCCAAATGGAAATCCTAATTTGGCCACATCAAGTGCATTTGCATGGAATCACGATTCAGTAGAACCAGAAATAACAATCAGTGCTAAAAAGAATAGTTCAGCAGGTGCTGATCTTGCTAATAATGCTATAACTAATGATTCACAAATTTATGTAACATTCAGTCTTACTAAAGCTGTAACTGATTTCGCTCAAAATGATATTAGTTTGACTAACTGTAATATTACTAGCTTTTCAGGTTCTGGAGATACATATAATGCTATAGTTCAACCTAATGGTTCAGGTCTCAGAGTTAGAGCTTGTACAATTAGTGTAGATTCTGATGAATGTAATGACCAATATGGAAACGGTAATAACGCTTCAAATACATGGAATTGGACTCATAATTCAACAATTCCAACAATGGCAATTACTGCTAAAAAAGTAGATTATTCTGGTGATGATCTTGCATCAGGACAAACAACTAATGATGCTACACTTCATTTAACTTTTACTGCTAGTGAAGATGCAACTGGTTTTGAAGCAAGTGATATTGTTGTAACTGGAGGAACAATAAATGATAGTAGTGGTTCCACAACTTTCACTTCAACAAGTGCAACTGTATACACTGCAACATTTACACCAGATAGCAATGATGAAATATGTTCTATTAGTGTAGGTGGTGCAGTATTTACTGATGCTGCTGGAAATGCTAATACCTCAGCATCATTTTCATGGACTCATGATTCAGTTAAACCAACAATTGGAATCAGTGCTCAAAAAAGCTCTTCAGACAGTGCAGCTATTGCTTCAGGAAGCTCAACTAAAGATGCAACTATTCACATGATATTTACTACTAGTGAAGTTCCTACTGGTTTAGTGGCAGCTGACTTTACAGTCAGTGGTGGTTCACTTGGTGCTTTATCTGGATCTGGAACAATTTACACTGCAACATTTACACCAAATAGCGATAATGTATCATGTTCTATTAGCTTAGATGCTGATAAATTTACTGATCCATATGGAAATGGTAATATTGCCACAACAACAGCATTTACATGGGATCATGATTCACATCAACCAGAAATTACAGGTGCTAGCTTAACCGCAATAAATGATATTAGTGTGTCAACAGGAACTACAACTAAAATTGGAGATGAAATTGAAGTAACAGTTGTATTTGATGAAGATGTTATTGTACCTTCTTCTGGTAGTAGTTTAGTAATTGAAAATGGTGATAATTCATTAACACTAGCTCTTAAGAGTGGTCAATCTAATGGAAGATCTTTAGTATACGAACATACAGTTGTAGCTTCAACAAATACTAACGTTACAATTGGTGCTTTTGTAATAGTATCTATTACCAATATTAAAGATTTAAGAACTAATATATTAAATTATACTGCCGAATCACAAGCTGTTACCAATTTAGGTCTTGATAGTAAAAGACCTAAAATTACTGGTGTTGAAGCAACTGCAACTAAAATTCAATCAGGAAATGCTAGACATCTAAGAGAAGGTGATGAATTAACAATAGATATTAATTTTGATGAAAATATTTTATTAACAAATACTTTAGTTGCTAAATTAAATTCAGGAAAAGATTTAGAATTTACATCTTCAGGTGCAAATGACGTATTAACTGCAACTTATGTAATTGACGGAACAGAAAACTCTTCTGGATTCTTACAAATTAATAAACTTGTTTTACCATCTGGTTCATCTTTATTAGATGTGGCTGGTAACTCCATTGCAACACAAGCTTCTGTTGGAAGATCACTTACAGTATCTTCAGATTTAGATATAGCTGCTGGTTCTGGAGATACAGCTAATAACTTTACTTTATCAACAGGAGATGTAGGTGCAGATATTGTTATTGATACAACTAATCCAACAAATGTTATTACTCTACCACCACAAGTTGATATTAACGGTGATGGAACAGCAACAATACACTTAACAAATAATAGTACACCTATTATTGCTGGTCAAACTGAGAGTGAAGCAAATGTAAAACTATATATATTAGATTCTAATGATGCAACTGATTTACTAATAATTAATCCATATACTACTACTGCTAATACAAGTGGTCAATGGCAAATATATGCTCAAGGTCATCAATTTAAAGAAGGAGTTAATTATATTAATTTAGTAACTACAGATTTAGCTGGTAACGTTAACAGCGATGAAGTTAAATCTTTTACAGTTGATACAAGTAAACCTGCACAACCATCTATTACATCATCTTTAATTACAAATGCATCAAGCGCTTATACATTAACTGGATTTACAGAACCTTATAGTGAGCTGACTATTGACTTTTCTACAGATGATATTACAACTCAAACAATTTCTTCTGCTAATACTGCTAATGGGTCATTTAGCATAAGCATTGATATTACAAGTTTAGCTGATGGAGAATATCCATTTACTATTAGTTCAAATGCAATGGATGCAGCTGGAAATGTAAGTGATGCAACAATAGGTGTTTTAGTAAAAGATACTACAGCTATTACCGCTGATATTGAAATATATCATTTAGGAAATAAAATAACACAAGAAACATACTTGAAAGAAGGAGATGTTATTAATGTTAAAGTTACATTTAATAAGAATGTGACTGCATCTGAAGCATTAGAATTTAAATTTATGGATGATAATACTAATGTAAAATCAATACCAAGCACATTATTAATTAATAAGTCAGAAATTAATGTATCTTATACAATTAGAAATGCTGATTTAGGAAAATTAAAAATACATTCAATTGGATCTACAATACAAGCTAATAATCCAACAGATGCTGCTGGAAATAAATTATTACAAATCACTGATCAAACATTCACAAATGTTATTTGTGATAGCAGAACTATTTCAATTGGTAACCCAATTGAAACAAGTACTAGTAATGCTACTGATTATTATGGTATAAATGATACACTAGAAATATCTCTACCATTAACATTTAGCAGTTTATTAGATACAAATATTGATGGTGTAGAAGATAACGTTATTTCTATTCAAGATGGTACTTATTTACAACTTTCTAATGGAGGAAAAGCCATTTATGATGCAACAACTGAAACATTTAAATACAAATTAATAGAAGGTGATAATAACTTTAGTACTTTAACTGTTCAATATTCCATTGGAGAAATTTCTCATAAGTCAGGAGTCAAAGCATCATCTATTATATTTAAAGATTTATCAGTAAATGGTATAGCAAACAAACCATCTGTACCTGTAATTAATCATTTACCATCTTTAACTAATACTGATCCAACAATTACTGGTTCTGTTGGAGCCAGTGCTACACAAGTAATTTTACACAATGGATCATCTGATTTATCACCAATTACACCTGATACCTATAAAAATTGGACCTTAACACTAACAGGTCTAAGTGATGGACTTCATAATATTAAAGCTAAGGCTGTAGATGCCGCAGGAAATATGAGTGATTATTCTATTCCTAAGGCAGTAACCATGGATGCCACAGCACCTACAATTGTAACTGCAGCAACTCACTCTCCTGCTGGAACTGTTAACTCTGGTGATATGACAATTAGTATAGATATTCAAGATGCATCAGGGTTAGAAAGTGTTAAAGTGGTAGTTACCGATAGTGCTTCAAACAGCAAGACAGTTGATGCCACATTACAATCTGGCAATACATATCAAGCAGTTTACACAATTGATGATCAAACCGCAGATGGTGTATTATCATACGTCGTTAATATTACAGACAAAGCTGGAAATACAACAACTAGTGCTTCACAAATAGGAACAAATGTTGATAAAATAGGAACACAAATTACAAGCGTCATAGCTTCTGAGTCTGGTGATGATATCAGTTTAGTTATCACACTAGGTGAAGTAAATAACAATATATTAGCTAATAAAGTAAAATTAGTAGATTCAGAAGATAATGAATACTTAATGGACTATTTTGGTACTCAATATTCATTTAAATTCAATAATTTTGCTCAAATATTGGCAGAAGGACCTCTTTCCTACAAGATTGAACCTTTTGCTGATGCTGCTGGAAATGAAACACAAAGAGGTGTAACTGATACAGGAATTGTTATTAGTTATAACGTAGCTCCACAATTTACAAAATCTGATAAAACATACACAAGATCTGTTGAATTAAAGAAATACGGAATCACAACCATGTTAGGAAATGTACATGCTGCAGCAACAGATTCTAATGATGATATGTTAACATATAGTATCACAGGAGGTAATACAATCGTAACTCAAAACGGAGACTTTAGCCAAAAAGAAGGAACTTTTGGTACATTAACAATTGATGATGAAGAAGGATTTTTTACCTATAAAACAAATGATACAATTGCAAGTCAATTAGCTTATAATGAACAAATAGTTGATACATATACCATTATAGTAACTGATGGTGAATTATCTGATACAGCAACTGTAGAAATCACTTTAGTAGGTAAAATGTGTAATGATGAATCATCATGTAACTATGGTTCATTAGGACCATGTGCTACAAACGATTGCTTAGGTTCTTGTAACGGAAGTGCACAAAAATCTGGTAAAGTTTGTTACAAGGTTGTTACTGTATAAGTATTATTATTATCTTAATAAATTAATAATCGATTAAAT
>Ga0075510_10050432_pt1 | contig 13206 bp, 10 predicted proteins | sample DEB08_RNA1_11_FD_73471 | JGI IMG/M metagenome (GOLD analysis project Ga0075510, IMG submission 73471) | Aqueous microbial communities from the Delaware River and Bay under freshwater to marine salinity gradient to study organic matter... | ecosystem: Environmental > Aquatic > Marine > Coastal... | reverse complement strand
CGCGAGATTGACTAAAACGGGCCGATGTTAGGCCGGTAGGGGAGAGCCGCCAGCACATGTTGGTGCATTATTTTGAGCTAAATCGGAGAGAGTAATGATCAGAACGGGTGAGCAATATCGCGACTCCATCAAGGATGGTCGACTGGTGTACATGAATGGGGAGAAGGTCAAGGATGTGACACAGCACCCCCAGTTCAAGCCTCTGGTGGATATTCGGGCCCGCATCTACGACATGCAGCATGACAAAGCGACTGCTCCGGTCATGACCTACCAGGACGACGCCGGCGAGTCCTGCTCGGTTGGTCTTAAGCTGCCGTTCACTCCGGACGACTGGCAAGCCAAACGTCGAGCAACCGATGCTGTGTTCGAAGACATCGGCGGCGTGGTAACGCGAGTGGGAGACGAAACCGTTGGTGAGATGTGGTCGTTGTTCGATGGTCAGGACGTGCTTAACCAGGTGGATCCCCAGTTTTCAAAAAATATCGCTAACCATATTGATCGCGTCATCAAACACGACCCGTTTCACGTGTCGGCAAATACGGATCCCAAGGGGGATCGCTCGAAGGCGCCCCAGGATCAGGATCCGGATATGCTGCTGCATGTCGTCAAGGAAACCGATGCCGGTATCGTAGTACGCGGCGCAAAGTTCGAGACCGCCGCACCCTATGCCAATCAGGCGTTCACCAAACCCACCATCGCCAATTGGGGCAACGAGGCGTATTCGGATTACGCGGTGGGTTTTATTTGTGATCTGGGGTCGCCCGGTATTCGCATGATCTGTCGAACCGGTTTTGCCGGCCGAGCGCCCAAGGAAGATTACCCGCTGTCCAATCGTTTTGATGAGATCGACTCGCTCGTCATTTTCGATAATGTGCTTATTCCCTGGGAGAACGTACTCTTTTATCGCCATACGCAGGCGGCGGTTTTTATTCGGGCCACGCTTCACCGCTATTCCGCGTTTGCTTTTGTGCAGCGCATTCTGAAGTACGCGGACATGATGATTGGCGCGGCATTGTTTAATGCCCGCCAAACCGGACTGGATAAACAGCAGGCCGTGCAGGAGAAGCTTTCGCAACTGGCGGTTTATCGTGAGGGCATCAACGCACACCTGACGGCTTCGATCGCGATGGCCGAGAAAAGCCCCAATGGTCTGCTGATGCCCAATCAGTCGCTGCTGCTTACGGGCCGCGTGCACGCCTGCTCCAATCTGCCCGCCATGATGCACATCGCGCGGGAATTGTGCGGTGGACAGATTTGTGTTACCCCGGACTTCGCCTGCTTTGCCGATCAGGAGAGCGGTCCCTGGTTGGATAAATTTTATTCCATCAACGACGAATGGCAGTCTGAGGATCGTCGTAAATTGCTGGCTTACGCTCGGGATCTTTTGAACTCGGACTACGCAGGCCATCGGCTGACCTTCCAGCTCTTTGCCCAGTCGCCGCCGTTTGCTCATCTGGCCTCGGTGTACCGTAATTTTGATTGGGAAAACACGCTGGATTTCGTCCGGCGCTCGGCCGGTCTTTCCGATCGGGTGGCGCCTCAGAAAAAAACGGCGCCACAGCATAAGAAAGCGGCTGCTTGAAGCGAGAGGATTGGTCATCGTCGTCGCTGATTAAAAGTCGAAAAAGCAAAGAGGAAACCGACATGATTCATAAGCGAATTCGACCGTTCAATACCCGCGAGACCTATCCGGAGCAGAAGCTGGATAACGATCTTTGTCAGGCGGTTGTGGCTCGGGGAACGACGGTGTTTCTGCGTGGACAAGTGGCGCAGGACCTGGACACGCGCGAGTCGTTGCATGTGGGCGACGCCCGAGCACAAACCGAAAAGGCTATGCAGAACATCCAGATGCTGCTGGAGGAAGCCGGCAGCGAGCTAGCGCATATCTGTCGTATCGTGGTGTATCTGACGGACATCCGTTATCGGGATGCGGTGTATCAGGAAATGGGTAAGTGGCTCAAAGGCGTGTTTCCTTGTTCGACCGGTCTTGTTGTGCCCGCCCTGGCACGCCCGGAATGGGTAGTTGAGATCGAAGTGACGGCAGTGATTCCAGACGGAGATTAATCAAATGCTTACTGATGCCCAAAAGTCGGAATTCGCAGACAAAGGCTATGTCATGATGCGCGGCGCGGTTGCGCCATCCGTGCTTCAGGCGTTACTCGCTCAGCTGGATGTATGGGTCGAAGAGAGTCGTGGCCATGAGACCAATTACGACTTCGATACGCCGAACGGAAAAGCCCGATTCGACCTAGAGCAGGGCCACAGTGCGACAGCGCCGAGGCTGCGCCGGGTTGCTAATCCGGTCGATATTTCAAAGCTGTATCAGACATTATTGTTTGAGGGCAACTTGCCCGAGATGGTGGCGGATCTCATCGGTCCGAATGTGTTTTTCCATCATTGCAAACTCAATAACAAGTTTCCCGGCGCCAATACGCGTGTTGAATACCACGCCGATCATCCCTTCGATCCCCATACCAATGATGATGGAATAACCGTGCTCATGTTTTTGGACGATATGGACGAAGGGAATGGTTGTGCACGGCTGGTTCCCGGATCTCACAAGGAGCGCTACACCCATTTTCGTGACGGTAAGTTTATTGGGGCAACCGATCCCAAGTTGTTCGACACCTTTGATCAGCGCGCCGAGAGCCTTGAGGGCAAGGCCGGTGACGTTTGTCTGATGGATATCTGGACGCTTCACGGCGGTGGCCCCAACCTCTCGAGTGACCGTAATCGTAGAATGCTGATCGCGGATTACCGCGCGGCGGATGCCTTCGCGCTGGTGGCGCCGGCTGTCCCATCGCGGTTCCATCGAAAAATCGTTGCCGGAGAGCCGACTCACGTCGCGCGTTTTCGTGAGGGTACGATGGAAATTCTCGAGCCGTATCCGGATGATTCGTTCTTTGGACTACAAGAGCAGATTACCGCCGATGGGGCCATGCAGTGACAATCTCTATTGCCGGGGTGTGTTCGCGTACGAAGATGGCTGGGGTCGCCATTACGACTTCCAGTATCAGCGTTGGCAGCCGATGCCCCTGGGCCCGAGCCGGCGCCGGAGCCGTCGCCACGCAGAACATTACCGACCCTGCCATCGGCAATGAGGTTCTTGATTTGCTGGACAGCGGGCTGACTGCACCGCAGGCCTTGAGTCAGGTCATGGCGGATCGTCCACACGCGGACTATCGTCAGGTTACTGTTGTAGATATCAGCGGTAAGGTCGCGCACATAACGGGCGGCCGAATTCTTGGCACCCATGCGGTATCCGAGGGCGACTTCTGCGTGGCCGCTGGAAATCTCCTGTCGACGACCGCGGTGCCGCCCGCCATCACGAGGGCTTTTGCCGAGCACTCGACCGTCCATCTGGCAGAACGACTCCTGCGCTCGTTGGAAGCAGGCGTCGCGGCCGGGGGTGAAGAGGGACCGACACATTCGGCCGCATTACTGGTCGCCGATCAGCAGTCGTGGCCGTTAGTGGATCTTCGCGTGGATTGGTCAGAGGATCCGATCGCTGAACTGCGAGAGCTGTGGTCGCGATATGAACCCCAAATGATCGATTACCTCAACAGGGCGCTCAACCCCAGTGCGGCCCCATCGTATGGGGTGCCCGGCGATCCGTGAGCGTATCTATGAATGATGTTTCAACTCTGAATCCAGAGTTGACCGACATGTTCCAGAAGCTGGTTGCGTTTGACACAACCAGCCGTAATTCAAATCTTGAGCTTATCCATTTTGTTCGAGATTACTTGCAGGACTTCGGCGTCAGTAGCGAATTGATACATGACGAGGCGAAGGGCAAAGCCAATCTGTACGCCACAATCGGCCCGGACGATCGGCCCGGGGTTATGCTCTCTGGGCATACCGACGTGGTTCCGGTCGATGGCCAGAACTGGTCGACCGATCCGTTTTCGCTGATCGAGAAAGACGGCAGATGCTACGGTCGAGGCACGGCCGACATGAAAGGTTTTATTGCATGCGCCTTGTCTCATCTGCCAAGGATGGTCGAGCAACCGTTAGTAACCCCCATTCATCTGGCCTTTTCTTACGACGAAGAGATCGGCTGTATTGGCGTGCGTCGCCTGCTCGATATCCTACAAGGACGTGCCATTCGACCCGCGATGGGGATTATTGGCGAGCCTACGGGGATGCGTGTGATAAATGCACACAAGGGTAAGCAGGGGTGGAGGGTGACGGTCAAAGGAAGAGCGGCTCACTCGGCCTATACGGTCGAAGGGGTGAATGCGGTGGAATTCGCCGCCGAGTTGATCTGTCACATTCGCCGGGTGTATCAGGAGATTCCAAAGCACGGGCCGATCGATGCCGCCTATCGCGTGCCGCACAGCACCTTACACGTGGGCCCCATTCAAGGCGGTCGGGCGCTGAATATCGTGCCGGATCACTGTGAGTTCAGTTTCGAAGTCCGCCATCTTCCGCACGAGACAGCGGACCATTATCTTCAGCAGGTCATGCAGCATGCCCATGAGGTTCTCGAGCCCGCGATGCAGGCGGTTGATCCGCAGACCTCAATATCGGTGGAGCCGCTGGCGGGTTATCCCGGGTTGGGCACCGCTGGCGATGCCCAGGTGGTTCGCTTTTGTCAGGCGCTGCTTGAGGATACGCGCGAGCCCGATAAGATCAGTTTTGGATCGGAAGCCGGTCTTTTTTCAGAGCGGGTCAATGTACCCTGCGTGGTCTGCGGCCCGGGCAGTATTCTGCAAGCGCATCGACCGGATGAGTATGTTGACGCGTCGCAGATGAAAAGCTGCTGGACATTCATTGATCGGCTCGTAGAGCGACTGCGGTCATCTGGGCTTGAGTCATCCTAAAATGTTTCGATGAAGGAGATCGAATGAAGACAATCTATAGCGATAAGCATCGACTGAGAGACGCCAAAACCGAACTGTACGGCGGCGAGCTTGTAGCCCCCTTCGAAAAACCATCAAGGGCGGATACAGTGCTGTCCGCGGTGAAAAAATCTGGTATTGGTCGGGTTGAGGAGCCCGAGTCATTCAGTCTGGACCCTGTCTTGAGAATTCACGATGCAGGTTTTGTATCCTTCCTGGAGACCGCCTGGGCGGAGTGGTCAAAGACGGGCTATTCGGGAGAGGCCGTGGCCAGTGTCTGGCCTGCGCGCCGAATGCAGTGTCGCGCGCCACGTTTTATTGAAGGAAAACTGGGTTACTACGCGTTGGCCGCGGAAACGACTATTACCGAAGGAACCTGGGAGGCGGCGCTGGCGTCAAAAGACGTGGCGCTGACGGGAGCGAAGCTGCTGGCCTCAGGCGAGCACGGCGTGTTTTCGTTATGCCGCCCGCCCGGACATCATGCCGCAAGGGATATGTTCGGTGGATACTGTTTTTTGAATAACGCGGCAATCGCAACCCAATATTTGAGGGATCAGGGCGCCGATCGCGTAGCGATACTGGACGTTGATTTTCATCACGGGAACGGCACGCAAGATATATTTTATGAACGCGATGACGTGCTTTTTTGCTCGCTGCATGGGGACCCAGAGGAGGCCTTCCCGCATTTTCTGGGTTACGCCGATGAGATGGGCCTCGGAGCCGGGATGGGATTCAATAGAAACTACCCGATGCCTCGCGGTACGCCATTTTCAGCCTGGCAGGAATCCCTTGCCGATGCGCTAAAGCATATTTCCCAATTCTCGCCCCAGTACATGGTGGTCTCGCTGGGCGTGGATACTTTTGAACACGATCCAATAAGCTTCTTCAAACTGAAGACCGAGGACTACCTCACCACGGGCTCAATGATCGGCGCGCTGAACATACCTACTTTGTTTGTCCTTGAAGGGGGCTATGACATCGATGAAGTCGGCATTAACGCAGTCAACGTGCTTAAAGGGTTCGAAGCTTGATCATGAGGTCAGGCTGCAGTATTCAAAGGGTGCGTATTCAGTGATAAAGAGTTAGTTAAGCAGAAAACACATATCGGGAATCGAAAACGAGGGGAAAAGCAGATGGCCAGCAACATGAAAAAATACAATACCGAAGAGCTCTGGCGGAAAGACCGGGATCACAACATCCATCCCTGGACCAATTTCGCGTCTTTTAAGGAAGAGGGCTCCTTAGTGATGTCGCATGCCGAAGGGCCCTACGTCTACGATTCCGACGGAAATCAATTCATCGACGGGATCGGCGGTTTGTGGTGTGTCAATATTGGCTATGGTCGTGAGGAGATGGCCGATGCTATTGCGGATCAGATCAAGCAGATCCCGTACTACTCCACGTTCAATCACCTCACGACACCACCGGCGGCGAATCTCGCCGCCAAGTTGGCCGAGCTTGCTCCAGGATCCCTTAATCACGTGTTTTTCGGGACCGGGGGCTCCATGGCGAACGACACCGCGGTGCGAATCATTCATTTTTATTTCAATCGTCTCGGCAAGAAAAACAAAAAGAAAGTGATCGCCCGAACAGACGGCTACCACGGCAGTACGTACCTGGCTATGTCGATGACGGGTGTGACCTTTGATCATCAGGGTTTTGATCTTGCACCTGATCTCGTGCATCACATTCCGGCCCCCAACTGTTATCGGCGACCCGAGGGTATGACCGAGGAAGCATTCTGCGATGCCAAAGTCGCTGACCTTGAAAATAAAATTCTGGAATTGGGGCCGGAGAACGTCGCCTGCTTCATCGCCGAGCCGATCATGGGAGCAGGTGGCGTAATCGTGCCTCCCAAGGGCTATCACCAGAAGACCCGCGAGGTGTGCAGTAAGTATGACGTGCTCTACATCTCCGATGAGGTGGTCACGGGTTTCGGACGTTTAGGCCACTTCTTTGCATCCGAGGCGGTTTTTGGTTTCGAACCGGACGTGATCACTTGCGCCAAGGGCATCTCCTCAGGCTATCTCCCGCTGTCCGCAACCATCCTTTCTGAGGCGATCTATGATGTGATCAGTGTGCCTCAGGCAAAAGGCGCATTATTTACCCACGGCTTTACGTATTCCGGGCACCCGGTGGTTTGCGCAGCTGGGGTAAAAAATATCGAGATTATGGAACGCGACGATATCTGCGGCCACGTCCGCGAGGTGGGACCGTATTTCGAGTCTCAGCTTAAAGCCCTGCTGGATTATCCGATCGTCGGCGATGTGCGTGGCAGCCACTTTATGATGTGCATCGAAAACGTCGCGGATAAGCAAACCAAAGAAATCTTCCCCCCCGAGGTCGCCATTGGGCAGCGAATCGCGCACCATTGCCAGAAGCGCGGTTTGATTGTTCGTCCCATTGCCCACCTCAACGTGATGTCGCCCCCGCTGATTCTCGATCGGGCTCAAATCGATACCATGGTCAGCACGCTGCGACAGAGTATCGAAGCCACCATGAGTGAGCTCAAGGCGGAGGGTCTTTGGAGCGGATAACGTTTCGGTAGACCCGGGCTACGTCATAATACGGCTCGCTCTTCGGGCATACCCAACGCGCAAAGAGGACGACGGATCGCTAAGGGTGTGTCGGAGCGAGCCGATCGTTCTTTCCCAAGTTACCCCTGCACAAAGGCACAAGCTTTTATGATTGACCATGATCCCTGGCTACTGACACCCGGCCCCCTTACGACCTCCCGCACAGTCAAGGAGGCGATGCTCCATGATTTTGGCTCCCGTGATCAGCGATTCATAGAAATCAATAAACAGGTGCGAAGCCGGCTGGTGGACATCATTGATGGCGCAAGCAGTCACGTCTGTGTCCCGTTGCAGGGCAGTGGCACCTTCGTGGTTGAGGCCATGCTCAGCAACTTCGTGCCTCGCGATGGAAAGATTCTTATCCTCATTAACGGCGCGTATGGGGAGCGCATGCGAACCATATGCGGCTACCATCAACGAGCAACCGAGACGATTGAGTGGCCCGAAGACCAACCGGTTGACCCCAAGTCTGTAGCGGCACGGCTGTCGGCAGACCCGGACATTAGTCACGTCGCTATTGTGCATTGCGAAACCACGACGGGTATCTTGAATCCCATCGCCGAGGTTGGCGAGGTGGTCGCCAAAGCAGGACGATCCTATTTGATCGATTCGATGAGCGCTTTTGGCGCTCTAGCGCTCTCGGCTCAGAAGATCTCGTTCGATGCCTTAGTCGCCTCTAGCAACAAGTGTCTGGAGGGCGCGCCGGGGATGGGTTTCTGTCTGGCCCGAAAAGGCGCCCTCGAAGCGACGCAGGGTAACTCGGATAGTTTATGTTTCGATCTTTATCAGCAGTGGAAAGGCCTTGAGGCTAATGGTCAATGGCGATTTACACCTCCGACCCACTGCATTTTGGCCTTCCATCAAGCGCTTAACGAATTTGACGAAGAGGGCGGCGTAGCGGGAAGGGGAGGTCGTTACCGGGCGAATTGCGAGCTTTTGGTTACGGGGATGCGCAAGTTAGGATTCGAAACCCTGCTGCCAGATGAGCTCCAGGCACCCATTATCGTGACCTTCAAAATGCCCGCAGACGCGAATTTTGATTTTCAGAGTTTTTACGATGGGCTGAGCGCTCGGGGTTATGTGATTTATCCGGGTAAACTCACCGTGGCCGAAAGTTTTCGAATGGGCTGCATCGGCCGGCTGTACGCCGAGCAGATGCAGGGCGCCCTCGATGCGGTTAAGACTGTGATGAAAGAGATGGGCGTAGCGTCTGGCCAGCCATAGACCGCGCGAGTTCCCTGCGGGGCAAAACAATAAGACACCTTCAACTTTATATATTCATGCAGAACGACACTATTTCAGTCAACGGACGAACCTACCATCGTCCAAAGCAGCCGCTCGTGGTGGTGTGCGTCGATGGGTCCGAACCGGGTGGGGCCGGATCAGACGGCGGAGGCTATATCGAGCGCGCGATCGAAACGGGGAAGGCGCCTTTTTTTGCGGCGATTCGGGAGAAGGCGACCTTCAGTTATGCCGATTGCGTGGTTCCAAGCTTTACCAACCCGAATAATCTCTCGATTGTGACGGGCGTGCCGCCTTCCGTGCATGGGATTTGCGGTAATTTTTATTACGACACGGAAAGCGATTCTGAAGTCATGATGAACGATCCGGCTTTGTTGCGGGCTCCCACGATTCTCGCAGGCCTCAACCAGGCTGGATCAGATGTGGCGGTGATCACCGCCAAAGATAAGCTCCGGCGGCTTCTCGGTGTGGGACTTGATATAGCCGGTGGTCGAGCCGTTTGTTTTTCGTCTGAGCACGCCGATAAGGCAACGGTTGCCGAGAACGGCATTGATGGCGTTGTGGAGAAGATTGGCATGCCGGTTCCTGATGTCTACAGCGCGGAGTTATCGGAGTTTGTGTTCGCGGCAGGGGTCTATCTTATGGAGACTCGCCGTCCGGATGTGATGTATCTCTCGACGACGGATTACATTCAGCACAAGCACGCGCCAGGCACACCGGTGGCTAATGCGTTCTACGCCATGATGGACCGATACCTCTCTAAATTGGATGAGATGGGGGCGGTGATTGCCCTCACGGCCGATCACGGGATGAAAGGAAAACAAACAGGAGCAGCGCCAAATGTGATTTATCTGGAGCCCGTTCTGCGGGCGGCGGGGGTGGAGAATTTTAGAGTGATTCTGCCGATCACTGACCCCTACGTGGTGCATCATGGTGCGCTCGGCGGCTACGCGACGGTTTACCTCGAATCGCAACAGGACTTCCAGACGGCTGCCGCGGCGCTTTCGGCAGTTCCCGGCGTAGAAACGGTCCTCACCCAAGCGGATGCCTGTGCGCAATTCGGCCTGCCGCCAGACCGAGTAGGGGATCTTGTGGTCGTGAGCACTTTCGATCATGTGCTTGGCAGCTCGCCAGAAAAGCATGATCTTTCCGGGCTGACAGAGCCTTTGCGCTCCCACGGCGGCATCTCGGAGCAGCGTGTTCCGTTTATCGTCAATCGACCGCTGGATACGTCGACAGACGCCTGCCGTAATTTTGATATTTTTAACTATTCACTCAATCATGCTCAGGAGAAGCGCGCATGAAACAATCTACGGCGACCGCGTTGGGACCGATCCAGGAAAGTCTGCGAATTGCGGGTGAACGCGTCGATAGGGATGAGCGTGTTGATGTTCTGAATCCCTGGGATAACAGCGTGGTGGGATCTGTTCCCCGCGCGACTGCCGATGATGTCGCCCGCGCTTTTGACATCGCCGCGGCCTATCAGCCGACGTTAACGCGATATCAGCGTCAACAGATTCTGATCAAGACCGCCGAGATCCTGACCTCGCGACGGGATGAAATCTCAGACCTGATTACCGCAGAGCTAGGGATCTCAAAACAGGATTCCCTGTATGAAGTGGGTCGTGCATTTGATGTGTTTAGCCTAGCGGGCCAGCTCTGCATCATCGACGATGGCGAAATTTTTTCGTGCGACCTGACACCGCACGGAAAGCAGCGCCGCATCTATACCCAGCGTGATCCCTTAACGGCCATCTCTGCCATCACGCCGTTTAATCATCCCCTGAACATGGTGGCGCATAAGGTGGCTCCCGCAGTAGCCACAAACAACTGTATGGTGTGCAAACCAACCGAACTCACCCCATTGACGGCCTTATTGCTTGCCGATGTGCTTTACGAGGCAGGCCTGCCGCCAGAGATGTTTTCTGTGGTGACTGGGTTGCCCAGTGATATTGGCGATGCCATGATCAAGAACCCTCATGCTGAGCTCATTACCTTCACAGGCGGCGTGGCGGTGGGGAAATACATCGCGGACCATGCCGGCTATCGAAGAACCGTGTTGGAACTTGGCGGTAACTCGTCTCTTATTGTCATGGAAGATGCGGACCTGGAGAAGGCGGCCGCAATGGCGGTGCAAGGGGCAACAAAGAACTCGGGCCAACGCTGCACCGCGGTCAAGCGGGTCTTGTGCGTAGAGTCGGTTGCCGATGAATTTGTTCCGCTGGTGGAAAAAGAGGCCCGCAAGATCCGCTACGGTGATCCGATGTCTGCCGATACGGACATGGGAACGGTCATTCACGAGGGCGCAGCGCAGTTGTTTGAAAGACGGGTTAACGATGCGGTGGCTCAGGGCGCAACGCTCGTGTACGGCAATGATCGACAGGGCGCGCTTTACTCGCCGACGGTCCTAGACCACGTGCCGCGCGATGCCGAGCTGGTGGTGGAGGAGACCTTCGGACCGCCGATACCGATCATTCGTGTGAAAGATATCGATGACGCGATTGCGGTCGATAACGGCACCGCGTTTGGTCTCTCGACGGGTGTCTGCACTAATCGATGGGACTACATCACGCGATTTGTGTCAGAGCTTCGAACCGGCACGGTGAATATTTGGGAGGTACCGGGTTACCGAATCGAGATGTCACCTTTTGGCGGCGTTAAGGATTCAGGCCTGGGCTATAAGGAAGGCGTAGTCGAGGCCATGAAAAGCTACACCACGGTGAAAACCTATTCTTTGCCCTGGTGAGAATCGGACTGGGGTGCCTCCTCGGCTTTGTCGCGATAAGAAATGTGAACATCGCGTTGCGGAAAGGGAATTTGGATCCCCTCTTCGTCGAAGCGCATTTTCACTGCACGAATGAGATCCCAGCGGACGTCCCAGACATCGTCGCGTTTCGCCCACGGGCGAAGCAGAAAGTTTATTGACGATTCACCGAGCGACCCTATGCGCACTCGGGTCTCGGGCTCGGGGAGCACGCCTGGATGGGCGCCCGCCACCTCGAGGAGCACGCGCTCGACCTGCTCGATATCAGAGTTGTAACTAACGCTAAATTCGAGATCAATTCGCCTCACCCGCTGGGCGGTTACGTTGCGAATGACGTCGCCCCAGATTTTGTTGTTGGGAATAATCAGCGTTTGATTATCAAACGTATTGATGGTGGTGCTCACCAGGCTCATTTTTTTGACAAGACCCTCTTGTCCTGCGACGTGCACGAAATCATCCACGTCGAAAGGCTTGTAGATAAGAATCATCCCGCCCGCGGCAAAGTTCGCAAGCGAGTCCTGCAGTGCAAAACCGACGATAAAGCCTACGATACCTAAACCCGCAAGCATGGGGCCCAGCGATATACCGAGTTGACTGACGATAATCAAAAGACCGATACCCATGACGGCACCACCGGAGGCGGAGACCAATACATTTTTATGAAGTTGAGATAAGCCGCTCTTTGATCGCTGCACGCCGGCTTTTGCCGCACGTCTCGCTAATTTTGAAAGGAGGCGAGCAGCAAAGAAAATCAGGATGATAAATAGAGTCTTGAGGACAACATTGACAGCGTTCTCGTGAAGGTAGAACCTGATGGATTCGTAGTACTCGGCGAGGATATTTTTAAGGACTTTGCCTTTAAAAATATCAACGGAGAGCACGCCCCGTTGCTTCACGATGACAGCACGGTAGGTCGAGACGTTCACGCCCATGAGACCCAAAGCATCGGTGATTTGGATAAGTTGGGCTAACTCCTGCTCGTGCTGTGCCTGGATCTCGCTATAGGCCAAAACCAGTTCCGAATTACCCGGATTGGCTGAATGCTCTGCAGCGATTTCAGCCGTTGCGGCCTCTGAAAAACTGAGAAGCGCAACAAGACGCTCCGCCTGACGCGTCAGAATCAGCTCGGCCTGGAGGCGAAAATCCTCAGATGGAATGCCAAGCATCTCCAGGGTCGGAAAAATTTCGGCCATCGCCCTCATGGTTTTGTAGCGAAGATCCTGAAGGCTACTGATCTGGGCTCGCGCCTGAAATTGATCGACGCCCTTCAAAGAGGGCACTCGAGCGCGCGCCTCGTCAATGCGGCGATTCAGCCGTTCGAGGCCGCCGATGATGAGGGTGTCAATTCCCGCCAGTCGCTGACGCAGTTGAGATTCCACTTCGATTCGGGTTGCGTTGTTCTCGGGCAGGTCGGCCAATGTCTGAGCCATTTTGCCCGTGCGCGAGAGCAAGGCGAGCGCTTCGCTGTCGCGACGGTAAAGCAGCGCATCTTTCTCTGCCTGTGATGTCTTTACTCGGACTTGCTCATAGACCTGAAGCTTTGAGAAATCGACGTCAAAGCGCGTCTGCAGGTCCCGTACGGTTTGTTCTTTCTGCGCTAGGTCACTGGTGTTGGTTTCCTGCGCCGATACAAGAAAAGGGCACAAAACAAGTGCAATTCCTAAAGCGATGCGATGGATCAGGTGTTTTTTAAGAGCTGGCATGTTGTGTTTGTGCGCAAGGGACGGGTCATTCTTAAAAATTTTTGAGGTCTGACACGTGCGAATGAGAAAACAGGCGTTAG
>Ga0075510_11096524_pt1 | contig 13382 bp, 21 predicted proteins | sample DEB08_RNA1_11_FD_73471 | JGI IMG/M metagenome (GOLD analysis project Ga0075510, IMG submission 73471) | Aqueous microbial communities from the Delaware River and Bay under freshwater to marine salinity gradient to study organic matter... | ecosystem: Environmental > Aquatic > Marine > Coastal... | reverse complement strand
CACAAGGAAAAGACGGCTTACCTACACTCGATTTATATACCCCCGAGCATTTGTGGTAAAGCCGCGACATGTGTCAATTACTGAACCGTAGAGAACTAGTCACAACGCTTCAATAAATTTATTTGGTTCAGTTCACGATACCCGTCTAGACAGAATATAGTAATCTGAATTTAATTTAATTTAATTTACTTTAATTTACAATTATTTGGTTATTTATTTGTGGTGCGTCTCGTGGGTACAATCCGCACCTTTTGTTTTTAACAATCTCGATTTGATTTTGGGTTGCGATTTATTTATTTGATAATATAAACTCCAAAATCTCGAGATGTGGCGCCCAGTTCTTGATATAACTGGGCTAAAATGGGGAAATCATCATGAAATCATGCTGATAGCTTGGTGAATGCTGTCGGTGGGAACTCCGAATCGTTTCGCAGCAGCTTCAGCGATAATGGGGAACAGCTTCTTGAACAGTTCGGTGTGAGTAACATCCCGAATCTTAGTAGGGATTTGCTTAACAAACTCGAAGAACGGTTTGTCCCAAAATCCATAAATGTCAATCAAATTTCGAGTCGCGTTGTAATCATTAGTGCTAAGCACAGTCCTCAAGGATTCCAAGGCTTGCATAGCGTCAAGTTTGATGTCATCATTGCGAAGGATCTCTAGGGGGTGGGAGTAACGAGTTAGTTGGCACATCTTCTTCTCAAGATACTCTCCAGCACCTGTGGGGATTGCTTCAAAGTTTCGCGTGAGTTTCATAGAAAATGACATGGGCGAGGAAGCACTAATCTCTTCAAAGAAAAAGAAAAGCATATGTGGTCTGAGGAGCTCTTTGGCATCTGCATAAAGAGTGTCATTAGAGTTCGTACTGGATGAGGCGTAGGTGAATTCACTGTCAGTCTGCTCATAAAAGCTCAGAGGGCCATGGAAGGATCGGTAATATCTTTCCGCGCGATACGTGGGAATGGACACGACCTTTTGCTATATGCCTTAAGTTTCACTAAATGAGTTTGATACCGCGTCATAAGACGTAAGGAAATCTCCATAACCTTGGTTAGGTTGCGCTCTATCAATATCGTTGGAAAGGGTTAAAGCCCGGGAACTGGCAAAGTGTTATAAGTCTGTGGTGCTCGACGGTCGATACACGTTGGATATAACAGGCATATTTCCTACTACAGTCTACTCAGCATAGTTGGGCTAGCCATGAACAGAGTCGAGAAGATGATCGATGGAATTGATGATGTTGTTCTAAGTTCTATTATAAAACATCCTTATTCTGCCACTTTCGGAATCAGACTTAGATTGCTTCGATAGGGTGACCCCGGCAGAGACCAGTCTAATTTGATCAGCTACCGTGTGCAGTTTATTGAACCCGGCGTGCTGGGAATTTGACAGCAGATCCCCTTTCGTACCTATTTCCATACCCCGGTTGGTGGATATGGTTTAAACATTACCATCTACCCCCACAACCGACAGATTTTTCTCATTAATTGCGTTGAAGAAAGAGCTGGGCAGGTTTTTGTAGACAGCTGCTGTGGGAACCAGGCCCGCTTGATAATCGATGACAAGCAAGTGATTGCCTGTACCTAATTGGAAAGTCATGTCAGTTTTGTCAGTCAAAGTCACAGTGCTGTTCGGAACAAGATCTGGAATTCTAGCCTGGTAATGATGGGGATGTGTCATGGACTTCAAGTATTGAGCAGCAGTGTCCGACCCAGATGTTATTTCTTAAATATAGCCCACGGCTTTCTCCAATCTGAGCTTATCACGATTGAGATCATTACCGACGGCCACAGCATCTATTGCTTGGACAACCTAACTTGGTTAGTTTGCAACGTTATAATTAGGTTGGTGTTGATTCTAGGTGAAGTTGAAGTTATTTTGCGGGTTGTTGCCATAAGAGTCAATGTCATACACGGCGATTGGGCCGGCACGGGGTCTCTGTATTCCAACATTTTTCATGACGTTGGCTCTGGATCCGAATCTATTAAGGTAGCCAGGTTAGTAAGATGCTGTCAATATTTGCCTATATGCACTCTCTTCGAATTAATCCGCTTACGAAATGTCTATGGTTTGACTAAAGTCTCTAGTAGGTACCCAGCACTAGTCAGCAACGGACCAATTGAAACCAAGTTTGTCATTGTGGGAATTAAATGGCTTAATCATGGCTCTAGCTACCTAGATAGATCGAGATTATTTCAATTGATTAAACAACATGGTGTTGACATGGACGATACAGGGAGCCAAAGCCAACGTGCCTAAAACCCTCCTAGCCTGCTCAATATCTTCCAGACTCTTAACCTCAATGATGAAAAAGGATGGCATTTTCATGTACTTAACAACAAGGTCTCTCAAGGATTCGTGAATCTGATCCGCGGTAAGGAAGCTAGTTCCCTCATTTTTATGGACAACAAACTAATTATCCAAGTCAACGCGGTAAAGCTATGGGGCTTTGTCATCGATTGCCTAGTTCAAGATTTTCAATAACTGGTCTCTGAAAACAGGGAACTTTTCTTACTTAGCGACATCTAACGGGATTTTTAGAATGTCTTAGAAAAAGGTTTGGTGTTGGAGTTTTTGTAAATGCATTGCGTGAACGCATTGTTCTTTGTCATTGTTAAAATTTCTTTGAGATATGCTATGACGTCTCTTACTGGAAATGTCGCCGCTATGAGTAGCTTGGTATTTCAGGGGGGAACTGCGCTCCTAAGAGCCTCGAATCGATACGAGATGATGGTGGCATGAGATTTGACGCCGTGGGCGGACTTCTTAAACTTGGTCATACTTGCCATCCCTGTGTCCGATCTCGTGGTGAGGGCGGAACAATAGAGACCTTTTGCAGGCTTCATGAGAGGGTTACTTAAGACTTCCAAACTTGGTTTGGAGAGCATTCTTCAATATCGATTCTTGGCAGAGACTTTAAACTTGATCCTGGGCACTTTGCGGAGATTTCAGGACCTGGTGGCCATGCCTCTTCCGTGCGGGTTTGATAAGCTTGAGGTGAGGATCGCAGATATCGTCATGATCTATGTAGTTCCTATGCTGGAAGAAAGCATTCAGGTATGTCATTAGAAATGAGTGGCATTCATGATGATAGTAAGTCCGGATGGCTTCTGCGTAGGGGTCACCAGAAACCGTATCCTCGTTCCATCCGCATGCCTAATTAGCACGATTGACGCTCGCCAAATAGCTGTTAGTCACCTTACCAAATTGAACATTCATGTCTAAGACACCATCCTTATCGAGTCTGTGGATGGATCTCTTAAGTTGAAAGACGAGCTATCCGAATTTGTTGTAGAGTCTCCCTCGAACGAAAGTGCGAGATTTTTCCATGTAGTCAATGAACTTGTTGTAAATTTCAATGGAAGGCCCTATGGGCGTGCCATATCTAGCGAGGATGGACTGCACCTTAACGAGCATGAGCTCTATCGATTAATAGGACAAGCTGACTTGTCCTTCGACGATTTCGCGAGTCTTGATGCTTACCCTCTGCGCTATAGTACCCATTTTCATGAGCGTCTTGTGTATGGTAGGAACCATAATATACTGTCCCGTAGACGGGTCAATGATCATGTTGGTGCCGCAGAAAGTCACCATGCTCTAGGCCCTAATACCAGAAACCTGCTCACCTAGGGGGGTAAGCCATTTCGTCAATTCTTTAACCTAAAAACCCAGAGATTTGAGGGAGTTTACTATCAGGCCGGACATTCTGCTGTCCAAACTTCTCATGAAGGTGACCGAATCGTCCCCTTCGAACTTGAATTTGAGCATATTAATGGGATGTACTCCGCTAACACTAGAAGCGTATATGACGGCAAGAGCATTAATGATGGTGTTACCAAGGGACGTCATCAAAACACCCGATCTTCTGGATCTGGGTGTTATCGTGCTGAAAAAACGGGTCGACACGTATGATTGTTACTAGTGAACTAGTTCAAAATCTATCTCATCCAAGTGAGAGATGATTTTCATAAATTGAAGCTCAATGTCCAGAATATCATCCGTTACTGTGGAGTCAAACTTGCTATAGTCGACCTCGAGCACCTACATAGCATTAAACAAGTCGGATTACATTTCTGAATTGATGTGGGTGGGCAATTTATGTTTTATGAAGATATGGTGGAAACTATGCTGTATCATGTCCAAATAGTATCCGTACACCTTATTGGACGCGGTGTTGAAAGTGCTTCTGCCCAAATTCCTTGCGACTGAGTCCAGTGGTATGATGCATCTATTCGTGGATATCATGTCATCTATAACCTCTCTTTTCAAAAAGCACGACCAAAGTGGCCTAACCTTACCATTCACGCTCATTGCATCCTGCAACTCCTTGAGTTGGGCCTGTTTTTGAGATTTGGTCAAATGTGATGAGCGTATGGAGTTTTCGGCTTCCAACCATTAATTCACATCGTGGAACACGTGTCTTGATCTCTCATGAACTTCGGTTAAAATTCGGCTCGTGAAAGTGAGGAAGCCTTTCTTGTCCATTCGGTCCCTAACGAACCCGGTGTTAGCAATTCTTATGACAGAGGAGTTGTAAGATTCAGCGAAACCAGTAGAGTTCATGTGATTGGTGGGCACACACAATTTTCCATCCTCAATAAAAGGTTCGATGCCATATTTCTCTAACAACTGCCTGCTAGCTTTTGAGTCGCTAATTAGCAGAGCTGGTAGTGGGCCTATGACAGCGCCTCTGGTGGCTATTTTCTCAGGGTTAGTTCTGTAATTCTAGATCGTTTGTTTCATAGCTCTGTTTTACTTGCTTCTGATCTTGCGATCGGAGTTGTCCACGAAATGGAATATGTTGCCCACTGACTATTGGAGTAACGGAACATGAGACAATTGCTACACATAAAGAGTCTGCTGGCTTTCTTAACCCGAAGTGCTGACTTGCATACTAGGCATCATTAACACGCCTTTTTTGATCATTTCCGGGGACTTGACATCAAGCTATTTGGCATCAACGTATAACTTTTCCAGGCACCTGATGTCATTAGCATACCTGTCAAAATTTTAGATACCACTTCTTATGTGGTCATAAGAAGCGTTCTAAATGCGGACTTTTCCTAGATCGAGCATGGTCAAGTTGTCCTTCATATTGTCAGCTTACTTCGGGTCAATGATTGTTGCATCCTCGAAGATGGTCTGACCTATTGCGTCCCACACATGACCATTTTTGCTCATAAACAAAATATTAGCTTGGCACACTTTGCACTCGACGGAGTCATAGTCGCTAGGCGAGCAAACTGCCAACGGCATGATTCTCCGGAGTTTCTAAAATTGGACGTCGGTTAACACGGATTAAGCATGGAGGAAAGGGGCTTACTCTTGCCGAGACATAATCTGTTGAACGATCTGTTTCTAGTATTCGGACATCCCGCTCAGCTAAGGTTAACCTGTGATCCCATTAGCAGTCATGGTAATCCTGATCACGCTCGAGTTGTCTCCGTCTCTGACCTGAATTTTGGCCAGTGGGAGTGGCAAGCAGTTGGAGAAAATTTCGGCACGGAGTTTACCTCTTTTGAAAATTCCCAGAATGTCTATAATGTTTAATTTATTTTTCCCTTCTATAGTATCCTACAGATGATCAATCCTCTGCTCGTCGTCAAAGAAGATCACCTTCGGGTCTATCATGATATGACCACCACCTCGTTTAGGAACATGGAAATATCTGACGTCGTCTCTGATGAAAGACAGGTTAACATCGGTAACTTAATTACCTCTGCTGTACGCCGTACGATGAGAAAGCATGCGCCCAACTGAGCATATCTCATCTCGGCCTTTTATGTTCATCGTGACACAATTGGATATTGCTATGAGTTGGTGCATGATCGCTTGAAGAACGCATTGTTTCATAGTGGGCCCCGATTGGTTAATTTAAATTCGAGTGCCTTCTGGCAGGCTTTCGGGGTATTTTGAAGCAATGTCAGTGAACGTTGTGAGGACAGGAACGTGCTTAGCCCCAAACAAACTCGGGGAGCGGCAATTAGTGAAAATTCCCTACTACATTTGGTTGATTTGCTCGGTGGACTGAGAATAGCCGGCGGCCGCCTAAACGACATGAAACCATTCAGGGTCACTCAAAATCATCCTTTTGGTGACTTGGGTAACTCGAACCGACAATAGGGGAAAAGTGATGTAGTCTTCGGAGTAGGGCTAGTTTCGCCCCTTCAAGTAGAGCATAATAATGTGCATTTGTATGACATCTCGTAATCCGTACTCTATAACCTGATTTAAATCCCATTTGTCATAGTTGGCGGAAACATGATTGAAGCCTGTATAACACATGTCAGTGGCGGATTGCAATGCAATTCTTTAAGGATTGACCAGAGGCTTGTCAACATCGAACTGGGTGATAGCTGCATACCTGAGCTGCAGATCCTGACTCTAGAAAAGAGGGTGTTATCCTCCATCTAGGTCCAACATTTTTCTATCTTGCCTATCGTCCCAGAAGTAACATGTCGGGTAGCCAAGCGATTTCACGTAGTTGTGGAAATTTCTCTTCATTTGCATGATCCCCGATTAACTTGGAGCCTGTCCTTCGAACCATACACACGTCTCTTAAATCTTGGAGTCATCGATTAAGATAGCTTAAATGCTTCTAAGTTCGAATGTGGAAGGGTCGAATTCTGTATCTACCATGAGGTGACGCTGGTCACGGTTACGATCAGCGCACGTTGATTAATAAGAATTGACCCTGACTAATTGATTTATTTCTTCACAATTTATGACCATACGAAACCTTCCTGTAGTTGAGTCGAAGCCGCAATTCTTAGTGGCACCCTAGGAGAAGTTCACAAAATTTTAAAACCCATTGTCAGTATCACTGAATCCGGCTAGCATGCTTTTGTCCCTCAGCCAGTCTCGGAAATAAGTGAAGGGGTTGCGAACATTGGCTTTTTCACACTAGTTGAGCAAAGAAACGGGGTACGAAACCTAAAGATATTTTTCAATGTGGTAACAAGTAACATGCATCCTCAACACCGAATCCACGTTATTGCACTGGTCTTCACCTTAATAAAATACCATTTCATCTTTGTCCTCAATGTACCTAACCGACGGATACTATTTACCATAAACTGCGTACCCGTTTCGTATGAGGTTCATCTTCGTCAGGCACCGTATATAGGCATCTCCGTTACTGTTGTCTCCAAACATGGCTTCAATGATCTCGTTAACATTTTGACCAATCATTTAAGACAACACCCAGTCGACAGACTAAATGTGATCGGTGTCCTACGATCGCTCAAAATTGACGTATTCTCCTTCGATTTGGTACAAGAATATATGTGAGTTGCGCTGAGCTATTTAATACACAAAATCACTCGCTCTATTTATGCCAGCCCCGAACAGGGTGCCAGCAAGCTTAACCTGCTCTATCTTAACGTATCTATCAGGATCCGCCCTTTGCATAGCAAAAGTGAACTCCACAGTCTGTTCCATGAGAACGTACTTAACGTGGAGTCCCTGCGATGCGCATTTCCTGATTTAGAAATTGTTCAGCGGTGTCTGCTTGTAGTTGAGAATGTTCATGAGGGTGAGGGCACCAGCCATCACAGTAGCCGAGATTGCTCTAACTATCCTACTGAAGTTGCCAACGGGAACCCATAATGCGAAGCAGCCAATCATCACAAGGGCGAAATTTTTGAACCTTCTGGTTCGTTAAGCTCTGGTTTATTCATAGTTGAGCAATTTTCTAACCCGTCTCATGTGTGACTTGGCGAAATTGTTGTTAATCAATCCGTCCTCTTGACACGGGAATTTTAGAGATCTAGAGGAACAGTTTGCATTGTCTGAAGACTTTCGTCCTTTAAAATAGAACAGTGGATCACGTTGGATGTTTTCGAAAATCCTGTTGACAGCATCTTTAAAGAGGGTAAGGTTTGTCAAATCCTCAGTATAAGTTAAAATTTCGCTAGAAATGGTGTCCGAGAGTACGCTTAGGATCGGGGTCATATTCCTGCATCCAACTTTCATATGCATAGATTGCTGATAGTATTCACCAAGCACCATGTGCGAGAGCTGTTGATGCGCGCTATAACCAGGCTGTGATCCAAGCTTCTTAAGGTCAAAAGATGAGCCGCTGCCTACTCTCACCATGACGTTGAGCACTTAGAATGTAACACACTGCAGTCTGATGACCTGCACACCGGTCAAGTGAATGTCCTAGGATTCATGTTTGAGTTAAGAACACTTAGTCAAAATGGTCTTATCAACACCATGAACCCAAATGTCTCGAGCCGTGGCGAGCACTCTATTTAAAGACGGGAAAACAGTGTAGTTCTCTGTATGCTCTATCTCCTCCTTCCTCATATCATACTCATACATTCCTTACTTCTGAGTTATGACGATTCGAACATTGTCCTGCAAGTACCTGGACGCGTTTTCAGCACTGATGAAAGTGTAAACTGGGACATACGTGAGGACCTTGTTAACAATTTGAGCTTCATTAATAAATTCCGTGAATTTGTACATGTTTCTTAAATCACGGAGCGCTTATGAGAGCATACCAAAATTGGCAGCTGTTATATTAGCCGCTCTAAGCTTGTCAGTGTCAGAAAAAGGTTTCCACCAACTGCGAGCGCTAACTTCGGCAACTATAAGGTTGCAGCGGAAATGGTCCCGAACATGTTGTACTCCGGATATTTGAAGACCCAGGAGGGGTAAAAGATTGGGTGTGATGCGGCAGATCCACGGTTTTTCATCAAACTCATCAATGGTCAAGACGCTTTTGCCGTTCATAGTTATAACGTGAGTTCTGATGTACCCCTAGCTGTTGCGGTAACCTTCTGTCATGAGGTCCTAGTTCGCCGACGTATCATTATAGTAATGATCTGCCAAGCGATAGCCCCTATAGACTGATGATAATAGAGTCTGTTAAAGATCCCCATCTGCAAAATCCTTGGTGAGATCCAAGGTACACTAAATGTCGTTGTTGTCGAATTGAACGATGGCGTCACTGGCGAACAAGGCCTAGGACATCCTAGGGTGTTTCAACCCTCGCAGAGTGTGGTTAAGGAAATCCTTGTATCTCTGCTACCAGCCTCTTTTCTCGTCGTTCTCATTCGAAGAAATGCCCGGAGCAACTTTCTCTGACGCGTTGCCTTAATTATTCCCTTTGTCCTTTATGCTTTGATTGCCCCTATTTTCATGGTCGAGGTTCTAGAGCTTCACTCGAAGTTTGGAAATAGGCAACTTAGTGCCATACATGGATTGCGCCATAAAACTGTTCGTGTCGAACTCGGCATAAGAGAGAACATGAGTCTGAAGAATACCGCCCTACTCCTGCAAATAATCTTGGAGTAAAACTATGATGTTGCACTCCTCAATCTTGTTAGGGTGACCAAGGGTTTCAGCTACGATTGCGGAGACTCTCTTCTGGCAAGAACGCATCTCTCCCCTGTCTATTGCCGTGACGGCTATATTGTTATACTTAAGAATGCCACCACTAGCGTGCTCCAGCAGTGAGAATATCTTGGTGATGATGGCATTGGCCACGACATGTTTGATTCTATGGCCCTTGGATTACTTGTAGGCCTTGGTCATGGCAAGCATAAAGCTTTTGATTGGCGACGGGTTGTTCTCGTTCTTAAGCAGATCTTCGGCACTAATGCCTCCAGTGTCAATGCCGAACTCAGATGCTATTTTAATAACTACGATTTCCATCAATTTCCGAACTGTCTCAATTGCATTCTCATCGCAAAGCGAGTTGATCATCATAACGAAAAAACCAATGATCGTCGGGCTAACATTTGCGACTAGGTTGCAAATTTTCGAATCAGGATTGGATGTTAAGTAGCCTTCAACGTTATGGCCGTTATAAAGGCTATCTAGACTAGAAACAGTAGCAGGGTCCAATCCCGCGAACACATTCTCACTGTCAAAACAGTACCAAAATGTGTGGGAATCACTGTAGACTCCAGCCAATTTCTCATCTTTGTGGCGCGCTTCGAAGCCGCTATCTATCTCGCATGACTCTCTTTCATAAAATTCGAAGATAATTTCAAGTTTGTCTGCGTCGGTATTTACCGAACCTAAGCGTGCCAGGGAACAAGATAATGTGTTATTAAATAGTTTGTCCATCCACAGAGATGACTCTAAAGCCTAACGGAAGTCAAATACAGTAACATTCTTCTCCCGAGCATATGATGCCATCAGTTTCAAGGCAGTTATAGCCTGAGAAACCGTTGCGTAGAAGCAAGCATCATGGGATGCTGACCAGCTTTAACTATTTTGGATGAAACTTTTATCCTTGCAGTGCTCATCGTACCATCTAGCAGCTGCATTAGGAGGGGAGTTCAAAGGGAAACCTCCTTCAATAAGATCCAAGTCTACTAAATTGTGAGCAACTTAGTAGTACGAAGCGAGTTATTCTGGGTCTATTCCTCCGCCGTCCCCTTCTTAATCGCGCGAGGAAGTGAGGGCTTTGCTGCTACCTTAGCCAGTATGCCCAATTTCTAACTTCTATGGGGTTGTCTTATCATTTTCCCCTGGCAACTGATTTCCCTAAGCATCGTCAGTCTGCAAATTATCGTCGCCGCAATGATCAGGCGGTTGAGCAAGAATATTCAATGAGGTTTGGTCATCGTGATCCTAACAGGACTGGCACCCTTATTTTTTATCAATAATAACAGAGTCAGGCTGGTTGGAGTTGTGTTATCCACCATCCTAAAGGGCTATTTTCAACTTGTACTTTTTCCCAAGGCACGTGATGGGCATGTAGCAATTGCAAGTATTTTTCCCGTTAGGTGTTGCGCTGGATATTTTACCTCCACCGACTATAACCTGCGGGAACCTGTGGATGGCGCTCATTCTGAATGTGCCGTATATGTCATCTCTAGTAGCCGACAATTATTTGAGGACGTTGCACTCTTTATAGGCGTCTTTAACATGTGTGACCAGCATCACGAGGTTCTTCTTCATCGAACCATGAGGGCACGATGTATTCGTGACTTCATAATTGTTGTGGAAAGAATCCTTGCAATAGGCATGGCCAAACTTATCGCCGACTCCTAAGAGTTAGACTACGAATCTCAATATTTATTCACATTTCCTCATGCTTGCGGATGAGAACTGACCATTCTTAACGTCAAGATCTTGATCAGAGTGCAGCAATCCGAGCATATCAAGGAAAGAAAAATGGTCAAATATTAAATATGCGCATACTAAGATATTTAGGGACAGTTGTGTGTGGGTTTAAGGTTGAGGAACATCAAGATTGATAGACGGGACGATCATCTAAAGGTTCATGTGATCGTGATTGTTAATAATGCAATGGATGGAAGAGACTTGTTTTTAATAACTGTCATAGAGGGGGGATACTAACCCCGTAAAAATTCCGATAACGAACGATAAACTTACATCGGCGTTACTCAAATTAAAAGACTATTCTCTCAGCCAATCGACGGTGATTTAATACAGAGGTTCGAAGTTAGGGTAAATGGCCATTAGTGACTAAATCTCAGTCGATTTCATAGTTTTATACCGATCATGCCAGTGAGCAATCTCGATAAGAGCATGGATATCAACTGTCCAATTGCACCCGTCATCGTCAATTAAAAATTGAAGGACACGCGAAGAAGTGAAGTAGCTTATGATTATGTTCGTGATTTGGTGAGGCTTTGGGTTGATAACACTTAACAATTTGAGCTGCTCGTCACAGAAGAACCTCAGCTTAATGAAATTTTAATTATTTTTCTTGGCGTGTCTAAGGCAGTGCGTTAATGGCGATTGTAGTAGGCTTGGGGGCCCTTGTATTGTTACCTCCTCTATCATGTCGGGAGTTTGCGGTGATTTAAGTCGGCCGCCTATTCTAATTGACGGGCGTTACGCGTTTTGTTGTACAACGGTGTGAGCTGACATCTGCGAATTCAGCTATCGTCCTTTCGCTGTATGGCCAGTTTTTTTCTCGCGTCGGTGTTCTTCCAATGTTAAGGCTTCTCTCTGTCGTTTTTTATTGATCCGCTATTTTTCATCGCGATATTTCTGTAAATTCACTTTTATAGGCCGATCCTTTCGCTTAATAAGGGGGACGATCAAATTACCCAAAGCATCTCTGTCCACTCTCTTCTCAATACCAAATTTACGAAGAACATCGTGCGGGATTTATCCTCCTTTGCAAAAAGGTGATATCTTGCCATCAGGATCATGCAAAATATCCATAAGATACTCATTCATATCCTTTACAGGAACCCAAGCTTGATGCGTGTTGTCACGAAAGCGTTACTAATAATACACGATTTGTTCCATCACTATTTGATCATACCACCGGTAGTACTTTTATTTCATGCCCTCATCTCGGTCACTCAAGAGGATGCATGATATCGTAAACAAAAGCCTAGTATCCAATTGAGGCGCCCGACTAACAGTATATCTGTTATGGAGCAGATCTCCACCTTTGTTCCTGATTGCAGCAGTAGCACCCGAATCTTCTTCGAAATCCACGAAGCATTTTAATTGCCCCTGCCTAGGTCTTCGAATGACGTGGAGGTTGCGCACTCTGCCAAATCTCTCAAAATGATGCAATATACTCTCATCCGTAGCTCGTTAATCAATATTTGTTACGAAGATAGACCTGGGGTTGGGTTTTTCAACGGAGTATTTAAACACTCCATTTAAATAGCCATACAGGTCAGACCTATCGAGGTGAACTAAATAGTGGGGATCAAAAAGACTGCGATATTACGCATCATTGAAGTCTTAAAGGGTATGATAACCTTTGTCAGAGTCGAGTGATTTGTAGAGTAGGTGCTTAAACTGATATTTCATGAAAGCAAGGGTTACGTCTATCTTGAGTTTTTCCAAATCGACATCGGGGGTGAACTTGAGAGGCAATCTAATTATAACATCGAGCCAGCTACAGAGTTCATGAACTCTATCTTAAACTTAACCTCTATTCATGTGCTACTTAACGAAGGTTATAGCTTGCTTCACTATTTATTGATCATTGCGCTTGTAAAGCGCTTCATCATCTAGTTTGTACACTTACTTATTGCTAAACAAAGCTTGCATAAGATCACTGAGAAGATCACTCGCTTGATAATCAGCAAGCTGCGTCAGTGAGAATTTGCTGGGTGGGTCAGTGTCGGTATCTTTAATGTGGTCAAGCATATTATAATTAGCGCACAGATCCGGTGGGTAAAAATTCTCTAGAATGAGGGTGACAAGTGACACATAACCAAATTTTGGCCTGTGCACGAAATAGATGGAGTCTAACACATGTTCTGACGTTGATTTGATTATGTGCTTCTTATCTCGGGTGGCGCGGGTACGTTTATAAGCTTTGGGTTTCGAAAATGTCTAGTGTAACATGGGTGATAATGATAATGATAAATTTTTAGGTTGCAATGCTAAATCCTGGGCGGTCCCAGGGCGGCAAATAAAAT
>Ga0075510_10044984_pt1 | contig 14060 bp, 11 predicted proteins | sample DEB08_RNA1_11_FD_73471 | JGI IMG/M metagenome (GOLD analysis project Ga0075510, IMG submission 73471) | Aqueous microbial communities from the Delaware River and Bay under freshwater to marine salinity gradient to study organic matter... | ecosystem: Environmental > Aquatic > Marine > Coastal... | reverse complement strand
TGCGATCTGGAGTAAGGTCTAGTTTACCTTTGGAGAGAAGATCTTTTTTCTCAGTGAGAAGCTTCATGAGAGTAGCCCAAGCTTTAGTTGAGGCTAGGCTTTTACCAAGTTCTGCTTTATCTACGTTTTTATGATCTTTAAAAGTATCTATGATTGCTTTAATCTCAGATAATTGAGCATCTTCAAGTTCTGCAGGAAAAGCTTTTCCCTTGATTAAGATCCAAGTCCTCATGTCCTTTTTAGCCATGCGGAAGACTTTTTGTTTAGACTTAAGGATATTACCGTTGTTATGAAAAACTCCTCTTGGGAGGATGTAATAACCTTTGGTAATTTCAGGAGGCATCATGTCTAAGCCACTGATAGCATTGTAATCCTCGGGCTTATCCATTAAGATAAGTAAATGCTCAAGATTGTTAACAGGTTTTTCCTGCCAGGTGAACTGAACAAAGCAGTCTTCAACTTTTGGTTGAATGGTATGGTAGGTAGGTTTGTTACGTAATGTGAGGAATATGGTCGCTACAGGAATCGAAATTCCGATTAATAATACTGCGAGACCAACTTTTAAACCTTTTGACATAATAAAAAAGGGAGCGTGAGCTCCCTATAAAATTTATTTCTTTTCTTTTTCGCCGTCTTCGGCGTGGTCATGGTCGGCACCTTCACCATGATCGTGATCGTGATCACTATGGTCATGGCCGTGGCCTTCAGCACCAATTTTATAGCCCATATCTGTCCATCCGTGCCAAGCAGGGATCCAGTAAGGTTTTGGTGGCTTCTCAGTCATGAACTTGAAGTTCTCAGGCATGTAGTCTGTCTGAGCCGCAGTTGGCGTTTCTTTACGTGTCATTGTATCACCCAATGTAAAGATGAAGAACAAAGACAAGAAGAATAGACCACTTACAAAAGTAAGTCTGTTCAGTGGTGAGTCATATTTCAGATGCATGAAGTAAAGACAAACTAGAGCCGCTTTGAAAAATGCAATGATCATTGCGATGATGATCGCGATAGTTGGAGTGATCTGCATTTTTGTATGCTCAAGAATTAGTTCAGGCATGAACTTAGCAGTCCAAACTGTAACAACTGTTAAAACGATCAATGCTCCTGCGATTGCAAAATACATGCGAAGAGGCATGACATGCGGAACATGGTCAGCTGGATTGTGATGGTCGTGTCCACTCATAAATCGTGTTCCTTATTTAGTCAGGTAAAGTAATGGGAATAGGAAGATCCAGATCAAGTCAACCAAGTGCCAGTACAGACCCACGTTTTCAACGGGAGTGTAGTACGCACTGTAGAAGTGACCTTTTGCGGCTCTAAATGTAACCCAGATTATAGCCATCATACCAAAGATAACATGGAGTACGTGTAGTCCGGTCATCATGTAGTATATACTAAAGTAAATATGTTCATTGGATAAATGCCTACCCGCGAACATGTAGTTCTCACCTCCAGGGAAGATACCCATGTGGAACTTATGACCATACTCGAAATACTTAACAACCAGGAAGCCTGCTGCTAAAATAACTGTTGCGAGTAGGAGTAAAACTGTACCTTTCTTATCGTTAAGCTGAGCTTGACGAATAGCAAGAGCCATAGTTAATGAGCTGGTAATTAGGATACCAGTATTAACTGCACCCATTTTCCAGTCTAGGTGTTCAGCACCGGCTTCCCAGGTTTCAGGGTGCCAGCTACGGAAAACTACGTATGCAACGAATAGTCCGCCAAAAAGAAGAATTTCAGTAAGGAGGAAAAGCCACATGCCCAATTTACAGGAATCCATTTCCTGATCAGCAGTTTCGAAGTGGTGAGAAACATTTCTCTCCAGGAACTGGCTTTTATCTACTTCTATGTTTGAATCGTGAGTACTCATAATTTATAAACTTCCTCTTAAGAATATGTATAAGGGGCTTTTTCCAGTGGAGGAACGTCCCCTTCAAAGTTCTCGTGAACAGGAGGTGATTGAGTTTCCCATTCTAATGTAGTACCTCCCCAAGGATTCTTAGGTGCTTTCTTACCAGTCTTTAGGGAGATGATTAAATTGATGAACATGATAGCAATACCAATACCAAGTATTACTGCACCAATTGTTGAAAGTCCTGACATACTTCTCCAGGTTTCAGCAACGTGTGAGTCACCAGCATATGAGTGGTAACGACGTGGGAAACCAGTTGATCCTAAGAAAAACTGAGAGAAGAATGTAATGTTGAAACCTACAAAGATAATTAAACAAGCAATTCTACCTACAGTTTCGTTGTACATCTTACCGTACATTTTTGGCCACCAGTAGTGAAGACCACCGAAGAAGGCAATTGCTGTTCCACCGAACATCACGTAGTGGAAGTGAGCTACTACGAAGTAAGTATCGTGAAGCATAACGTCAGTTGAAAGTGTACCTAGGTAAAGACCAGTCAAACCTCCAATTGTGAATAGGAATAGGAATGAAAGGGCATAACACATTGGAGTTTTAAAATCCAGAGAACCTCTATGTAGAGTTGCAACCCAGTTAAAGATCTTAATAGCAGATGGAATCGCAACACCGAAAGTTAGGAATGAGAATACCATACTTGAGTAAGTAGTTTGCTGACTCAGGAACATATGGTGACCCCAAACGAAGAAAGAGATAACAGCAATCGCGATTGATGAGTTAGCAATAGCGTTGTAACCGAAGATAACTTTCTTAGAGAATGTTGAGATCAGTTCAGAGATAACACCCATTCCTGGAAGAATCATGATGTAAACCGCAGGGTGAGAGTAGAACCAGAAGAAATGCTGGAACAATACTGGGTCACCACCGAGGGCGGGGTCAAATATCCCGATATCGAGTGTTCTTTCCATGATTAGAAGAAGTAGTGTGATACCAACAACTGGAGTAGCAAGAACCTGTAGGATACTTGTAGCGTAGATAGACCAAAGAAGAAGTGGCATTTTGTACCAAGTCATTCCTTTGACTCTCAGTTTGTGGATCGTTACGATAAAGTTAAGACCTGTGAAGATTGAAGAGAAACCAAGAATAAAGGCTGCTGTAGTCATCATGATTACAGGTCCCTGAGTATGCTTGGAGTATGGAGCATAGAATGTCCACCCCGCATCCAGTGGTTTCCACCCAGCCTCCTGGAAAGAAGGTAGGTAAGGAAGAATGATAGCTGCAAGAGCTAGAAGGGCACCAATCACATAAATGTAGAAAGATGCAAGGTTCATTCTTGGGAAGGCAACGTCTTTTGCACCTACTTGAATAGGTAGAACAAAGTTACCTAAGGCCGCCGGTATGGACGGAATAATGAATAAGAATACCATGATCACACCGTGAAGTGTGAAAGCCTGGTTATAGGTCTGCTTAGAGATGAAATCCAGTTCCGGCTTAGCCAGCTGGAAACGAATCATCAAAGCAAATAAACCACCAGCTAATAGGAAGATGATTACTGACCAAAGGTACATAAGGCCAATACGCTTATGGTCAACAGTAGTCAGCCAGGACTTGAGACCCTTTTCGTGATTGATATAGTTTGTTCCTGCTTCGCTCATTATTTTTTCTCAGGCTTTTGATTTGGACTTTGCATAAATTTGATTATGTACTTGATCTGCGCAGATGTTAAAGGCTGAGGAGGCATAACACCATTTTCATATCCTTTAGCTTTCTTTGCGTTTGGCTGAAGAATAGATTCTCTGATGTATTCTTCATCAACTACTGCAGTAGTACCGTCTGAAAGTTCTCTAGTTGATCCCCATAAACCTTTCCAAGTTGGACCAGATTTACCATCATTAGCACCATCAAGGTTATGGCAAGCAGAACAAGCTGCGTATAGTTTCTTACCTTCTTCCCATGGATCCTTAGGGCCAACAAGGGATTTTTCGAATTTGTAGTACTCGTCTTGAGGTACAACTCTTAAGTAACCGATCATGTGACCGTGGTCTACACCGCACATTTCATTACAAGTATAGATGTAAAGACCTGGTTTAGTAGCTTTGAACCAGATAACAGATGTTCTGTTCATGATAACGTCTTTCTTGACACGGAAAGCAGGAACAGCAAAACTGTGGATAACGTCGTTAGAAGTCATGTTTAGTCTCACTGGAATGCCCAGTGGAACAGTCATGTAGTCACTGAAAGTAGAATACTTCTTATAGAGTGACTTAACTTCAAGTTTAAATTCATCACCACTATATGTCTTTAGTGCTTCTAAGTCTTTCTTTAATCCAGGAAGATCTTCTTTAAGGAAATCAGCATTTTCACCTTCTGGAGAAAAGATAGACTTATCTTTAAGAACCTCATCGACTTTAGCTTTAAAAGCATCGTTAAGACCATTTTCAGAAGCATCAACTAGATCTAGTAATGGAAGTCTTTCTTTAAGCCTTTTAAATTTCCAACCTGTTTTACCATTTTCCATGGCGCGTAAAGAGGAAATACTATTTACGACTTCACTGTTAGGATAAGTGATATCCCATGACCACTGTTTGCCGTTTACATAAAGGTCGATGTATTTACCATCTGGACCAACTTCTTCGATAATGGCAATCGGGTCCATCATTTTATCGTAAGCTTTGTAACCTACGTAGAACATGTAAATAACAAGTATGATCGGGACAACAGACCAGACAACTTCTAGAGCGAGATTGTGACTGATGTGTGGAGTTACTTCGTCTTCACTTCTTCTTCTATATTTTACCATATAGTAGAACATGAGACCGACGATTAGTACAAAGAAGAAGATACAGACCCAAGTAATGAATGTAAATGTAGAGTCAGTATCCTTTGCGAATGTCGATGCATCCGGCGGATAAGTGAACGCTAATCTGTGAATCATATTTGCCATAATTTTACTTTATGTTGTCGATTGTTTTTTATTATTCTTAATGTCGTGATACCAAAGGAATCCTAGAAAGATAGTAAGGCCGATAAGAGTTACGGCTCCGGCAATCGACATTAACATCATCGAATTGCGGACGTATCTTTTATTCTGAGGATCAAACTTATAGCAACGAACTAAAATGTTATCTAACAGAGAACCAATTTTTCCTTCACCTGCAGTTAGGAGGGAAAGCTTGAGATCCTGTGGAGTAAATTGAAAACCAGTTAAGAAGCGAGAAATCTTAGCACTCGGAGTGATAAAGTATGTCACTGTTGGATGTGAGTAATCACCAATTTCTTCAATAGCTCTAAATTTAAAATCTAGAGACTTAGTAAGTCTAGCAATTGAGTCTTTAGAACCAGTTAGGTAATATTGGCCTTCACCACTTGTATAAGAATACTCTTTCAAGTAGTTAGCTTTTTTACCTTTAGCCAGTTCTGGACCTTCTTTAGGCTCCATACTTACAAAAACAAGATTGTAGTCTTTGCCTGGTTTTATGTTAAGATCTTTTATTTTATCGTAAATGTAGCTCATTAATGGACCACAGGTTGAACGACAACCCATGTACATGATACAGAGTAATGAAGGCTTCTCAGACTTAAGAAGTGTATCCATTGATATATCTTTACCAGTAGAATCTTTGAATGTGATATCTGTTGGGATTTCAGTGTTCAAAATCGATTCTGAAGGGTTGGTGATTCCATCTGTATACTTAGTAGGAGTCATAGGTTCAAAATCACCAGCAACAGGCTTGTCTAAGATCTGCGCATTAGCAGAGCATAAACCCGTGATGATTAAAACTATGGTCCAGAGACGAATCATTTACTTAAAATTCCTATTTAGCTTCGATAGCTTTATTAATTACTTCAGTGAGAGGCTTTTCAGCGTTCTCTAACTGTTTTCTTTGTTCGAACTCAAGAGTTTGAATTTTATTCATTCTTTTGTTCTCTAAGTATCCTTTGTACTCAGCTAGTCCCCAGAAAGTAACTGCTAGACCGGCAAGACAAAGTATGATAATAACGTAGATAGCCGTTGTGTTCGGATTATCTTCTTCGCTAAGCTTTATTTCTTTTGTAGGATGTGACATACTTCAATCCTTAATAGTTGGTAAAGTTAAGAGCTTCATCCAAACGCGGATCTTTCACTGGGATAAGATTTACGTTTTTCAGGTTGAAGAGGAAACCGCCAACAAATACTAGTCCCATTCCAGCTACGATCAGAATGTCATTCAGACCGAAGTTAGGTAGAGTCTTTAATGGGAATTCTAGAGTTGGCATGATTAACCAGTAAAAGTGAACATAACTCGCAACAAGCATCCAAGCTGCCATCAATGTACATGTAACGATATTTCTCTTTACATGTCTGGATAGTAGAAGTGCGAATGGAAGAATGAAGTGAACAAGCACTAGTGCAATTGACCACTTACTCCAACCTGCACTTTCAGGAGTAACCCAACGGTGCATATACCAGATAGTTTCTTCTGGAATACTTGGATAACGGATTAGAATAAACTGTGAGAATGAGACGTAAGCCCAGAAGATGATGAAAGCAAACATGAACTTACCCATATCGTGGAAGTGTTCTACGTTTACTGCTCCTTTCATGTAGCCACGCTTTTGAAGAATAAAGATCGCAATGATCATGGAAGCCATAACACCGATGAATCCACTAGCGAAGTAGATAACACCAAAGATTGTTGAGAACCAGGCATAATCCAGTGACATCATCCAGTCAAATGCTGCAAATGTAACTGATAATGCAAAGAAAGGCATAGCTCCCGCTGCAATTTTACCAGATGTTACTGTTGCTGCTGCATCACCGTGCTCATCTTGAGCAGTAGATCTCTTGAACATGATTAATGCTAGAATGATCCATATTGCAAAGTAGATACCAGCTCTGATTTTGAAGAATCCAGGAGCTAAGTAACCTTGTTTATGTTCTAGAACGTGATGTAAGTGATGTGCTAATTTTTCATCATCTACTTTATCAATTCTACCAGTGTGTAGTTCAGCACCACCACCAGCTTTTTGTTCATCAGCTTTTGTAGACTTGTCAGCTTTTTGTTCTTTAACTTCACCTTTGTGACCATGACCACCATCATCAGCCCAAGCAAAGATGTTGCCGATATTTAGCAAAATAGGGATAAATAGTAGAAGCATTAGAACTATGTTCTTCATGAAACCTTCAGCAATACGGCGTACTGTTACACTCCATCCAGCTCTAACTAAGTGTTGAAGCATTGTGAAGAATAGTCCACCTAGTGCAATACTTAGGTAAAACATGAAAGAAGTTAAGTAAGAGTGCATATTGTGGCTACTTGCTTCTTCACCACCCATGAACCATCCACCAGCTGTAATACCTGCACCGATAACGAACAGAGCTATTGAGAGGCCGCCCCACTTACTACCAGGAGCTTTTACACTTTCTTGATCGTATGTATTTCCGTGTGCCATCTGTTATTTCTTCTCTTTTTGAGTTTCAACAGCTTTTAAGAACTCAGGGCTCTGTGCCGTTTTACTTAGAAGCTCGACATAAGCTGTAACAGCCCATCTGTCTTGAACATTGATCTGGTAAGCATAAGAAGGCATGATTTTACCAGGACCACCAACTAGGATAGCTCTGTAAACCTGACCATGAGATTTTTTTGCTTGTGGATCAATAAGACTAATAACGTTAGGAAAACCTCTTAGAGCAACAGCTCCTTTTCCATCACCAACAGTTCCGTGACAAGGTGCACAGTAAATGTCGTAACGCTCTTGGCCTCTTTTGAGCATTTCTTTATCAGATTTAAATCCAAGCTTTTCAGCAGAAGGAACAACTGTTACAGGCTTGCCATCTTTGTCTAGACCTTCATAGAAAGCTTTATCAGCTTTTAGGAAGTCTGGATCAGGGCTGCTTAGTTGATACTGATCGCCGTAAGGAATAACTCCTTCTTCGATCGGTCTCATTGTTCTACCGTCAGCGAAGAATTTACTTTCTTCTTGAGCTTTATACTTTTCCTGAAGGTCCATGTTTGGATTCAGGTGGATAGGAGGCTTTTTAGACTCGCTACCGCGACAGCCGAAAAACAGAGCGGCTATAAGAGCTGTTATAGCAAGCTTAGTCTGTAATTTCAGTGACATTTGTGCCTCCGCTCTTTTCAAAAATTTCTTTAACTTTTTTATCATCATAAAGAGGATCTTTACATTCAACTGCAATGAAAAAGCCATCATCAGTTACTTTGACAAATGGATCATGTTTGAACAGTGGGTTGTAGAGTTTTGGTAAACCGTTAAGGGCGATCATACCAAAAACTGCTCCAAATGCTGATAACAAGATTGTCGTTTCAAAAATAACTGGAATGAATTCGTAAATACCATCAAATCCATCAGGCTTACCAGAGATGATCATTTTGTAACCACCTTCGATTCCAAATAGCCATGTTTCACTACTTGCCCATGTCGAAAGACAGATACCAATTGTTAAACCTGTAATTCCACATAGAAGAATGATCCATGGAAGTTTAGTTGGTTTGATTCCCATTGCCTGGTCCATACCGTGAATTGGGAATGGTGTATAAACTTCAAAGTTCTTGAAACCTGCATCTCTGAAATTTTCAGCTGCATGGTAAACATCTTTTGGAGTAGAGTATTGACCAACGATACCATATGGTTTCTCTTCAACAACTTTTTTTACTTTTTCGTGAGCCATTAGTGTTCCTCCCCATGGTGTGGATCAGATTCAGGCATGACTATTTTAACCTCTGCTATTGCGATCATAGGTACAAACCTTATGAAGAGTAGTAGAAGTGTGAGGAATAATCCCCAACTGCCGATGAAAGTTGAAACGTCCCAGAATGTTGGATGATACTCAGCCCAACTTGATGGCATGAAGTCTCGGTGGAGAGTCATGGTAATAACGAAACGTTCGAACCACATACCAATGTTGACGAATATCGAAAGTATGAACATCATGGTTATACTTGTACGTATTTTCTTGAACCAGAATAACTGAGGAGTAATTACGTTACATGCGACCATGATCCAGTAAGCCCATCCGAATGGAGAACCAAAGGCACGGTTAACGAATGCGAATGTTTCCAGTTCAACTCCCGAGTACCAGGCTATGAAGAATTCCATACCGTAAGCGTATCCTACCATGGTACCCGTGGCGAGTATGATTTTGTTCATATTCTCCAAATGTCGCATGGTTATTATCTCTTCGAGCCCGAATATCTTTCGAATCGGCACCAGGAGCGAGATCACCATGGCGAATCCTGAGAAAACCGCACCTGCAACGAAGTAAGGTGGGAAGATTGTTGTATGCCATCCAGGAAGGTTTGCAACTGCGAAGTCAAATGAAACGATTGTATGTACAGAAAGTACAAGTGGAGTAGCAAGTGCAGCTAGTGTTGCATATGCTCTTTCATATGACTGCCAGTGTCTGTTTGCACCAGTCCATCCTAGAGAGAAGATTCCGTAAACAATTTTTCTGATTTTGCTAGTAGCACGGTCACGAGCTGTAGCCAGGTCAGGAATTAGACCTACATACCAGAAAAGAAGTGAAACTGTTGCGTATGTACTTACCGCGAACATGTCCCAAAGAAGTGGACTGCGGAAGTTAGGCCAAAGTCCCATCTGGTTTGGAAGTGGGAACATCCAGTATGCTGCCCAAACACGTCCAATGTGAATACCAGGGAAAATACCTGCACATGCAACGGCCATTAATGTCATTGCTTCGGCAAAACGGTTAACACCAGTTCTCCAGTTTTGGCGAAGAAGGAAAAGGATTGCTGAGATAAGAGTACCGGCGTGACCAATACCAACCCAGAATACGAAGTTAACGATTGCCCATCCCCAACCGACTGGGTTATTTACACCCCAAATACCAACACCTTCCCAGATGAGGTAACCGATTGAAATACCGAGCAGCCCGAGCATGGATAGAGAAACGCCTAGGCACATCCACCAAACTCTACCGAATTTACCTTCGATAACATTACAGACTTTTTCTGTAACTTGACCGAAGTTTAGTCCACCTTGAACTAGAGCTGTACGCTTCTTCGGGTTATCTGCAAAGGGATCTAAAGCTGTATCACTCATAAGTGTTAACCTCTCCCTGAAACAAGTTTATCATTTTGATCTGTCACTTTACCTAAGAAACTTGTTCTAGGCCTTACGTTCAGATGAGGAAGAAGAGTATACTGACGGCTTTCTTTGCGCATCTTGGAAACTTCTGTTTTCTCATCGTTTTTATTACCAAAAGTGATAGCCTTAGTCGGACAAACTTGAGCACAAGCCGTAGTGAAAGAATTGATGATGTTTTCATCTTTTCTGACTTTAGCATCAATTTTAGCTTCGTTAATTCTCTGTACACAGTAAGTACATTTTTCCATCACACCGCGAGAACGAACTGAAACGCTCGGGTTGTGAACCATTTTGTTAACTTCGAAAGTCTTCTTCTTGAGATCTTCCTGGAAGTTAAAGTAGTTAAAACGTCTTACTTTGTATGGACAGTTATTTAAACAGTAACGTGTACCGATACAACGGTTATAAACCATGTCGTTCAGACCTTCAGGACTGTGCTGTGTTGCAGCAACAGGACAAACCTGCTCACATGGTGCTTCTTCACACTGCATACATGGTATTGGCTGATGTAGAGCTCCTACCTCAAGGTCGTGTAGATCTTCAGTATTTGCCGGAGTACCTTTCTTCTTACCATATTTACCGTATGTATCACCTTCACCGTACCAGCTGTGAACTTCAGAGTCCGGTCCGCTGTAGAAGTAACGGTCCATGCGAATCCAGTGCATTTCACGGCCTTCAGATACTCGTTCTTTACCAACTACCGGAATATTGTTTTCCGCTTGGCAAGCAACAGTACAAGCACCACAGCCTACACATGAGTTAAGGTCGATGACCATAGCCCATTGATATTTAGATTCGCTAAATTCTTTTCTATCGACGTAAAGTTTGTCAGTTGAACGAGTGTGGTACTTGTCAGCTAACTTTTCTTTTACTGTCTTTGTGAAATTGTCGTCAAAATCCTTAAGAGAAACTTCTTTAACCAGGTCGCGATCTTCCATGGCCCAGTGATCTTGAGTAGTTACTAGATCATAAGTTTTGCCAGAAAGTTTAGAGAATTCACAAGTTGTGAAACCTGAGTGATCTGTGCTTCTTAAAGGATAAGCATTAAAACCATTTTCAGTGAAAACTACGTATTCTCTGCTATCGCTCTTCTCACCAACTGCAGTACGACCATAACCTAGGCTAAGCTGTACTGTGTTATCTGGCATACCAGGAACAACCCAAACAGGAACTTCAATTGAAGCACCGTTAGCAGCTTTGATTGAAACCATGTCTCTGTTTTTAAGGTCTTTAGCTTTTGCAGTAGCGTAAGAGATTAATGCTGCGTTGTCCCAAGTCAGTTTAGTGATTGGGTCTGGAAGTTCGTGCATCCAACCGTTGTTGCTGTAACTACCATCGTAAGTGCTGTAGTCTGGAGCAAAAACAAGTTCGAACTTGTTGTTGTCAGCACTTGGAGTAGCACTCTTAAGGTTGTGAGCAATCTCACCCCAATTTGGATTTACAGCAATTGGTTTGAAAGCAGTGTCTGAAATGAAGCCTTTCTGAAGGTCAGCATTGAAGTCACTACCTTTGTAGTTTTCTTTAACTAGATCGTATGATTTAGCATTTGCTTTACCTACAAACTTAGCTAGTAGCTCAGTTGCAGTTAAGCTGCTGAATAAAGGAGCAATTAATGGTTGGATGAATGAGATCGTACCATCGTAAGCTCTTGTATCTCCCCAGCTCTCTAAGTAGTGGCTTTTTGGAACTACAATCGTTGATGCTTCTGTAGTTTCATTTGGGAAGAGTGAAAGAGTAATTACTTCTTTTGCATTCTTAATTTTTTCAGCCAGATTCGTGTCAGCCGGAGCATCATATACTGGGTTGCCGTCTAAAATAACAAGCGTATCGATTGCTTTGCTATTTAAATCAGTTGATAGGCGGCTGATTGATTGGCTTGCAAAGTTATCTTGTGTGTAAGTTACAGTTTTAGCTGCTTTTACAGTGAAATTAACAGTGTTGCCGATGCTGCCTAATAGTTGATTAATAATCAAAGCCATTAGGTGAACAGTAGCAGGCTGCCTTTCACCAACAATAATAACTGAGTCTTTACCACCAGCGATTAGATCTTCAGCAACTGCATCTAAGTATTCAGCACCAGATACTGTAGAATTGTATCTGTCAGCGAATTTTTCAGTTGAGTTAAATCCTTGAAGAATTGCTTTAATTTCAGCGTTTGGCTGAGTTTTAGCAGCAATTTTCTTAGCTAGTGCAAAGATGAAATCTGTAATTTTGCTAGATTTAAGGCGAAGTCTGTGGTCAGCGTTTGAACCCGTAACAGTGAAAGCACTTTCAACTGCATAGAGCCTTGTTGACATTTTGTCTGAGTAGTCGCCTTTCTCATCGCGGTAAATTCTACGTCTATCAGCATAATCCTGAAGCATTTTAACTGAGTTGCGCTCATTCATCATGAAGTCGCTGTCCAGTGCTAGAATCTTACTTGCTTTACTAAGATCGTAGATAACTTGATTGTCGAATCCTTGTCCAGCAGTTCCAGTAAAGTGTTTTACTGCTGTAGCGGAATTGTCGTCGTTGATTGCTTCCCAACTGTACCATTTTGCACTTGGGAAAGCTTTCTTAACTTCGTCCATCATTTTAAGTTGTGTTGGAGAAGTAACAGGTGTAGAAAGGAAAGCTAGTTTGTCACCAGTGTTTGCTTTGTAAAGTTTGATTAGTTCAGCAATTTTTACTTCAAGCTCTTTCATTTTCTTTCTAGAAGATAGACGGAAATCGTTGTTCATTCCATCTTTAAAACTTGCTTCACCACCGTTGATCTTAACAGATTTTTGTCTGAATGGATTATATAGGTCTAATAGGTCTGCCTGAGCTAGAGAGTCAGTTGAACCATTATTAGCAGGGTGGTTTGGTAAACCTTCAATTTTAGTAGGGCGGCCTTCGTTACTTCTTACGAGTAATCCGAGTGAACCACGACTTCTTGGAGCTGAAGTAGCAATGTTGAAAGATTTTCCAGGAATTACATCTTCTGGAGCATCAGTATATGGCAAAATTTTCTCTTCAGGACGTCTACATCCAACGAGACCACCTGCAAGAGCAAAACTTGCAGCCATTGCTTTCATAAATCCACGACGGGAAAAAGGGTCACTTAGTTCTGATGCACCTTCAGGGAATTCTCTGTGAACGTATTCTTTAAATTCCGCAGATCCTTCTAGTTCATCTAGGCTGCGCCAGTACGTTCTCCCGTTTTGCTTTTTGTCGTTTAACGGTGACATGCGCTGCATTCCTCTGGAGGGTTAAGTTTTTTACTTTCTTTTAAAGCTTTCTTGAATTCTTCTGCCTTAACTGACTTTTCATTGTCCCAGTTCCAGTGCATATCAGTGACTGATACGTGCTCCGGGCGGACATGGTCTTCGTAGTTTCTGTGACAGTCAAGACACCAGAACATAGTAAGAGGTTTAACCTGCTTTACTTCGATCATTTGATCAACTCTGCCGTGACACTCAACACAACCAACGTTGGCATTTACGTGTGCACTATGATCAAAAAAGGCATAGTCTGGAACATTGTGAATTCTAACCCATTCGATTGGGTCTTTATAATCGGTATTCTCAAATTTGACGTCTTCCACCTTATCGCCAGCAACAGTAGTCTTCTTTTCTAAGAACTTGCTGTAGCTATCAAATAAAGGTTTAAGCGCAGGACTGTCTTTCTTTACTTGAGAGTGACAGTTCATACAAACTTGTGATGGAGGTACTGTTGCATGTGGAGATTTCTCTACATTTGCGTGACAGTAACGACAATCGATTCCCATTTCTCCGGCATGTAGCCTATGTGAAAATGGTATTGGCTGATCAGGTTTATAACCTACGGAGAGATGTGCATCGGTAAAATAAAAATTAAAAATAAGGATTATACCAATTGCTGAAATTGCACCTGTTAAAAAAATAACAGGTTTAAGATCGTCAATCCCCTTTGGGAAAATCGGTTTCAATTTAAATTCCTTAGATTAGTTAGAGTTCAAGACTATTCGGACAACCGGCCCAATAATACATTCGTCAGACCATATTTCAACAAATAATAATCGATTTTTTAAGGAATTATTAATGGGGTTTAATTCGGTATTTTTTTAACTTATATAAAAGCTTAAAGT
>Ga0075510_10092196_pt1 | contig 15464 bp, 13 predicted proteins | sample DEB08_RNA1_11_FD_73471 | JGI IMG/M metagenome (GOLD analysis project Ga0075510, IMG submission 73471) | Aqueous microbial communities from the Delaware River and Bay under freshwater to marine salinity gradient to study organic matter... | ecosystem: Environmental > Aquatic > Marine > Coastal... | reverse complement strand
AGCTGACTTCTCAATAGGTCGGTTAAAACAAATAGAACTTTAGGGAAATATCTAGTGTCCGTATTCGACAGTATATTTGGAATTCATGAGAAAGCCCTTCTTCTGCGAGAGAAGCGTTTATCTGTTCTATCTGAAAATATCGCTAACGTTGAAACTCCTCACTACAAGTCTCGAGATCTGGACTTTAAAGCAGCCATGTCTGCGTCATCCAGTCAATACATGGGGCTAAAAACAACAAACGTCAGTCATATGGAAACGAAAGGTAGTACCAGGAACTTTGATGTATTCCGAATCCCAATAAGTGCATCTGCGGATGCAAACACAGTCGAATTACATCATGAGCAATCGGAATACGGTAAGGAATCCGGTCGTTACTTGGCGACTGTTCAATTCATTGAGAACCGAGTCGGCGGAATTCGCCGGGCACTTAAAGGAGAGTGAGCACTCGTTGCTTAATCTAGAAAAGGTAGTTTTATGGCTTTAGTGATCAACACCAACATATCATCGTTAACCGCACAGCGGGCACTAGCAGAGTCGAACAGCGAGTTGCAAACGGCCATGGAGCGCTTGTCCACAGGCTCCAAGATCAACAGCGCTGCTGATGATGCTGCTGGTTTGGCAATGGTTCAACGTATGACGGCGCAGGTTCGGGGTCTGGCGATGGCTGTCAAGAACGCGAATGATGGTCAGGCGTTAACACAGTCTGTTGAAGGCGCTCTTGGTGAAGTCTCAGATATGCTTCAACGAATGCGTGAGCTTGCCTTGCAGGCTGCTAACGGTACGAACAGCTCCGCCGATAGAAGCTTCTTGCAGTCAGAGGTGAACTTGCTGATTCAGGAAATTTCTAGAGTAGCTGCAAATACTCGGTACAACGGTGAGTTAATCCTAGATGGTACGTTCCTAAATAAGTCGCTTCAGGTAGGCATCGAGGAAGGTGAAAACATTATCTTCTCTGTCGAGTCTGTAGCGGCAGAAATGATAGGGGCTCACACTCTCGTAGGAAATGGGCAGGGAGCGAGCGCGGCCGGGGCTACACCCCCTTCGAATGATACGACTACGAACGACGATATAGAGATATTTGGTTACTTGGGAACAGTGGCTACTGCAGCATCGCCTCAGGATTCGGCAAAAGAAACTGCTATTAAGGTCAACAACCTCACGGGTCAATCTGGCGTCAAGGCTTATGCGAAAACCTACGCGTCTCTTTATTCTAATGCAAGCACATCCAAGACCTACAGCGTAAAGATCAATGGCTATGAGACTGGAAATTTCGTTATTGCAGCGGGCGATGTTGAGTCTGCCGTCGACGCCATAAACCAGATTTCGGGTTCAACCGGTGTAACAGCAAGCTCTGCTGATAACAAAATCCTGCTGTTCGATGCCGATGGTGATGACATCACTATAGAGAACACTCAAACCCTTGCCGGTCATAACGATCTGCGGGTTCAAAAGATCGGTGAAGATGGTCAGATTACTACGACCGTTGGGGCGGTCGTCTCGCTGGGCGTATCAGGGAGCAATGACGCAACTCGCGTATCAGGTACATTGAAATTGGTGTCTCCGAACGCCTTTTCAATTGATCAAAAAGCGGTCAACCAGGTGGAAACCGTGACCGTGGGCACTTTGGCGAATTACAACGGTGCTTTAACGATATCAGATGGGGCCGGAGCAACTGTTGCTTTGGATTATGCTGGTGGCGCGCCTGCCAGCATAGATGCTTTGTTGAATGATATTAAGGGGCATTCAAGTTACGGAGATCTTGGTTTTACTGTAACTAAAGCGAGTGCTACCCAGCTGACATACACATGGAAGGCGGCGGGTGTCCCGGTTACAACTGCTACATTCGTGGCTGCCGGAGCCAGCGACGAGTCGATAACGACGTCGACTACCGGGGTTGCTTCAAAGGGTTATTACACTGAAAACTCGGCCGCGGCCAGTCTAAAGAACCTAACCCAGGTGCAAATCTCCACGATGGTGCAGGCAGGAGATTCTATTTCAATCATTGATGCCGCCCTGGATAAAGTCGCGCAGATGAGATCTGACCTAGGTGCTATAGAAAATCGTCTCGCGTATACGGTTTCCAACCTGATGAATATCGCTGAGAAAACCGCCGATGCAAAATCTCGACTTGACGATGCAGATTATGCTTTAGAGTCAGCGCGTTTGGCCAAGTCGCAGGTAATTCAGCAGGCCGGTACCTCCATGTTGTCACAGGCGAATCAGCTTACTCAGCTGGTGTTGGACCTCCTTCGGTAGGTAGCAGGGGAGGAGATAGGTAATGAGCCTCGAAAATATTATGAGTATATCGGCGACAGCGATGGACGCCCAGATTAGTAGAATCAATTTGGCTACTTCCAATGTGGCTAACGCGGATACGATAGATACCACACCTGAAAAAGCATATAAGGCAAAGCGCGCAGTTTTCGAAACGGTACTTCAGGATGAAGTATATCGTGGCAAAACGTTGGTCGCTGGAAGCGTGAAGATATCGGGTATCACTGAGGACTCCATGGAAAATCCAGTCCGTTATGATCCTAGTCACCCACTTGCCAACGAAGAAGGCTACGTTTTTGCCTCAAACGTCGATGTCATGACAGAAATGGTGGATATTCAAGCAGCTTCTCGCTCTTTTGAAAGCTCGGTGGAGGCCAGTAACACTGCCAAGCGTCTGATGATGCGCACTATTGAAATGTTGCAAAAATAGAAATGGTTGATCATCTATGAGCTTACCAACAATTGAAGGTATCAAAACGATCGACCAGCTCAGAGCTGAACAAAGTCGCCCAGTTGAACAAGAGCTGGATCGAAATGCATTTCTGCGACTTTTTACAACTCAGCTGCAGAATCAGAATCCGCTCGACCCCATGAAAAATGAGGCCTTTGTGGCGCAGCTGGCGCAGTTTTCCAGCCTGGAAGCAACAACTTCGATGTCTGCCTCCCTTAAGGACTTTGTTTCGGGTCAGCAGGGCGAAAGAATCTTAAGAGGTGCCAACTTGCTAGGGAAGCAGATCTTTGCGCCTGAAGTGACGATGTATCAGCCAGGAGGTGCTCCTCTCGATGGTGTCGTTCAGCTTGATCAGGCTGTTGAAAATCTCAAGCTATATGTTGTGAATGCTGCTACTGGCCAGATTGTGAATCAGTTAGATCTGGGGGCTCAAACTCCAGGAGAAGTCGCTTTCGGATGGAATGGTGGAAATTCTGACGGCGAAGCGGCGTCAGAAGGGAATTACCTGTTCAGGGCAGTCGGTTCGATAGGCGATGACACCATCGAATTGCCTGCCATGGCGCAAGCAAGAATTACAGGTGTTTCGTGGAGCGAAACACTAGGGGAGATTTTTGTCGAAATAGAAGATGGTCGCTCCATAGCACTGTCCGACATCTCCCATTTGTCAGATTAATCAAAAGGAGAAGTCGTCAAATGTCTTTTTATACATCGCTTACAGGTTTGAGAGCGGCTACAACGGAGCTTTCAATTACGAGTAATAACATCGCTAACGTAGCAACCTCCGGATTCAAAAAATCTCGAGCTTCATTTGGTGATATCTTCGCGACCTCTCCACTTCAAAAATCTACCGCGATTGTAGGTCAGGGCGTATCGTTGAAGGAAGTACGGCAGGAGTTCAGTCAGGGTAACGTCGAATTTTCCTCTAACACTCTGGACTTGGCGATATCTGGTGAAGGCTTCTTCCCGCTGAAGTCGGCGGACGGTTTGACGGATATCTATACGAGAAACGGCTCCTTTGTTCTGGACGAACAGTTCAGTGTGATTAACTCTTCCGGTCAGGCGTTACTCGCAGCGGCAGTTGACTCAAGCGGTAAAGCTGATTTGTCCAAACTCAATAAGCTTCAAATTCCGACAACCACAGCGGGAGAAGCAAGACAGACCACTTTAGTCGAATTGTCGCTCAATTTGCCCTCAGATGCAGACGTTATCACAGCGGAGTTCAACCGAAATAATTCATCTACTTATAACAAATCGACCGCACTCAGTGTTTACGATAGTGGGGGTAACTCCTACCTCGCTACGATCTACTATGTAAAAACCGCAAATGCGACAGCTGATGCCCCATTTAACAAATGGCAAACCTATGTCTTTGTGGGAGACGACGCGGTGAGTGCGGCACTCCAGCAAGCCAGTGACGAAAATGGTGAGCTGCTCTATGTGAACAAGTACGGCGAGTTGAGGCCGAGATCTGAAGTAGAGGACTTGCTGGTAAACAGGAAGACCCAGAAGTTTGTCCTCGATGATCTGACAGATATTAGAACTTCTGTGCCTGCATCTATTGTCGGTTCGAAGGTCCCTAATGATATGAGTGCTGACCAGGGTTTTGATTTCAGTTCATTTGCCAAGCCTGGGGGCGGTAATTATACGGCTGCTGAATTAGCTAATTTTATGACAATCGATGTCGATAATAGCGGTAGTCCGGTTACTCTTGACCTGTCCTCCTTAGCGGCAACTTCCGAAAAGATAACGGGTGTTGAGTTAGCGGACTTTATTCAAGACCAGTTAAACAGAAAATTTGGTGATGAAAGGTACTTTGACTTAACGAATGCCAATAATGGTAAGTTTGGTTTAAGTTTTTCCTTGAGTGGCATCACGACCAACGTTGACATAGATCTCGCGTCTATTACGGGTCAGCCAGATGTGACCACTGCTAGTCAGGTCACCATTGCAGATATCAAAGAAGAAATCATTACCCAACTCGCTGCAGCTTCTTATGGGAACAGCACAGGTGTTCCCATATCGGTCGACTATGATTACTCATTGAGGTCTTTCACATTTAAGCCAAGTGCTGACCCCTCAGCTACCATCTCAATAGTGGGAGGTACCAATGACAGCCCGGTTGCGAATGGCCTCTTCGGGCTTGGTATTACTCCGACTAGTGTAAATACTTCGAGTGGTGCTTATGGTTCTGTAAACGGCGGACGCAACACCGCCGTGGTCCCGAACGGTAGTCTCATCCGCCCGGCGGCTCAGCAACGCTTCGGCATTAGCGTTACCTACGATGGTGCACAAGAATCGTTCTCATTTAGCTCTGGTTCTACAGGGGATCTTTCTGAAATCGAGATAGATTTTTCTCTGGATACAACTGGCGACGGCTCCCAGGATACTACGCAATCTGAATTTGCGAGGTTTATGGGTTTTGAAGCGACAAATACCACTGATTCCAATTATAAAATTAATGCAGAAAGTGATGCTGTGCGTGGTATCAGTTCGCTGCCAGCGATAACCCGCGGCTCCACAATTGCCGTCAATGTGAACAACAATTTCTCTGTTGATGCCTCGAACAATACCTTCGTTGTTTCTGTTGACGACGTCAAGGGCACTCTATCTCTTCCCATCAGTGCAGGTTACACATTAGACAGTTTCATTGATGAATTAGAAAAGGGGATCAACCAATTGGCATCTGATACCGGGAGTAGCGTTTCCGGAGTTAAGGTCGAGTACAACTCTGATACAAACGGTCTTGTGTTTACCACCGGCACTACTGGAACAGACTCGTTCATCAAGGTGTCGGGTAGTGCTACTTGGGGCCTCGCAAACATCGAGGCAGGTCGTGGAACAACTACGACCTGGATTAAACCCACCCAGTCTGCCGATAATGTAAATGGCGTGGCGGTACAGAAATACATCGACGAATTTGGCAACGAAACGGCCAGTGCGGATGGGTATTCCACCTTGCCGGAATGGTCGCCGATTTTCCTCGATAAAGGTGAGCTGACTTTTAATACCTCCGGTAATCTAGTGTCTCCGTCAGGGGGTGCAGAACTTGAGACGGTCTTCCTGTCAGGTGGTCGTGGAGCCCTGAACCTGACCATCGATTATGGTGAAACCACACAGTTTTCTCAGGCGTTTGCAGTCAAGTCTCAGTCACAGGATGGTTCTCCAGAAGGTGACCTGGTAGGTCTTGACATTGGTGATGACGGTCTCGTCGTTGCTTCGTACTCGAATGGTTCTCAGAACTCTCTCGGGAAAATTGTCCTCGTGAACTTCGCCAGTAATGAGGGGCTGAGACAAAATGGAGATAGTTCTTATCTGTCCTCTGCTAAATCGGGCGAAGCGACTTTTGGTGAACCAGGCACTGCGGGATTCGGAACAGTACGAGCGGGTGCCAGAGAACGTTCCAATGTGGACTTAACGACGGAGCTTGTTGGACTGATCACCGCTCAAAGAAACTTCCAAGCGAATGCGAAAGCTATTGAAACATCGTCAGCTTTAACTTCGACGATTATCAATATTCGAGCTTGATTTAGGGTCGGAATATATAAACTTTTTAGAAGTGGAATGCTGAAATGGACAAAGGTGTTTACCTGGCGGTTTCGTCAATTAAAGCGGATCGTTTGCGGCAGCAGAACCAAGCTCACGAAATGTCCAATATCTCTACCATTGGGTTTAAAAAAGCATTTCAGGTTCAACAATCAACGTATCGGGTAGATGTCGATGGTTCGCTTTCATCGAGATTTTTTAAAGTCTCTGCTCGTTTGGGTAGAGTTGATTTGACTCCTGGCCCGAGAATTTTCACCCAAAACCCACTGGATATCTATTTGGAAGGCAAAGGTGTTCTGGGGGTTTTTAATCAAAACGGCGAGCTGGCCTTTACTAGGCGAGGGGACTTGCGGATAAACGCTGAGGGCACTTTAACCAACGGTAATGGATTCGTCATCGCTGATGAAGGCGGTGGAGATATACAGTTCGACCCGGCGCTTATTCATCGGATTTCGTCAGAAGGTGTGATCTACGCGTCTGATCCTGAAGAAGAAGTGGCTGAAGAAGTTGAAGTAGGACGGTTACTTCTGAGAAACGCAGACGGGATTGCTCTTGAAAAAATGAAAGATGGTCTCTTAAAAGTGGAGGAAGCAGATGGGCCGGGCGACTTTGCTGGTGCAGACGAGCCGGTATACGTTTCATCACACGGGCTAGAGGGTTCATCAGTTAAGTCATACGACGTACTCACCCGTATGATCGAGATCGAACGTGGATACGAAATGAAGATTAACATCATCAAAGAGCTGTCGGATTTGAGCGCCAACGCACAGTCTTTGATGCAAGTAAATTAAGGAATACGTTATGGACTCTTCTCTTTGGGTGGCTAAGACGGGGTTGAACGCACAACAGGCGCGTATGTCTGTTATCGCTAACAACTTGGCAAACGTCAATACCCCGGGATTTAAACGAGACAGGCCGGTGTTCGAAGATCTCTTGTATCAGAATATAAGGCAAGCTGGAGGTCAAACCGGAGCGGATACAAATGCGGCGACTGGGTTCATGCTCGGCACGGGTACCCGTATCGTGGCGACCGAAAAAATTCAGTCGCAGGGCAATATGATGTCGACGGAAAATGCGCTCGATCTGGCGATAGAAGGACCTGGCTTTTTTCAGATAGTCCAAGCTGACGGCACGATTGCTTATACCCGTGATGGTGGTTTCAAATTGTCGCAGGAGGGTGAGCTGGTAACGTCCCAGGGGCTACTCCTGCAGCCACAGATCGTGGTCCCTCCAGAGGCAGCTTCTGTCACCGTGGGTACCGACGGAACTGTTAGTGTAGAGCTGGCTAATGGTGGCGGTAACCAGCAACTAGGACAGATACAGATAGCCCGGTTTATTAATGGTGCTGGCCTTGAAGCCTTGGGACAGAATCTGTTCAGGGAAACCACATCTAGCGGGGCGCCGATTGTTCTCGTGCCAGGAGAGCAGGGGGCGGGTGAGATTGCTCAAGGAATGCTTGAGGCATCAAACGTTAATGTGGTGGAGGAGCTGGTGAGTATGATCGAGACGCAGCGAGCATACGAGATCAATTCAAAAGCGATCAGCTCTGTTGATTCAATGCTCAAATTCCTCAATCAAAACTTATAAGGAAAGCAATCGATGATTAAATCCTTCCTTTTACTCGTTTTGGTGCTGCTAACCTCCTGTTCCTCAGTTGAAAGAGACTTCAACGAGACCAGCGAGGTGCTTGAAAAAGCTATGCCATATCTGCAGTACGAGGAGCAATCGGTCTCCGGATCGATCTATCGAGACCAACCCAGAAGCAATAAGTTCGGGTTTCGCAAGAGCATTAGTGTGGGAGATATCCTCACTGTCGTTTTAAACGAGAGCACGCAGGCGCAACGAAGCAACGGCATTAACACAGTCAAAGAGGTTTCTAATTCACCCTTGAGTCAGTTGAAGGCTGTTTTTGGTGGCGGGTTACCGGTTGCTGGGGAAGCCGATTTTAAGAATACAGGGATAAGAATTAAAAGAGGTTTGAAAGCCCTTGATTATCTGGCGCAGAACCGATCAATGAAGGGGGCAGGGGTCTCAGATCAAGCAGGAAGTTTGAATGGTTCCTTAGCTGTCATCGTGACTAAAGTTCTTCCAAATGGTGTGTTATTTGTGGAAGGAAAAAAAGACCTGCTGTTTAGCGAGGGACGTGAGGAAGTTTATGTAAGCGGGCTCGTGAAGCCTGATGATGTTCAGCCAGATGACACAATTTTGTCTTCCAGGATTGCGCAAGCGAGCATCGCTTATAGAGGTCAGGGTGAATTGGCCGATGTGGCAACTAGTAGCTGGGGTACCAGGATCTTCAACAAGATATGGCCTTTTTGAAATGAATAAAGAATTTCTTTTTGCGATTCTCTTACTTTGCTGCGCTGGCTCGGTCCAGGGCGATCGAGTGAAGGATTTAACCTCCGTGGCTGGAGTACGCTCAAATCAACTCGTCGGTTACGGATTGGTTGTAGGTCTTAGTGGGACTGGGGATAGAGATAAAATCAGCTTTACTGCCCAAAGCCTGAAGACTGTTCTCGATCGCTTGGGGGTCGATGTGGATGGTCCAATCTCAAATTATGATCTCTATCAGCGCGGTGTTGCGACCCTAGCTTACGATAAAACCAAGCTCGATAACGTGGCATCTGTCATTGTTACGGCTACTTTACCGCCGTTTGCAAAGCCAGGGCAGACTATAGACGTAAATGTAGCTGCAATTGGGCTGGCAAGTAGTCTGAGGGGGGGTAATTTGATCCTCACCGAACTAAGAGGCACTGATGGACAGATATATGCTCTGGCTCAGGGTGGTTTGACCGTTTCTGGCGTCGAGGTTTCAGCAGAGGGTTCTGAGATTAGGATCGGTGTTCCGACCGCTGGAAGGATACCCAGCGGAGCCATTATAGAGAGGGAAGTTCTGTCGCCATTTGATCGCTCAGAATTCGTGATATTAAACACGAATCAAGCTGACTTCACGACGACCTCCGCAATTACAGATGTGATCAATGAGAATTTCGGTGCTGGTACTGCCAGATCGATCGATGGGTCCTCGGTGGCTGTTAAAGCACCAAGAGATATCAGTGCGCGAGTAAATTTCGTCAGCATGATTGAGAACCTTGAAGTTACGCCAGGAGAACCCAAGGCGCGAGTCGTCGTGAACTCAAGAACCGGTACGGTTGTGATTAGCCGCACTGTTCGTGTGACGGCCACTGCTGTGACCCACGGACAGCTCACGGTCAAAGTTTCAGCAACTAATGAAGTGAGTCAGCCAAATGCTGGAGCCCTTGGTGGTGGTCAAGGTGAAACAGTATCTTTTGCTAATGCGGAATTGACAATCGAAGAAGAAGCTCGGCCCATGTTTGTCTTCCAGCCAGGTGTAAATTTAAGAGACATCGTCGACGCTGTGAATCAGGTGGGCGCTACACCCTCCTCTCTGATAGCGATTCTAGACGCCTTAAAAAGTTCAGGAAGCCTTCGGGCAGAGCTTATCGTAATTTAGTTTCTGATATGACTACTAATATTAATTCTTATTATGACTTTGCTTCACTGGCTCAACTTAAAAGTGGAGATGCGGTCAAGCAACAGGAGAATTCCAAAGCCGTACTGAAAAAGTTTGAGGCGTTGTTTATAGATCAAATGCTACAAAGCATGCGGAAAGCGACCACGAGATCCGAGCTTTTTGATACCGAGAACATAAAGTTATACGAGTCACTTTTCGACAAAGAGATTTCGGAGGAACTTTCTCGAGGTCAGGGGCTGGGGCTGAATGCGGACTTAGAACAAAGTTTGGGCCTGGCTTCGACAGACCCAGAAGCTGCTGTGCGAGCGACTGATTACTTGCCTCTGGAAAGAAGCAGTCACACCAATGAAATAAACAGATCAAAGGCTCTGTCGCTTTATTCGAAGCAGGCGATGGAATTGTAGTGTCTCATGGCAGACTTGTTATCCATTGCCGCTAGCGCGGTCAAATCAAATCAATCAGCACTGTCAATTGTCGGGAATAACATCGCGAATGCAAACACCGAGGGGTATGTAAGGCAAGAGCTGGATGTTCGAGAGAACCTGCCTGCGCGAGCGGGAACGGTATTTCTGGGTACCGGCGCACTCGCAGTAGGAACAAGGCGAGCGTATGACTCATTGCTCGAATCCTCGTTGCGATCCAGTTTGAGCGATTTGAGATCGCAGGCGCCCATTATCGACTATTCAAATCGCGTCATTGATTTGTTGGGAGATGAAAGCGCGACTCTTACATCGGCGCTAGATCAGTTTTTCGGTGGCTTTAGAGATCTAGCTCTGGATGCGTCGTCCGAGTTGAGAAGGAGCTCAGTACTTTCCGAGTCCCAGGGATTAGCGAGCAGGTTTAATGAAATAGGGGCCCAACTGAGATCTGTGGATTCAGATACCTTTGATGCGCTCCAGTTCAGGGTAACTGAAATCAACTCACTTGCTGAGCAACTAAGTATCGTCAATAAAAAGCTAAGTCGACAATCCAGTTTGGAGTCTCAACCACCTGATCTCTTGAACACTAGAGATCTTCTGCTTCAGAAAATTTCCGGACTGATGAAAATAAAAGTGGTTGAGATAGCGAATGGGGAGGTTACTGTCAGTCTGGGAGATAACTCTAACAGCATGTTGTTAGTCAACAAGGGAAATTTCACCCAAGTTGGTTTGAAGGTGCGTCCTGAGTCTTTGCCTTTGGGGCTTGATTTAGTGTTGGACCCAACCGGTGATGCTGAGAGTTTAAATGCTAAATCAGGAGGAGAGATAGGCGGCTTGCTATCTTTTAGACGCTCTACGCTCAAGGATGCTCTCGAAAGAATTAATCAGCTTGCCGAAACCTTAGCGACAGAGGTTAATGGGACGCTGGCTAAAGGAATGGATTTGTATGGTGACGCTGGTCGCAGCCTCTTTGAAATCTCGCCTGAGATTGTCGTTGACACTGAATTTGTCAGATCCAATTTGGCGGTTACCGCGCGAGTCTCGTCTATTGATCCAAAAAACACTAATCAGTTGGAGTTGATGTTTGATCAACCGAAGGAAAGATGGATAGTTAGAGACTTATCTTCTGGACAGACCTACTCTGCAAATAATAAAAGCAATTTGAACGTGAATGGACTCGATATTTCTATATCAGGAGCACCAAAAGACGGTGACATGGTCTCGATTCGTGCTATTCAGGCGCAAGCTTCCAATATTCGCGTTGTAATTAACGACGCCAAACAATTAGCCGCGGGAGAACTGCTCGGTATTACTGTTGGCAGTGATAACACTGGAGGAGCAAAAGCGACTGTATCGAGCATTTTGGGTTCTAGCGCTTCAGGTGGTATTGCTATGCAGGACCTTGTCGTAAACAACCCGGACATATCTTCATCGAAAACAATTAAGGCCAGTTATCTTAGTCCGTCTTTTATTGTAAATGCAGGCACGACAGACTTGAATCTATCGAGTTTCAGGCCGACCGGAACGAGGGGGGAAACCCAGGTTTTTACGAGACAAGGCGTCCACCTTTTTGGTTCTGATACGCTAAGCCAGAGTCAGCTCGATGCAATGCTAACAGCAGGGAATGGCTTCGAACCCTCAGTTAGCTACAGCAATAGATATATGAATGCATCAGGCGCGTATCTTGGAAAACCCTGGCAACTTGGAGCAATTGGTGAGTCGCTGGTGGAAAATAATGAGTCGGGTCAGCAAACCTTAAAAATAGAAGCGCTCATACAGGGTTCCAGTGTGCCTGCAATCCAGAACCAAACGGGATCCAACGAAATTCTGATTGCGGCTGGTGCGCTTAAACTTAATGGAAAATCTCTGACAGCTCTTACACTAGCCTCCGGTGATACGTTAAGCGCTGACAGTGTTGTGACGTGGCTTAACACGAATATAAACTCCAACGGCCTCTCTCTAACGGCTTCGGCCAAGACAAAAGTTACGATTTCTCAGAATCAGGTCGATTTAGGTAGTACGTCTATGTCGATCAATGGAAGCACTATCCAGATTGCAAGTCCATTGGCGTCGATCTCAGAGGTGGCTAACAAAATTAACGAATCTACGGATACAACAGGAGTTCGAGCAAGTGTCGATTCCCTTCAGAATCTGGTTCTTGAGAATGTGAGTGGAGTGGCTGGGAAGACTGCATCCAGTACGATTACTTTTGGTGAAAGTGAAGGTCTGTTAAAACTGACTGGTGCCGTAACAGCAGCTGTCAAAATAGAAGCAAACAGATCAAGCGGTGATTTTTCTCAAAAATCCGTCAAGTTGGAAAGAACTGTCACTAGCACGTCAAAAGACCTTGAGTTTTTGGGTATTGCTGAAACCTTGTCTTTGAAAGGTGTATTAGAGGAAGACCTCATAGTTTTTACGACGGGGGGAGCTAATGACGAATTGAACTACTTCGCTGAATATGAGGATTCTGAAGCTGACTCTCTCTATCAGCGGCAGCGCATAACTGATTTTGAGTTCACCAGTAATTCGACTTACAGGGTTGTTGATCGCTCTACTAACACAATCATGGCTGAAAACACTTGGTCACTCGGCACGCCGATAAACTATGGCGCTATATCATTGAGTTTAGTGGGACAACCGAGCAAAGGGGATGTCTTTTCGGTGGACGGCAATCAGTCAGGAGTGGCGAGTAATGAAAATGCCCTCAGAATTGCCGGTCTTGATAATCTAGATTTAGGTGGTGACGGTAAAACACTTAAGGAAAGCTACCTCTCGATATTAGCACAAGCGGGTAATTCTTCCCGGCGAGCGGCTGTTGCACAGGAAGCGCTTAATGTTGTTTATCAACAGTCTGTGCAGGCTAAAGATGCAAAGGCAGGGGTGAACCTTGACGAGGAAGCCGCTGACCTTTTGCGTTTTCAGCAAGCTTATCAAGCTTCTGCGAAGGTAATGCAGATGGCAGGCCAATTATTTGACTCGATTTTGAGAATCTAATCCGAGTTGGGAAATCACTATGAAGATATCAAACGCATACTTATTTGACCAGGCGACGAGAAATATTCAAACGGCGCAGAGTGATGTCTCAAAGTCTCGTGAGCAGATTGCGAGTGGCAAAAGCCTGGTTAGACCAAGTGATGATGTCAGCAAGCTCAGAAGTATTGAGGTGCTCAAGTCTCAGCAACACAAAGTTGAGTCTTATAAAAACAGTATGAGCTACTTAGCCGATCGTTTTCAGCTTGAAGAAGGTGTTCTGCAGTCAGCAAGTGATATTTTGATTCGACTTAAAGACCTCGCGATCCAAGCAGCAAACGATAGCATGAGCGCTTCTGATAGAGATATTATTGCCATAGAGGTGAACGGTCTCAGGGATGAACTTTTGTCTATTGCAAACACCCGAGATGTTGAGGGTAATTTCATATTCGCAGGAAGTAAGACAGATGCACAGCCTTTCAGGATGGACGTTGAGACCGGAAAAGTTAACTATGAAGGAGATAATCGGAGGTTATTTACATCCGTAAGTGACTCCAGGATGCTTCAGGTTAATACTGATGGAACCCAGGTGTTTCTTCCGGTCAGTCGAACAACCACGGACTTTAATTTTTCTGGTATAGAAAGCGCGGGTGATTACAACTTCCGCGTTGGCGATTCTGTGCTGGAGTTCAGCGTTGAAGAAGGTCTATCTGGTGCACAGATAAAAGCAAGCATCGAAGAAGCTCTTCAATACTCATCTATTGAAGGGCAGGTCTCGGTGGCAGTCGCTGATGGAATAGCGTCAGTGCAATTGACATTAACGGGACAGGCTGGGATTGCTTTAAGCGGAATAGAGGTCACTCAGGATAATGCGGCTTCGACGCCACTAAATGTCAGCGTTAAACAGGAAAACGCGGTAGGTGTTGATTTTTTCAATATGATATCTGATTTTTCTACAGCGCTCTCAAGCGACACTCGGAGCAATATTGATCGGGCGATTAGCGAGTTGGGTTTTGCTCAGCAGAAAATTTCGGGTTTTTTGGGGGAGATTGGTTCTAAGCTCAATACTCTGGAAAGGCAAAAAGACATAAACGCAGATCTGGGTTTGCGGGTTGACCAAATGCTATCGTCGGAAGAAGATTTAGACTATGCGAAAGCAGTGACACAGTTTAATGCAGAATTAGTGCGTTTAGAGGCTGCTCAAGCGAGTTTTGCAAAAGTGTCGCAGTTGTCTCTTTTCCAATTCATTTAGTTTTAGACGATATGAGACGTTGAAGCCAGGGAGCTCTTTTCTCCTTTAAGTTCTCTTGACTGAGTGCTTTGGAGAGAGTTAATACCTTCCCTTAACTCAATTGTAAGCTGGATAAGCTCATCGAGCTCTCCAGATATCGGTATATGACTGTTATCTTCTAGTGTTCGCCGAAAATAGTCGAAAAGGTCGTTGATGTGGCCACACAAGCTGGGTATTGGTATTTTGAGCAAAGCTGCCTCGAGCAAGGTGGATAAATTCATCGCGTGTACAATCGATGGCACTGCCCTGACGATTGAGCTCGAGCCAGCATTTCTCGATGCGGTTCTAAGGCTGATTAGCAGAGAGTCGAAGAGAAAGTTCAGCTCCGGATTCGTGTCACAGAAATATCCATCAATCTTCTTTGATATTTTTGTTACTTGGTTCATGGTAGCTCTCGGCTTGATAACCTTTAAGTCGGACAAGCCGTGAATTTCTTTAATCAGCTCCAGAGAAAATTGGGCAGTTTTTATAGTTGCTGGAAATACATAGTTCAACAAGCTCCTCGGAAATTGTAATCTGCTCATCATCGAGCTGTGATTTGGTGAATTCAACGAGTTGAGCGGCCAGAAGTTGCCCACTTTTCTCAGACAGCATGGACAGTGACAACGAGGCAATCATTTTGTCTGAAGACCCGTCGGTAAAAATGCTAAAGTCGAAGGGCGATGACCTGGTCGCCTGATGTTTATAGGGACTCTCTGCATCGCCGGTAAGGACCATATGTGCCAGCATATACTGACTGTTCGCATCTCCCTGGCTGGCCGCTGCAGTAAAATGTTGGCTTGCCCTTTTCATTGAATTTTTAACACCCTCGCCTTTGTAGAACATCAGTCCAAGCATGTAATGAGAGTCTCTCAACCCCTTATCTGCGGATTTTTTGAACCAGCGTCTGGCAATTTGATAGCTCTGAGCTAGGCCATGGCCTCGATAATTGAGAATGCCCAGGTTATGTTCTGCCTCGGCCAATCCTTGATCTGCAGCACTTTGATACCACTTGATCGCTGTATTGTAGTTTCTTCGGAC
>Ga0075510_10080538_pt1 | contig 16988 bp, 13 predicted proteins | sample DEB08_RNA1_11_FD_73471 | JGI IMG/M metagenome (GOLD analysis project Ga0075510, IMG submission 73471) | Aqueous microbial communities from the Delaware River and Bay under freshwater to marine salinity gradient to study organic matter... | ecosystem: Environmental > Aquatic > Marine > Coastal... | reverse complement strand
ACTAAAAGTTTGTCTCAAATTTGACCAACTTTTGGGAGGAGTAAATTTTTATAAGTTATTCAAAAGGACTAGGTTTTGAATTTATGAGTGGGACAAAGTGTCCCTTTATGTAAACAAACCCATTATGAAACCTCTGGGTAGTTGTAGTTTCCAATTCAGTTTACTTTCCTAAAGCTTTCATCCATGTCGTTTAAAATTTCCAGCTCAAGACAGACCGCTTTAGTCAATGAGCCTTTGTAGTTGCTGTAGGTTCCATTGGGCTTCAACCCCCAAATCTCGTTAAGATACCTCTTCCATAGTGATAGCTATCTGAAATTTACCTATTTCATTTGTTTTCATGGGAATAACAATCCATGGAGAGTTAATATCGGAAAACATTTTGTACTCTTTCCCTAGTAACACAGTTGGTAGTCCTAAGCCGATTTTAAAATCTGATAGTTTAGCTGCTGCTGAGCCGGCTATTATATTCGTAATTTCACCAATACCATCAAGCACATCCTCATTGACAGAATTCATATTTTGTCCAAGGAATAGGCTAACGGTTTTGCAAGCGAGCTCTTCTTTCATACCAATCAACATTGCGCCTCTAACCGTGCCTGTAAGACCAATAACTCCCATACATTCAGACACTGGGAAGATTCCCTTCTTGATTTTAAGTTCGCCTTCTCTGAAGGGGACAATTCCTAACATTGTTTTATAAGCATTAACTGTTGCTTCAATACAAGGGTTTACATGCACACTCTTCACACACATCTCTCCTAACTAATACAGAATGGGATTTAATTAAATATAACCAGTATTTAGAAGACATCTTCTATTGTACCACTTAAGGCATAATCTAACCGCAACCAGAAAACAATTTCATCAGTTGTAGGATTACCAGCACTCGAAAATTCATCATAAAATGCAACTTTTGCAGTAGCTGTTAGGTTCTTTCCAAATTTTCTAGTAACTAGGAAATCAAACTCCTGCCCATAAGCGCTACCGAAAGTATGGTCTTCCGTAGTATCAAAATAATGATAGATAAACTTAAAGGTTGTTCCCCAGTTTTTATATGTTAGAGAAACATTGAAATCTTGTAGACCATTAGCTAATCCACCTGCATTAGTAGATAAGAATTGATCCGCCCATCCATTATACTTATGAGCCGTACTGAAAAGAGTACTAAAAGCTCTTTCACCTGGTTGGTCTGCACCATCAATATAGCTGTATCCAATAGCTGGAGTCCATTTACCCATTGTGTAAGAAAGAGCACCTTGAAAGAAGTGATGATTTAGATTTTCTGTGTCTTTCCAATCTGTCTGGTAAGCATATGTTAAATCATATTTAAGAGCGTCAAAACCACCAGTAAATCTCGTGCCGTAGGTTGCTACATCATGCCTAACACTTGGTCCGACATATCTTTCTTTTTCATCTGCATCAACTAAATATGCGAATAGAGTTTGTGTATGTCCTTCAATCCCCCCATACTTAATATTACCAAGAAAGAATCCGTCATATTCGTTTTCCTTAAAAAGAATAGTTGCAACGCTTTCTGAATATCCTAAGAAGATAGTAGTATCTTTAATTGATTTGTTAGTTAGAGTTACAGCATCAAATGCTTGAGCCGTTTGTCTCCAGCCAATATTACCTATAAAACGAACGTCATCTAGTAATAGTTCCTGACGACCAAGTCTGATCTTAGTATCTGGAATTTGAGTGAAATCTCCATATAACTGCTGTAAACGGCTACCGTCAGGGTCAGCAATTTCATCATAATCACCAGCATATTTAGCTCTTAGGTCATTATAATGATCATCAATTTTCCAAAGATTGTGAAATTGAGCATAAAGACTGAAGCCTTCTAATTCAGCTGTTCTATACCCTATGTAAGAGCTAAGAGTCAGACCTTTACCTGGACTCACATTTGAATTTTTTAAATCTGAATATTCATAAGATAATCTTAGTTTGAGATCATACTTCCCTTTAGAGAAGAATTCGTCTACCTCGACTGCTTGAGAATATACTACGAAACACAAAATAATGCTTAGTATCCTTAACACAACTAGTCCTCTATTTTAATAGAAATCACTTTCTGACAAAATTATTGCAAGTTATCTAAGTTTTAAACTTACTTACCATTTTTGTTAATTCCTCAGACATCATTGATAACGAGTTGGCACTTTTACTAAGTTCTGAAACCGAAGTTGAAGCACTATTTATACCTGAATCGACTTCCACCATATTTCCAGAAACATTCTTAGTCGTTATTTGTGCTTCATCGATTATTTTACTAACACTATTTGCAGATGTCTCAATAGATTCTACTCTGATATTAATCGCTTTAATATCGTCGATTGACTGTTTAATCCTATCAAAAATTGTTAGGAGAAGGTTATTTGATGAAGCCGTATTATTAGAGTTATCGTTTATCGTAATGGTCTGCTCCTCGATCGCCGTTGCAATGCTATCAATCATTTCATTGATCTCTATGATAATATCTCTTACAGACGCTATTTCTTGAACTGTATTGTCTGTAGAATCCTTCATTTTCTTTATTTTTTCGGTAATATCTAATGTCGCATTGGAAGTATGCTTAGCTAGATTTTTAACTTCATTAGCAACTACAGCAAAGCCTTTCCCTGCCTCTCCCGCTCTTGCAGCTTCAATCGTAGCATTTAAAGCGAGAGTTTTAGTTTGCTCCGAGATGTCATCAATTGTTTCTACAATTTGGACAATCTCATCTGTAGATGCCAACAGGGAGTTGACTCTATTTGATGCCTTGTCTGCGGCGTCAACGGCTACTTGACTTGTTGAACGACTACGTTCTGTATTAGTAGCAATTTCAGAAATAATTGATGACATTTGCTTTGACGCAGATGCTATTGAACTTAAGTTCGTTCTCGCAGTATCGAGAGAATGACTGATTTCTTGCATTGAAGAATTGAGCTGCTTTGATGATTTTCTGGACTCCGAGGTTTCATCGTACATACCTTTTGATTGCACTGCGACTTCCGTCATATTAACACTCAACTCCTCTACAGCAGCTGCTACAGTAGCTGTTTGAGCTGTCATATCGTCAGTGTTAGCGTTGAGTTGAGTGCTCGTAGCGGCAATTGCTATTGCCTGCTCAGATAGTTCTAGAGCACTTTCTTGAGTGGATTTGACTATTGAATGTATAGTCTCTGAATATTGGTTAAAACAGATTGAAAGCTCAGATAGTTCATCATTTCCAGAAATTTTGAGGCGTTTTGTTAAATCTCCTTCTCCTTCTGCGATGTCTTTTATTAAATTGACAGTCTTTCTTAAGGGGCGGGTTATTGACCTTATGACTAATAGTGATACTACTAAAGCTAGAATTGCTACTATCACGCAGGCAACAATTAAGGTTTTACTAACTCCAGAGCTTATATTAGTTTCGAGATCAACAATTTCTGTTTTCGCTAGTAGTGCCTCGACTTCGTCAATCTCAACTATCAAAGCCCAAGTAATGCTATCACTTATTCTAATAGGAGAAAAAGCAGAAAGAACATTATTTCCGTTGTAGTCTTTTATGATTCTCTCCCCGCTTTGGCCATTAAATACCTCTTTAACTGCGTCAGTTTCTACTTTCCCATTTTGTGGATTCCTAAATGAACTTTCAACGCTACGATTTTCTGGATCTAGATATGAATCTGACCTCATCAAATAATCAGGACCTACTAGATATGATTCTCCAGTTTTCTTGAGACCATCTCTTTGACTCATGATCTCATTCAGTTTATCTATTGGAAATTGAACCGCAAGCACACCCACTAATTCTCCCTGATCATAAATAGGTGCTGTCGCAAAACTAGCTGGTGCATTAAAACTCGGTAGATACTGTTGATAATCCACCATAAAAATATTGTTATTTTCTAACTTTGTGGCTTTCTTAAACGCCTCTGCAAAATTTGAATCTTTGTATGGTCCGTCGATTAGAGATGTAGCAAAGTCTAGTTCTTTAAAGACCGAGTAAACTATTTTCCCATCATTGGGGTCTAAAAGGAAAATATCATAAAAACCATATTTCTTCTGTACTTCATGAAAATAATGGTGGAACTTTTCATGAGAATCTGTGTAAGAGCATTTGAGTTTAGTACTATACAATAAATCTTTACTACCTAGCGGATTTTCATTTTCGCTAATATAGAGTGCCTGAACAATCTTATCGTTGCTAGGGATATTTCTAAACATACGTTTTAAATTTTTTAAATCATCTGTTTTGTCATTTAATCTTTCAAACTTAGTACCAAATTCTTCTTCATAAAAATTTAGTAGCCTAGCATCCATTGCTTGTATTTTCTTGTCTTCAAGATCTAACTCACTTTTTACTTTTGGAAAACTACTCGTGAATGATTTCATAGCATCAACGACGAAGCCATTCTGAGACATTGTCAGAACTAATTTTTTCCTATCTTCAAAATAATTTTTAACTGAACTAGATTTAATTTCTCTTATCGACTTTATTTGATTAAAAGAGATATCTTGGAAGTTCTCTCCTGCTGTATCAGCAATTTTTTTGAACCCATCATCCATAACAATTATTATGTAAGCTCCTATAACGACAATGGGTATTAGAGAAATACATAAAAATGAGATATAGAGTCTACTACTAATTTTCATTTTCTTCTTTCCTTTTCTTCTTTCCTTTTCTTAAACTTGGAAGTGTCCTACTAGAACGTCCAAATCAGTTGCTGTTTTTCTTACACTGCTTGAAGCATTGGTTACTTGATTTAGCTGATCGCTATTAATGTTTATGGCTTCATTTATACCTAAGAGATTACGAACCATTTCATTTGTTGCAGTTGAAGCTTCTCTGCTATTATTCGCTGCATCTTCTGCCCCAGAATTTATCAACTTCATATTTGTAGTTATCTCGGTGATATGATCGGTGGAGGTTCTGATTTTGTTGAAAACATCTGATAAGTTTTCGGCAATCACCTGTGTACTTCTAGAATTGTCTTGTAGGGCTGTACTTTGTTCTTCAATTGAGGTTGCGATTGATACAGTCATCTCATTAACTGATTCAATGATGTTCTTAACATCTGATATTTTACTTACTGTTTTCTCTGTACAACTTTTCATCTCATCAATAGTTTCTCTAATTTCGGATGTAGCATTAACAGTTTCTTTGGCTAATTCTTTGACTTCATTTGCAACAACAGCAAAACCTTTTCCTGCTTCCCCTGCTCTTGCAGCCTCAATGGTAGCATTTAACGCAAGGTTTTTAGTTTGCTCTGAAATTTCATTGATAATTTCAATAACTTTTTCAATTTTAGCAGAGGATTCTGCCAGTTCTTCAACTTGAGTACCAGCAGCTTCTACAGTACTTACAGCATCAATTGAGATTGAACGACTTTGCTCTGCATTGGAGGATATCTCTTTTATAGTTGCTGTCATTTCCTCTGAGGAAGTGGCTATTGATGTAATACTACTCTGGGAAGCATCTAGGACTTTATTAACGTCGTTCATACTTTTACTGACAATATCGGCGGATTCCATCGACTTCGAAATTTCTGCATACATATTTTGAGCAACTTCAGAAACATTCTTAATGTTCATAGATAGTTGTTCTGTAGCACTCGCAACTTCATCAGATTTACCTCTAACTTGTTCCATCTCAGTATTTGCTATTTCAGTAGACGACAGACTATTTTGAGAGTCATCAACCAAATTTTTAGATTTATGCTGAATATCGATAACAATTTTGTGTATTTTCTCAATAAAAATATCTATCCATTTACTCATTTCGCCAATTTCGTCTTTACTGTCGATATTGACTCTCTGGTCCAAGCGTCCCTCACCTTCTGCTATATCTCTGATAATATTTATTGCTTTTCTGAGCATCTGGACGATACTATTTCTAATTACGATGGTGGCGATAATGACCATCGCGAGAATTGAGACTAGTATGATTACAGAATTTCTGAAAGTCATATTAGCTTGGTCACCAATTAGCACGCTCATAGCACTAATTTCTTTTCCAATTGCACTTTCTATCTGCTTTAATAATTTGATGCGTGCAGTGGATGCATTAAACCATTTTTGACTGTCAATGCCATAACCACTTTCCGCACTTAGGGCTACAGCTCGCATATTCTCAACTTCCTTAACATCAGGACCAACAAGGGTTTCCTTGAAGATATTGAGAATTTTAGGCCTAGCAATATTTTGAAATTCTCTTAGAAGAGCTCCCTGATTTTCGTAAATATGAAAGTATTTAGATCTCAATTCTCCCTTGAGAGAGTCATTATTAAAAGCTGCGGCCAATAATGCTCTTTCAATACCAGCAAACTCTTTCCCCCTCACAAATAAATTATAGGAGACCAGATCATGCATGACCTTAGAATTAGAACATTCTTCAATGATGAGTGGAATGACTGATAGAAATATATTGTTAATATCGGTGTAGTATTTGACTGCACCGCTAACCTTAATTGTATCTTTATCTTTTGAAGATAAGACTCGATTTCTAATATCGTCAACTTTCTTGAGCTCTGTCAAACCTAATTTAATTCTCTGGATTTGCTTTTCACTTAAATCTCCTTCCGAAGAACTAAAAGATTTTTTTAATTTATTCAGGTATTCGTTTGTTAATTGATGTTTACCACCAATGTCTCCAAATTTAGTCCCCTTTGAAGAAATATATCCTGCGCTCATTCCTCTCTCAGCCTGTAATTCATGAACTAAACTTCCCAAATCTAACGTCAATGACATAAGATTATTAATCTTAATCATTTCGTCTCGATCACTCTGTTTAAGATTAATTTCTCGAATTCCGAAATAGAATGCCCCGAGGATTGGTATTGTTACCATCATCAATATTTTGACGTTAATACTCATGTTCTTTATCATCATTGACACCTTTATTGCTTAGCCAACATCTGAGATCTCATTTCTAGTGCCAAGATGCTCAATAAAATGAGTTTTTTGTAGTTTTTACCTCATATTTCGCTTTGCACGCACATTTTATATACCTTAAATGTATTTCCCCTTACATATTTATGTCGCGTTAATCGATACAGATAGAAGTGAAAAACTACTACATTTGATGATGATTTATCCGTTGAGTCATTTAATTTCCTGTAAATTAACTACTCGATAAGGATAAATCTGCTCGAGAATAAATACTAGTTGTCCTACTCCATACTATTATGGTATGGAAAATGAGTATGACCGTTATCAGGTAATCAAACTTACATATAGGTTTTATCAAAATGGATGATGACGACGAAATATTTAAGCTTTTTATAGAAGAATCATTGGATCTCCTCAACGGAATTGAAGAAGACCTACTATTAATTGAAAAACAATGTGAGAAAGCTGACAGCGATCTTATAAATAATGTATTCAGAGCCGTACATACCATAAAGGGGGGCGCCGGCTTTTTCGGCTTAGAAAAACTTAAAGACTTAACTCATATTCTTGAAAATATGCTCGAGAGAGTCAGGACTAAAGATCTAGTACCTACTCCAAAAGTAATTCAAACTCTTCTCTCATCAGTGGATCAGGTAAACGAGATGCTCCATTATCCAAGAGCGGATTATGATATCACACCTAATCTTGAATTGGTTAGTACGATATTATCTGACATCGATTCACTAAAGCTCAATGAATCGACTTCTCAAGGAGATGCCGATAATGGTGATAATGAGGAACACATCAATGATACGTTTCTCTCACGCGAAGAATTAGATCATCTAGACTCATCTCTAGATAAGGCCAACGAAGAAATGAACAAACCAATTTCTCCTGATGATTCCCTTACTGAAAGCACAATTAATACTCTGGGAAAAGATAGATCTTACAATTCAGAAAATTTTGAAAAGGACGTAGAGACAACTTTTCAGAGAGATTTTGGGAAATCGGAAAGTCTACGTGTTAATGTAAAACTTTTAGAAGACCTCATGGCTCTAGCTGGAGAACTTGTTCTTGCAAGAAATCAATTGATCCAAGCTAATTCCCATACTAACTTAGAAATGATAAACTCTGCATCTCACCAAATCGATATGGTTACCTCTCATCTACAAGAAGCAATCATGAAAACTCGTATGCAGCCAATCAGTACAATATTAGGAAAATATAAACGTATTGTTAGAGATTTGAGTGTTAGTCTTGGAAAAGACGTGGATCTTAAGATAGAGGGTGAAACTATTGAAATGGATAAAACCATTATTGAATCTATCAACGCCCCTCTCACGCATATAATACGTAACTCAATGGATCATGGTCTTGAAACAGGGAAAGAGCGTAAAGCTCTCGGTAAAGATGAGAAAGCATGTATATCTATCAATGCTTTGCATGAAGCAGGTAAAGTAATTATTGAAATAGAAGACAATGGACGAGGCATAAACCCTCAAGAAATAGGTAGACATGCAGTAGAAAAAGGATTGATTTCAGAAAATGAAATGAGTGGAATGAGCGATCGCGAACTAATTAATCTGATATTCAAACCCGGATTTTCAACGGCGAAGAGTGTAACCGAGTTTTCAGGTAGAGGCGTCGGTATGGATGTGGTTTTAAACAACTTGAACAAGGTAGGGGGTATAGTTGACCTTAGTTCAAAGCTTGGCAGTGGGACTAAGATCAAAATTAGTTTACCATTGACTCTTGCTATTATGCCAAGTTTGTTAGTTTCTATATCTAATAGCATCTACGCGATTCCCCAGATAAATCTCATACAAATTATACGCATTTCAGTGGATGAAATTTCAGATAAAATAATGCATGTAGGTAACACTCTAGTAGTTCGTTCAATGGATTATTTGATACCAATAGCAAGGCCCTGTGATTTCCTCGAAAGCGAGCTAATAACTTCATTGAATATTGATTCAAAAAATTATGGATTCGATTTTCCTTTGGATATAGTGGTAGTTTCCTCAGGTGAAATGCGGTATGGAATTATTGTAGATCAAACTCTTGAATCTCCAGAAATTGTGGTCAAACCTCTTGGCGCTGATCTTAAGTCATTAAAAATATATGCTGGTGCTACTATACTAGGTGATGGAACGATTGCTCCTATACTCGATGTCGCAGGGATACTCAATCAGATGAAGTTTAATCTTGTAGAAAAAGAAGAAGCAATATCTGAAAATGAGAATCAAGGAGAACTCCATCAATTGCTCATAGTGAATAATGGTTATGATGAAAACTTTGCTATTCCTCTCAAAAATGTTGTTCGTATCGAGAGAGTCAGTGCTGATACAGTTAAGTATGTCGGATCATCTAGAACATGTGAATTCAGAGGTAAAAGTATTGCTCTTTTTACAGTAGACGACGCAGCTGATGTTGACTCTCTGAATATTGAGGGGACCCTTTTCGTCGTTATGTTTACGATGTTTGGTCGTAATGTTGGAATGATTGTAAAAGAAATTGTTGATTCAGTCGAATTATACCTAGAGTTTGACGAGCACACCCACAGGCAACCAGGGATATTAGGGTCGACATTTATCAATAACGAACTTACTCTTTTAATTGATTTGTTTGGTATCGTAGCAGTGAAAAAGCCAGAGTGGCTAGAAAAACTTGATATTCATTTAGATGGTGAAGGTGAATCAGAACCCTACAGTATTCTTGTTGTCGATGATTCAAAATTCTTTGTGAATCAAATAGCCGGATTTATAACAGAAGCCGGATATTCAGTTATACAAGCAAACGATGGAGTTGAAGCATTAGAACAACTTCGTAATGAAGAAAATAATATCCATATGGTTATAACTGATATTGAAATGCCTCGTATGGATGGTTTTCAGCTTACTGAGAATATACGTGAAGATGATTTACTGAGATGGCTACCAGTAATTGCCGTGACATCTATAGCTGGGGCTGAAGCCGAAAGAAAAGGGAAAGAAGTTGGTATAGATGAATATCTTATTAAACTTGACCGAGAAGAAATCCTTCTCCATTTAAGAAGGCTTTTACAAAAAAATAAAAAAGAACTAGCGGTGTAATCATGTTTATTGATAAATTTATTGTTTTTAAAGTTAGAGATTTTTTATATGCGTTAAACTGTAGGTTTGTCCAAGAAATTATAAGAGATGATAAAGACATTACTCACATTAAAAGATCTCCTAACTATGTTTCAGGAGTGATTAATCTTCGGGGTGAAATAGTGTCTATCATAAACCTTGCTGTGCTATTTGATCTCAATAAAGAAATGCATAATGAGAACCCCTCAATAATAGTAGTCGGTGATCGTGATAGATACTTTGGAGTTCTTGTCTCAACAGTCATCGACATCGTTTCAGAAAGTGATATCACTATTGAAGCGTCTCCCATACAAACAGGTGTAAAAAGAGACTACCTTAGTAATATTTTTTACATGAATGGACAACTAGTTAGTATTCTAGAAGTTGAGGAGTTGACTAAGGAACGAGAGGCGGGATGAAAGTGAAGCTTGACAAGAATCGAAATATTGACTATCAAAGGCGATATGCTTAAGATTTTGATAGCTGACGATTCCTTGGTTTATAGGATAATTCTAAAAAAAATCCTCCGTAACATCGATGGTGTAGAGGTCTGCGCTACTGTTTCCAATGGTAAATCAGCTCTCAAAGAAATCTTTGATAAGAAACCTGATCTCGTCTTACTCGATATTGAGATGCCTGTAATGGATGGCCTCTCTGTTATGAGAGAGCTTCAGAAACTTAAAAGTACTCCGGACATAATTATGTGTAGTTCTTTGACTGCTAGAGGCGCTGACATTACTATTCAAGCTTTAGAGCTTGGAGCATGTGATTTCATCACAAAGCCACTAGGTGAAGAAAATTCGAAAGAAAGTAAAATCAAGCTTCGTGATCAGCTTAAAAATAAACTTCTAGCGATCAAAAATAAGGACATTAATGGACAGCGTGGGAGTATTCTAGATCTAGACCAAACTAGAGCGAGTCATCTTTGTTTCCGTAAACCACAAATAGTTGCAATTGGCATCTCTACTGGAGGGCCTAATGCTTTAGCGACTTTAATTCCTTCGCTTCCTAAAGACTTTCCTGTCCCCGTAACAATAGTTCAGCACATGCCTCCACTCTTCATAGAGTCATTAGCCGATTCATTAAACAGCAAAAGTCAAGTAGTTGTGAAGGTCGCTGAGCAAGCCGAATACCTCAGAAAAGGAACTGTTTATCTGGCACCAGGAAATAAACAAATGAAATTTTTTAAAAGAGATCATCAAATGCTAATTGAAATAAATGATGACCCACCAGAAAACTTTTGTAAACCTGCAGCAGATTATATGTTCAGATCGATTGCCAGTATTTGCGGAGCTAATTCAATTGGAGTAATCATGACTGGTATGGGAAGAGATGGAACTGCCGGACTGGAATTAATGCATCAGGCTGGAGCGTTTGTCATTGGGCAATCGGAAAGCTCCTGCACAATCTATGGAATGCCTAAGGCAGCCTACAATGCAAATATTGTAGATAAGGTTTTGCCATTAGACAAAATTGCTCAAAGGTTAGTCAAAATGACTACTGTAACTACATAGCAAATAGCTCTTAGACATTTTCAATGACTTACAAAATTACATCAGAAGAAATTAACCTTATCTCGCCTTTTATTGAAAACTTGACTGGTTTAGTACTCGACCACTCTAAAGATTATCTTTTTAACGCTAGGTTAAATCCAGTACTGGAAAAGTATAGTCTCCAAAACTTTGTCAGTCTAATAGAAGCCTCCACTCTAAATAAAAATATTGAGCGGGACATCATAGATGCGATAACAACTAAAGAGACCATGTTTTTTAGGGATAAACACCCTTTTGAATTTATTCAGAATAGATTTTTCCCCGATTTTTTCGAAAAAAAAGGGTTTAGCTCAGAAATAAACATCTGGAGTGCAGCGTCCTCTACAGGTCAGGAGGTATACAGTATCGCCTTCACTTTGTACAATATATTATTTGATTTGACTAAATATAATGTCAATTTGATTGCAACAGATATTTCGGATGAAGCATTGAAAAAGGCAAGTCGAGGATTCTACACCAATTTTGAACTTTCAAGAGGCTTAAATGGCAATCAAATTAATCGTTATTTTAATACTAGCGAAACAGGGGGGAAGATCAAAGATGAAATTAGGCAATCTGTGCAATTTAAAACTATTAATCTGATAAAACCGTATCCTCAAGATCTAAAAAAGATGGATTTGATATTCTGTCGCAACGTAGCGATTTATTTTTCAAGAAGAGATCGTATCAAACTTTATGATAAACTGGCAGACCAACTGAACTCAGGAGGTGTGCTAATTATTAGCTCTACCGAATCACTTTTAGGGATATGTGAGAGATTTGAAAAAAAAGTATTTAGAAATACATTTTACTATCAATTGATCGACTAAATATGGAAACTTTGGACTGCTGAAACTACCGCGTTAAAGTAAGGGTGGACTTACCCAAAACAGTAGACATGGTTATCTTGTGAAAATAAAACCGTAAGGACTTTAAAAATATGTCATCAGGTAAACGTCGTGTATTTGTATTCAGTGACGACCTCCAAAAAGAAGCCGTTCAATTATAGCTTAAGGGAAGCTTCTGAAGCCCTTGGAGTTAGCCAAAACAGTCTTAGTAACTGGCGTAAGAAAGTAACTTTTCATCATCAATGTAACTGGGCTGAGCCTGTATGATGAAAGCGAAACTTAGAAGAATGAGAATAAGTTTGGATTTCACGACTTACTTCCCAAGCAACTCTTTGACCTTTGCTTCAATATCCAGATCAACAGGGTGACCGTAGAAGACTATCTTTCCTTTGTGGATTAAGACTGCTGTAGGGACCGCTTCAATCATGAAGTTATCTGCAGTATTACCAGTACACAGGAGGTGATTTACCGCAGTCCATTTAGTTTTCTTTAAATGCTTCTGCACAACCTTATCCGAGTCATCAATGCTAGCCCCGATAAGTGCGACTTTGCCTTTCCAGTCTTTTTCATACTTCTTAGCGATTTCATTTATGTTCTTCAAAGAAAGGTAATACTTTGTCATTAAGTAGGTCTGCTGCAGTTATAGGAGTCTTCATAGTATATAGCTTCGCCATAGCTACTTTTGAGTATGTATCAACAAAGGTTTGTTGATATACTCTTCCAACTCCTTTAAGCGTTCCTACATAGAAAGTATCCTGACTTCCTAAGTAACCTGGATGAGGCGTTTCAATTTCACCACAGGCCATGTCATCCTGCTTCTTTTTCTCTAAAGCAACGACCTGAGCTTCTGTTAGAACTCCACCTTCATCAGCTACTCTTTTCTCAAGATATTTAAGTCGCTTCTTGAATGACTCAAGTTCATGTCTAAGCCAAATACTTCTAACACCACTTGCTGATACAAAGATACCTCTTTTTCTGAGTTCATTGCTGACTCTCACTTGACCGAATGCCGGTTGTTCATAAGCAAACTCAATTACTGCATTTTCAGTCTGCTCATCAACTCTATTCTTGATATTAGGGCGTCGTCTATTCTTCTCTAAAAGAGCGTCTACTCCGCCTTCATCAACTGCTGCTTTATAACGATAAAAAGTATCTCTACTAAAACCCATTACTTTACAGGCTCGAGATACGTTACCTAACTCTTCAGCTAGATTTAAAAGTCCAAGTTTGTTTTTTAAAACCTTCTGTGCAATAGTAGCCATCGGGTTACTCCTTGTTTTGGTTGTTGTTGAGGAACTTTTACCAAAACAGGTAACCCTCTTTTTTCAATAAGAGGTGTCAGATAAGGTCGAGACTAATTCATATAAACTGAAAACACTCTCCAGACGTGGACTTAAAGAAGCAAGAAAAGAAATACTGGAAAGAGTTATTGTCTACAATCTTACCCGAATAGAAGCTGTCAGTCAGCGACTTGTAGCCTAAAAGCAGCCAAAGACAAAATTTGAATCAGAAGATCTTTGCCCGAAAACGATGATTGTGGATAAAGTTTAGACCGTGGAAGAAGGTGAACTATTCAAATCTCAGTGATAAGATAAATTGAACAGGGAAAAATGGGAAAAAACAAAGAACCTCGCATGGCTGAAAAGGCTTTTCGGATGAGGTCGACGTCGCGTAAGATCAAGTATGTATCATTGGCTGAGCACGGATACAACCGTACAACTGAAAAGTGAAAAAATTAGCGGATATCGAAGAAAATCCAAGAGAAACAGTCTTGGCAAAACCATCCTGATCTGGAGGGAATTTGCCTAGTTCTTAATAACTCTACGAGTTTCGTAAAAATATCCCCTTATTGATACTCTGAGCAAAATATGCACTACGCATATTTTGCTCGAAGTTCCCTTAATTCAGCTTTGAGAGATTTAATCTCTTTCCTATACTTTTCGACTTTCTTCTTTTCTCTATTTAAATCTTCCTGGAGCCTGTATATCTTCAGGTCATAGTCTGTAGATCCTTCAAACTCAAACTCTTTAGTTTTTTTAGGCTTAGCGATATCAAAAGTATCTTCTCTTATCCATCTTCTCACTGTAGAAGCATCAACAGTGAGCTGCAATTCAGTAATAATGTCTTTGATACTCATACCATCTGATCGCAGCATTCTTGCTTGTTCTTTTAAAGCTTCCTTGTGCTCTTTCTGAATAGGCCCTATAAGTCTTGAAATTGTGCTTTGGTCTATCCCCCACTCTCCTGCGAGCTCTCTCTGCCCTGTCGTCTGTAACCAGTATTTATATTCACTATCATGTTCGGCAAGCATAAAAACTTTTTCTTTAAACGATTCATAACTACCAACAAGAGAAAGCATTTTTTCTCCTGTCCAGATCTGCTTCTCTTGAAGAGAATAAGTTGCAATTACAGCAACATCTTCTTCTATTTTTGGGATATCAGGATTCATATTTGTGCTTAGACTTATTATTATAATTAATATAAATATAATAATTATTACATTTATTATAGTATCACTTATCCAGGTATGATTTTAATGCTAGAAATATAGCGTGATCAAGACCATCTATTTCACCATTAACTTTTTTAATCCCACAATCCCTTATGAATTCTTCTGGGATTTCAACAAGCCTCTTTTTCCAAATGCAATCAATCCCACTTTTAAAACTAGGCTTGCCTGGAGTTCCTTTTCTTAATGACTTATTAGGAGCTTCTTCTATTTCTCTATTAATTGATTTTTTAGGCTTAGGTTTAATAGCCATCCTATGCCTCCAGTAGTAATTCGAGCAAGTTAACGATCTCCTGTTGAGCCTTCTCGTCTTTAGGCTTTCTTTCATGAACTGAAAGTCCAGATCCACCAGCGTCAGTAAAAGCCTTTCTCCTCACAATAACCGCAGGAAGGAACTCTATTAGGGATGACTCCTGAAGAAGAGTTGCGGAATCTTCATTATCTTGCCCAGAAGGCCACCCCATATTGAGACATGAATAACATTTGAGGTGCGAGTTTCCTGTTGAAGATAAACTAATCATCTCTTCAACTTGACCTGTAGTCCAAAGAGCAAAGGATTCAGGTTTAAATACTACAAGGTATTTGTCACTTAATGATATCGCATACCGCTGGCTAATTGAGTCAAAACCACCAGCATCAATAACAATATAATCATATATACCACTGAATTTTGGAACCTCAGTGGATAATGTTTTTTCTCGTAACTGAATAGTTGTATAGCCTGTTTCCCCTAAAGACTCTGCTCTCGAATCTGAAAAATCCGTCGCTGTCCCTTGGTCATCAGCATCAATTAATAAAACATTATGCCCCTTTGAGGATAGGTGTACGACAAGTTCTGTCGCTATTGTCGTCTTGCCCGTTCCACCTTTCTGACCGCCTATTGTTATTATCATAATACACCTTCTATAATAAAAATAATATTTATAATAAATATTATTTTTATTATACATCAAACAAGAAAGGTAATTTAATTGATATTTTTAGATCTAACAATGTCAAGAGCTAGTCCTTCAAGAAGAGCGTCAGGGCAGTCATCAAGAGAATACCAGCTTTTACTGGTATCATCCAACCCCTCATACAGAGCCTTTCTATTTTCTTTAGCATATTCTTTTGCTAAACGATCAAACTTAGACTTTTCAGCGTTAAGAGCAGCCTCCGCAATTTCTTGATCTTCTAATTTTTCTGTAAGTTCTCTTTTTCTAACTTCAAGTTCAAGCACTTCCTTTACATAGCGATCTACTCTAAGACGAAACAGTCCTGCTTTATTTTTTATTGACGTGTTGGACATCCTCTTATCGAATAATGTAATGGCGCTCAATAAAAGGGATGCTCCATGCTTATTAAGCAATTGTTCGATAAATTTATCATCATTAAATCCATACGTGTCTAAGAAGACTCTGATTTCATGTGGTATTTCATCTGTGATGATTTCGACAATAGGCAACTTAGGTTGATGAGCAGGGTTCTGATAAACCTTAAATTCAATAGCTCCGACTTTTCGACGATAGCGGATAGTCTCCCATTCAATCAAGATATCTGATTTTTCATTTAACTCGCTAAGAGATGGCTTTAATACTTTTCGGCTAAAGTTTTTAAACTCTTTGTACGTTTTGATATCAGAAGTACCTAATGAATCATGTAACTCTTCCAATGAGAACGTACCTCCACCTTTGAATTCAATAGTCTTAAGAAGCATGTACATCTTTTTTGCATACTGATTGGAAAGAGTGGCAACTTCAACTACTTCCATTTGAGTAAACTTCTCTTGCAACTGAATTAAGTAGGGGGCTAAATCTTCATCAATACCAATTGTTACTTGATTAGAATCGTGAACATCAAACTGAGAAACTAATGGTCTCCATCTTGCCTGATAACCTTCTGTTTCTGGCAAAGAAACTCGATATGTCAAAAGTTCTTCCGCAAGTAAATCGAGGTCTCTAAAATAATTACAGTTGGATAAATCACATATCCCATAATTCCCAAATAGTGACCGAGGGATATCAATCTTATACATCTGATTAACTTTTTGGGATGGGCTTATTTTTGAAATAATGAGAGCTTCTAAAGTCGCAGCCTTTGGACTTAAAGGTTTCGAGCGACTTAGTAATGGGTAGTCGTTTCTATACATAGC
>Ga0075510_10151676_pt1 | contig 22660 bp, 22 predicted proteins | sample DEB08_RNA1_11_FD_73471 | JGI IMG/M metagenome (GOLD analysis project Ga0075510, IMG submission 73471) | Aqueous microbial communities from the Delaware River and Bay under freshwater to marine salinity gradient to study organic matter... | ecosystem: Environmental > Aquatic > Marine > Coastal... | reverse complement strand
CAGACTTAATTCGACTCAAAAACTCTTTAGTAACAAGGTTATGGAGTTCATTGAACTGATCTTCGGTGGCTTTTTTTGTGTTAGCCATTTTTCATAATTACTTGGTCCAGTTTTTCTTCAATTCGAATCATGTGTGCTTCCATTTTATAGAATGAGTTTTCAAAATCCGTTTTAAAGACAAAATGTCTAGCCATATTTAGTTCAGCACTATCAATACGACGATCTACTTCACTAACACGGCTATGAACTTCATCAATACGCCTATGTATTCGATTAGTAAGGGCTGCTAACCCTGTAATTACAGCAAGACTTGCTGCTACTCCTGCTTCAACCATACTGATCCATGAGTTTAATTAACTTATGCGAGTAATCAGGATCAGTGGCGTATCCTTCAGACTTCAAAAGGTATGCACATTCATTACGAGTTTTGGCACGATTAACACCTGTGTAGGTTTTAAAATCTTTATACCAATGGTCAACAAGTTCTTTGATACAATCGTAAGGTGTTGGGTAATCTTTAAAGGAAGCTTGGATAGTCACAGGACCATAACCATAGTCTTCCCAAGTTGTTTTAATAGTACCGTGTCCTTTAATACCAAAGTAGTTATTTTTACCAGAAGTAACTGTACCAAATGCCGACTCAAGTGCCCATTGTGCAGCTACTACTTCTGGGAACTTAGCACCAGCGGTAGCTGCAGCCGCTTTGATGCCTTCCCAAGTGTTATTATGTATATCGGGTTGAGTGGGACCATTACGCCACGTAGAGACCCACGTAGCATCATTAGAAAGACCGTCAGGACCTAGATAACGTTCTAGTTCCTGAACGGCTTTTAATTGATGAGGTAACCCTTTGTAATGTTTGATAACGTCAAAAAGGTTAATAGTCATTGCAGCACACCATCAAGAGTCATCACTCACCTCCGGGGAAAGGGCGCTCATACGCAGTGATTTCAGCAGGTCGTTCAGCGCCAAGCAACCCACGGCTTACCAGCAGCTGGAGGCCATCAGTAACACGTTGGTCATCAAGGGCTACACGTTCTGCAGCGGTGAGTTCATCAAGAAGTGCTTTGATTTCATTAGCCTCGGCATTCTGTGCTTCGGCTGCATCAATCTCAGCTTTGTTTTCAGGTGTACTGGCTGCTTCGTAGCTAGCCACCATCGCTTCATACAAAGCGGTATCTTCAGCAGTAGGATTCTCCAGTAGTGCATATGCAGCTACTGCGTCGTCATACATTTGTTGTTCTTCAGCGGTAGGTACACCACCGATTGGTTCAGGTACTACGACTGTATCGACAGAAGCAGCAAGAACATCTGCATATTCGGTTGGAGTAAAGCGTGCAAAGAAGCCAGCACTTGTGACGATGCCGTAGGAGTTGGAATCAGCAAAGCGGTGACCGTCTTTGGTCAGGAGCCATTCAGCGTAAGCTTCGGGAGAAAGCTTGGCGGAATTGGCGGCAAAGATAAGCCCGTCAATAACGCGGGTGTTGGTCAGTGTGAGAGAAAGAGTGTCCATGATCGTTATGCAAGGATGCCAAGGTTTTGCAGAGCTTGCACAACCTGTGCAAGTGTATATCCGTTAAATGTGGTTGCGTCATCAACCGCAGTGCCACCGCCTCCTGCAACAGTTGCAGAGCCTACCGCTGTAGTGGGTTGGACTACTGGTGTTGCACCAAACAATGCGACTGGTTCTGTGGCAGCGGAGCCAAGCTGGATACCTCTAACAGTGCCAGTACCTCCTGCTTCTGATGTGATTTTGAATACGTCTGTATCCCAGTTAAAACTTAAACGCTCGTAGTTAGAAGCGTCGGTGTAGGTGTTGTAAAGGCGGTAGGTTTGGGCGTTGGTGCCACGGCGCTGGGCGAGGGTGTCATTGGCGTCTCGTTCTAGAAATACAGTACTAGTGCCTGATAAGGTAGATAGAGATAGATTGTTTCCTAGATAGACCGTACTGGAAAAATACCAACCGTTTACTCCTGCAACTTGTAGTTGTCCACCGCCACTATTGATAATTGTTCCAGAATTATTGACTCTGAACTTACTCGTCCCACCACTCTGCAGATCCAGCAGGTTGCTACCAGCAGCACCTACAGGTGAACCACCAGCGCCATCCGTTACATTCAGCTTCAACCCAGTAAAGGTGACAGCTGCATCATTCCAATCCGGGTCAACAGTAAAATCACTACTAGCAGCAAGACCACCAGCACCATCATTATATTGAATTTCGTTTGCAGAACCAGCAGCAGTAGCGCCACCGGCACCTACTTCATCAAGTTTACCAGTGAATGGATTAAACTTATATGCCATTATGCAGTCCTCGTAACAGTACTAAGGCGATTGCTAGCGTCATAACCAAGTGTCAATTCACCAACGGTAATACCACTTACACCGCCAGTCTTGTAAGTAACAGTCTCAATCTCCCCCACACCATTACCAGCGGCTACATAGGTGAGAGCGATATAGTCATATTTAGGAATACTAAGACCTTCAGCAATTTGAGTTACTGAATATGTACCAGCATCCAGATTAGTAGTTTGAGAAAAACCAGTAGTCAAGCCTGGTCGAAATTCATTAGTAGAAACAGGCATTAGTCTTTAAAGATTTGTTTGATTTTGTTGATTTGATCGTCTTCACGACGCAAAGGCTTGAGAGCATTGATACCACTCAAGATGAGCTGTACAACACTGTTGTCCTTAAGTTTTGATGCACCAATGAGTTCTGAACCAAGAAAGAGACCCAAGAAAATAAGGGTCTCATAGGTTACTTTGATGCCTAGAATGGTAAGCATGGTTGGTTGTTAAAATTAAGAAATTGATTGAATTTTATTCTCTAAAACTTCGATACGACTTACAGCTTCTTGCAAAGCAGCAGTCAATAGAGGCACTAATTTAGAGTGGTCAATGACTTGGTACACGGGAGTACCTTCATCATCAACGGCATCTTTCTCACCTGTAACTGATTCAGGAACGGCTAATTGTGCTTCATGAGCAAGGAATCCATCAACAGTTTTGTTTGGTTCAGAAATAAAATTGAATTTAGAAGGTTTGAGTAGCTTTAATCGTGTAATACCATCAACTACTGGAGTTACATTTTCTTTAAGGCGATAGTCAGAAGTTGTGTTGTAAGTAGTATTAGTAGTAGTTACATTGATGGTTCCAACTTGGGTTGTATCACGATAGAATGCGGCCAAAGCACCATCAGTTGTCCTACGTCGTACCCATAGAGAAACCGCACTATCTCTGGAAAGATGGGCAGCTCCTGTAGAATTTATAGTACACCCGTCTTCCGTTCCAGATGTAACAGCAACGGGAGTTACATTTCCAATTTGTACGTTACCAGCAAAATACGACGCAGCTGTTCCGTTACAGTAAACATTCCAACGACCAGCAGCAGCAGTAATATTGGAATAATAACCGTAGTTGTTTGTGGCTCCAGTCAGGGTACCATCTACAAAGAAGCCGTACTGATTGGTTACTGTTGCAGCACCAAAAGAATTACTAGAAGCTGTAAAATGCTTAAGAGTCGGCAGTGTAAATGCGGCATTTTTTACATTAACGTCAGTGGAATACAGTAGAGCTTTGTCTGTTACAGTATCATCTATAGTACCGCCTAACACATACCCAAAGGTTTCTCCAAGAGAAGATCCGTAAAGCGTTCCAGCTGCATCAAATTTCGTAAAAGATGCTCCAGTATGCCGAAAAGCGTATCCTACATTAGCACCAATAGTGCATCCAGTAATCCACTCAGTATTTATACCTGGAAATGCAGTAGAGTTTCTTCCTACATAGATGGCATCAGTGCCTCTAGCATTAGTTACAGTAGCACCGTTTTGTACAATAACACCTGCAGCATCATCAATGCCGATATTATCTCTAGTTATTCTGGGAGTGACTACAAACGATCCTCCATATAAACATCCTTTAGTACTTGCATTTACATCTACTGAATCTGCTGCCAAAAAGAACCCTGCGCCAACGCCTTTAACAGTGGTGTTGTCGCCTTTTCCAGTAACAATTGACTTAAGTGAGGATTCAATTCCGGTAGGATTAAGATTAATATGATTAATCTGTAGAACTGTTTCGTCGCTTTGGTCCCAATTAACTCTAGTACATTCCTTAATTGCGCCACCTACAAAGGTAGCTCCTGGCATAAATTGCACAGTTTGATTGTTTAAACCAGTTACATCGGAATTTAATTTGTATGTACCAGTTGGAAAAATAAGCATAGAAGACTGAGAAGCGGCAATAGCCGCTTGAATATTCGCTGTATCATCAGTTACACCGTCTCCAACCGCTCCGAAGTCTTTAACACTCACCACATCCTGCAGCTTTGATTCAACGGTGCGCTGCTCAGCACCAGTACCAGCCTGGATGAAACCTCCACCCAGGTTGGCTAAGTCTCGTGTTTTTGTCATCTGTGTTTAAGGCAGGGTGTATGTGAACGAATAGCTTAAATTTTGAGTGCCAGTTCCTGTGGAAACAAAGTCGATAAAAATTTTGGTTCCGCTAGCATATACATTTCCAATAATTGATCCGTCAGTATTGATAGCAAAGCCAATCACGTCATATGAACTAGCAAAAGTAGAGCTACTAGGATTATCTAATGTGATTCTGACCAGATTTGTAGCTGGTGCAGTCACGTTAATCCTTACTGCACCTTCACACTGATAACGCTTGTCGCTGCGGACGAAGCGTGACGCTCTTAAGTTAACAGGAGTGTTACCACCAAAAGAAATAACAGGGTTTGAAATCCAAGTTGTTCCGGCGGGATAGATATTGGTAGTGTTTAAGGCTGAACTAGCCGATACGGTGCCTGTTGTGCCAGGTGTATAACACTCATTGCTGATGCTAATGTTTGACGGAGACTGGACACAAGTAATGGCGTAAATGTGGTTTGTGCCGTCTACAGTGTTGCCAGTTACACTGATATTTTGGCTAAGACCAGCTATAGTAATTGCACTGCCAGCATAGCCGGACGGATCATTGGCCAGATTTGCATTAATGCAAACGTTATTGGAGATAACCCCATTCCTTGCGCTGTAGTTAGTTGCTGTGCCTATCTCATCATACGCGCGGATTGAGTTCCAATATGTATTTTTAATTACGTTCCCACTTACGACAAAGCTGTCGGACTCTGTAATAGCAATGCCCTCTCTTTCCAGTACGTTTTCTACGATGTTGTTTACTATTTGGAATCGTGTGCAGAGGCCAGCGCGTCCCATAGCCCAGATTCCCGGGTATTTACAATCTCTAGTGTAGTTTTCAGATATTACGAAATCGTATATTTCAGTACCGATTGTGCCGTCAGAGTTGGTGCCTGTGGCAAGAATTGGCCACAATGCAATGCTATTACCGTAGATTCTGTTGCCACGAATAACAAAGTGATGAGAACCATTCCACTGATCAAAAACCCCATCATGGTGGGCTATGCCATCAGTTGAGCTATAGTCCACTTCATTGTCTAGGATGTAGTAATCAGAGCACGCCAAAGAAGCGGTCGCAGCACCGGATTCCTTAAAGTAGTTGTTTTGCACCACATAATTGGAGCAACCACTAAAATAGAAGCTACGAGTTGCGGAGGTAAACGATGAGATTTCACTGTTGTCAAATCCCAAGTTTACTACATTAAAGTCAGACTTACCGATAGCGTAAAACTGAGTTTGCCCTCCACGTGCTAGGTTGGTCATCGAAGTGGATTTTATTAGGCTTTGGCGTCCATCGCCTTGCAGTGTAGTCTTTGATTTGATTTCAATATTGGATGAGGTTTTATAAGTACCGGCTGGGAAATAGACGGTGCCGCCTGTTACTTCACCTAAAGAGTCAATCGCAGCTTGAATAGCAGCCGTATCATCCGTTACACCATCTCCAGCTGCTCCAAAGTCTTTAACAGAGACAACATCCCGAAGGCGTGATTCAACAGTTCTTTGTACAGCTCCAGTACCAGCTGGAGTATATTGAACATCGCTAGCCAGATTACTAACACCACTAAGAAGGCTATTAACACAGGTGACATCAACTACATCGTTAAGCGTTAGACCAACTGTAAAGGTAATAGAAGTGCCTGCAGTATTAGTAGTATAATCAATGTCTCGTGTTTGAAGAGCTCCATTTACAAAGACACTTTCTCTACCCTGTTGAAAGGATAGTGTCTGACTGTTAGAATCAGTTCCAGTAAATACAGTTTGACCACTTGTAGCTGGTTTGATCCAGCGAGTAAAGCTAGGGATAGTACCAACACCATCACTAAATCTAACATCTACATAGTTACGATTAACAGCATCAGTGTTAGAGGCAGGGCTACCAAGATTGATAATCCGGTTACCATCCATGTTAAGGTTACCCTCAAATGCATTACTGCCATTAATAAGTACTGCATTATTAGAAATCTCTTCTGTTACATAGAGATTCTGGGTAAAGTTAGAGTTTAGGTCTTTTGCACGAATGGCAGAACCTGTATTAAAAGTAGCTGCAGTTTCAAGAGTAGTGTTACGAACTACCCTAACAGCACCGCTGGTAGGAATTGGAGCATTGAATTGAATCTGAGCACCACTTAGAAAACCTACACCTGCAGCTGTGTTACTGGTTTTATTAATAACCGTGTAGTCAGTAGTAAGTGTTTTAACAACACCATCCAAAGTTACTACCAGGTTATCCTCATCAATAAAAGGAAAGTTTAGAGTAAATGGATGAGCATCTACTCCAAATGTAAAGTTGTTTGTTGTTGCCATTTTTTACTTGTTCATATCTAGTAGTTTTTGGACTTGTTGTTGCGTCTGACTAGCAGCAGTTACAGCACCAGATTGAAGACGACGATCACGCAGATTCTTCAGAGCACCAATGTTTGCAGCCTGAGCATTTTGTTGTTCATAAGCTGCCCATGCATATTTAAATGCATCGTTGTGGAGACGGTCAAGTTCCTTATGGACAATACTTTGTTTAATTGGAAACTGACTTTGTGTTTGAAGACCACGACGTTTGGTGTACAGTTTCATCTGCTTATCCCAATAACTATCGGGTTGATTCATCATCTTTTCAATAGAACCCTTCAGGTCAACATTACTTGCAATCCAGTTGTTAACAAACTGACGTTCTTTAGGATTAAGAGGTTCTGAAGTAATTGGGTTAGTTCGAACTGTTTGCAGGTTATCCCATCCAGTAGACAGCAACCATTGGCGCCAAGGTTCCATACCACCGTTTACTTTAAAGAACGGAAGAACAGCATTGATACCAGCAGTCAACGGTTCAAAATACTTAATAGGTTCACCAGTATAAAGGTCTACCATATCCTCAAGACCATCACCAACACCTGGCAAGAACTTGTTACGATTGGCAAGATAACCAAAGAAATCACGTTCTACATCTTTTAGTTGAGGAGTGATAGCTTTTGAGAAGATACTACGAGTACCAGCATAAGGCAGAAGAGTATCAGCAGTATTAGCCAAGAACCTGTTAAAGTTACCTTCATCACCAGACAACATACCTACCAATGGCTCAAAGCCACTGAGGAAGGATTTGTTAGTAATATTCATAGTAACAGAAGCTAGAATCTTTTGGAAGATCTCTTCAGTCCAAGCTTCATCAGCACGACCACCTTGGTAAACGACATCACCAATGAGACCAAGCAAGGTATCAAAAGGTTCTAGACCTTTGTAACTTACCCATCGGTCAGTACCGGGTACTTTCATTGACAGTGGTTGCCAACCCATAGCAATCATACGGTTACGTTCACCAGCATCTTGTGGTCCGTTACCTGTAAGACTACCGTTAAGTGCCCACAAAGCAGCACCAGTAATGACGGTACTACCCATCAACTGGCGACCAATATACTCAGACTTAAGAGCTTGGAAAGCTTCCATACTGTACTCCATGCCATGTTCAGCCAGAGCTTCAGTAATCTCTTCAGTTGTCTTAGCTCCAAGAACACGGCGTGCTTTAGTAACAGCAGGACCAAGGTTACTCATTGGATTGAATGACCAACCAAACTCCAGTGCATTAACACCAGTTCGTGGGAACATGAACATAGATTTAGCAATTGGGAACTTTTTAAGCATCCCTTCAAGCGAATCAACAACCTTACTGTCAAGGTTAAGAGCAATCTCACCAGCTGCATGTTTAGCTGCTTCATTAGTCAAAAGACCTGTTTTATCAAAAGACTTGCTATAAAGCTCTTGCTGTTTTGCTTCAAACAGTTTCATGAAGTTATCATCAATAACTCCACCAGTTTGTTCAAAGATCTCATCGTATGCTTGAGAACGTGCAATAACACTGGCTTGGAAGGAGTTATTCATGCCATCCATAGCATACATGGCGTTAACACCAAGACGGCTAAACCAAGTATTATTGTACCAGCTAAGCCCTTTAGCCATATTCCAAAGAGCAACTTTGCCGTTTTTACCTTCTTTTTTCCAGACTTCAGCCATGGCATCCATGGATTCAAAGTCATTCAACTTGGACTGGTAAAGATCAGCACGACCACGAAGAGCAGCACCTTCAGGGTTACTAACAGCATAGCGCCATTCATCAGCCATCATCTTAAGACCACGTTGGAAGGTCTCAGCAACACCACCAAACGTAAACATAGCACGTTTGAATGTAGCATCATCACCCACAAACTTACTACCAGCCATTACAGAGATAGGTTTAACAGTAGAGGAGATGAGGTTACCAAACAATGCACGTACAGGTGCAAGACCATTCAGAACACTGTTGTAACGAATACCATCTAGACCTTGGAGAACATAGCTAGGGATTGAAGGATTTTGATCAATCAAGCCTTTCTTAATAACACCAATGTGCTCTTCAGCCCAACGGTTCAACTTATAAATAGTATCTACTTGACCGTTGGTAGTATCATATGCTTTGATCAGAGGCTTGAGATACTCAGGGTTTTCCTTGGAAATATCTTTCAAGGTTTGAATAACAGTAGTACTCTTTTCCTTAGCCTTTTGAAGATTCTCAGTAAAGTTAGCAGCTTGATCTGCCATCCATTCTGATACTTGTGCAGGATTAGCATTCTTAACAAGCTTCTTATACTCCAAGCTACGACCAGCAATGTACTGGTTAGCACGGATCTCTTGAGCAATGATGTTGAGTTTATCAAAGATAATCTCTTGCTGACGAGTGGTGTCTGCAGTATCACCAATCAAAGACACAGCCCTTGCAGCATCAGCAACATTATCACCAGCTTGCTGGGTAATCATTGCAGAAGCACGCATGTTATCAGCGTTAAACATCTCATCGAATGCACGCCTAAAAGACTGTGAAGCAATGACCCACTCCTCTTCACCAAAGAACTTCTCACCTTCATACAAGGTTTTCTTCATGTCTTCAATAGTCTTTGTGAAGTCTTGAAGATCAGCATTAAAGATAGAGTTAGTAAGGTTATCTACTGCTGCATCAATTTGAGCGGCAGAAAGCTTGGTTTTACCAATGATAGCATCAACACCAGGACGCATACCTTGAAATACTTCGTCCAAGTTTTCAGCCCGTTCTGTGCCATCAGCAGCTTGCATAAACTTCTTTTGGAAAGACTCAGTAACAACAGGAGTCATCCTACCATTGGTAGTACCTACGTTGTTCTGAATACGAGCTTGGTCAACCTTAGCTGCAATAGGATTAGCATCAGTGTTAATGACAGCACGTGCTTGAGGTTCAGCAGGTTCATTAACAAAAGCATCATAGTTCTGACCCTCAGGATCAGCCAACATACGAGCTTCTGCTTCATCAGTCTGAGCAAGGATTTGACGCTGCTGTACAGCCTCTACAGAGTCTGCAACAGTGTCGTCAGTAACCTTCAATGCTTCTGCAGCTTCTACAAGCTTTGCAGCTTCAGGGTCAGTAGGGACGATCTTAGCAGCCTTACGGAGAGCAAAGAATGCTTGAAGAACACTAAGACCAGCACCCATCCCTGCATTCTCAAGGATGTTCTTCTGACGCCTTACATCAGGACTATCTTCATCACGAGTAGCCCATGGAATATCAGTACCCAACCATTCATTCAATGCTTGGGCAATGTTCTCGTCTTCAGTAGATGTAGAAGCTATAGCCGTAACTGCAGTATCTACACCCAATTCAGCAGCAAGACCACCAAGGATACGACTCCTTTTACTAATGTTCATTGCTTGGGTAGCTTTACCAACAGCACCAACTGTAGCACCACCAGCAATCAAGCTAGGAATAATAACTGAGGAAGCCTTCCTAACAGCATCATTCAGTGGGTTCTCATACTTAGGTTTACGATCATCCCACCACTTATCAACAGGCTTAAGCCAAGGTACGAGACCAACAGCATCAAAGACAGTATCAAGTGCACCCGTAAGTACAGCTTCTTTACGCCTAAGACCGCTGGTCTCGTCTTCCAATCCAGGAACGTACTTATCAAACAAAGAGGCACTCTCTTCAGCTTCCAAAGCTTCCATTTCCTGCTGTGCAGCTTGAGCTTCAGCAGATTGCTGCTCCCTACCTTGCATAAGCTGTTGTTGTTCTAGTTCTTGGGCAGCATACTGTTGCTGCTCTTCTTCAGGGTCGTAGTTAACGACTTGAAGATCTTCAGGAATATCAAAATAATCAGCCATATTAATTACCGCCAGTCAGACGGCTTACAAGATTAGGATTCATGTTAGAAGTTTGTCGCCAAACAGAAGGACCAAAGCTGATAGGTTGCATGCGTGCGCGTTCAATCATAGCACGTTCTTCAGGAGTAGCGTAGTCTGAAGGACCAACCCAAGGATTAATACCTGCAGTCTTCATGTAAGCAAGGGCAAGTGCATCTTGAACCTCTGGAGAGAATCGAGTCTCTGGAGGGATACCAAGTCGCTGAACCCAAGCAGCAAGCGTAGGACCAATGAATTGATATTTACCAACTGCATGGAGACGACCTGAAGCAATCCACTCATCATTGCTCATATTGTTATCAGCTTGAAGAGCCATCACTTCTCCAACAGTCATGTCAGTCAAAGCTTTACCACCGTGTTGACGCATCTTACGGAAGTCACCACTAAAGCCAAGAACACCACGACCACCAGCCACACCAATCTGATTGACTGCATTGTAGCCTGCAGCACCTGATTCATACTTAGCAAGTACATTCAAAGCTGCGCGTTGTTCGTTGGTAATCTGTGGGTTAGTGTAGATGCTAGGCATACCACTACCGAGCAAAGAAATGTCAGTACGAGTCTGATTGGGTTGATAGTTGATGAATCGTTGGAACTCAGGATCAACAGACTTCTGTGCTTTTTCTAGTGCATCAATAGGGATTTGATCGTATCCAGAACGCTTTGCTTGTGCATTAAAGACATCCAAAGCAGTCACCCTACCACCATATTGATTGGCAATGTCTTGTGCTCGTTGAGGTAGAGACACACGTCCTGTAGCTTTATAACGCTTGGAAGTGTTTTCAATAATTGCTGGTTCAATCAATTGCATCTCAGTCAATGCATTTTCGTTGCTACTAAGATCACGACGCAAAGTATCAATAGAAGGTACTACTGATTTGACATCAAAGTTTTTAAAGTAAGTACGTACAGCTTGATCAGCTGTACCAGTGGTATCAGTAATAGCATACCTACCGTTGGGATTGTCAAAGTTCTCCCGAACAACACCAAGTGCATACTCCTGAGCTTTTGCTGCATTTTCATACATGCTCATGCCACGCACATACTCACGTTGGAATAGTGCTTCAGCATCAGCAGTTACAAGAGGAACAGTAGGATCACCTTGACGATTCAGGAAGTCATAATTAACTTTACCTTTGATTGTAGCTTTAATGAAATCACTAGCTGTATCCATTACTGTCTTAGGAACAGCAGCAGCTTGAGAACTCTTAGCTAGTTCAAGACCTTTACGAAGAACATCGTTAGATACCTTACCAATAGAAGAAGTTACTTCCTCAGTAGTGAGAACACCTTTGATAGCTTTTTCTTCCCACAGCTCAGCGTAGAACTCATCTTGCTTACTTTCATTAGTAAACTCAGCATAGGTAGAGAGCATTCGAAGACCAGCTTCATTGCCCATCATCTTGAACTTCTCAGCCAAGGGTTCTAGATCACTGTCGTCCCAATCACCAGAAGCAATCTTTTCATTGATGATACCACGGACTTCATCATTCATCTGTGCAAACTCTCGTTGCTTGGTAGCTTCAGTTTGACGATACTGTTGATTAGCTATATTACGAGCCTCATCACGAAGCTCAGCAATCTGAGTGCTGTATTGATCACCAATGGTTTTATCTTGACCAGGGAATGTTTGATCAAGAATTTTCTGACGTTCTACATCACTGAACAAAGGATTACCGTTATCATCCTTTGCTTTGAACATCAGCTCTAGGATTTGAGTTCTAGCAGCACCACGGTCACCACCGTTAGCACTGGTTAGTGTGTTGAAAGCCTTAAAGAAAAACTCAGGAGTTTTAGTATCAGCAAAGTTATCTAGATCTTCATCAACACGTTTTTGCTGACTAGCTTTAATTTCAGCCTGTGCAGCTTGACCAACGATTTGTTCAGTACCACGAGCGATGCCTTCAATAGCCTTACCAATGGTTACTATAGGCTCTCCCCACAGCTCATACTTTTGGAGGTACTCCTCACTAAGGGCAGTTAGTACAGCGTACTTCTCGGAGCTTGTAGATGCCTGTACGGGCGTTATAGCGACACGTTCTCCGTTGTCACGTTCGACAACTACTTGAAGTGTGCTATTGGTTTGAAGTTGACCTTGTGCCCAAGTCAACCAATTACGTCCAGCACTAATTGATCTTGCTTCACGACGACCTGCTTCATATGCTGGGTTGCCCATTTTACGGACATTCTCAACAGCTTGGGCAGGAGCACCCATAGCAGCCAATTGATCAGCTTTAGTATTAATAGCTACCGCAGCTTGATCAAGCTGGTTACGTTGACTATCATTTTCCATGATAGCCATTGGATCAATACCATTTTTTACAGCATCATAGAAACCTTTAGAGTAGTCACGTTTGTACTTCTCTTCTTTAATATCACTAGCCAGTTTAAATGCACTAGTGCTTAGGCTAGAGATACTGTTGTAAAGATTCTGTTGATTAGTGTAATTAGCTTGAATCTCTCGTTCAATGTTATCAAACTTTCGCTCTTGAATGTCTGCAACATTACCACGACGCAGTTGCTCATTACGATCACGAGCACTGGCTTCTAACTGATTCTTGTACTTTAAACCTCGAAGGTACTCTGTTCTGTTCTGAATATCAGCCTTACGCTGCTCTTCCATACCACGTATGATACGTTGACCTTCTTGGCCAATTCGAGCAACGTTAGCATCTGATACTTGAATAGGACGGAACCCTTCAGCTTGGGCGTACCCTTGATAACTGATTTGTTCTGCCATTGTTAATTAATTACTTTTTAATTAAACCGCTAATACCACCTGCAACATCACCAAGTGAACCAAAGATGTCAGCAGTTGGGTTATAACCAGGAGTGAAGGCTTTAGGACCAACCCTAATCTTATAAGGTTTGACAGTCTTAGCACGAGGCACTGCAAGCGGTTCAGGAATTTCTGGAAGACGCTCAGGCTTCAACATACGTGCAGCTTCTGCATTCATATCTGCACCATACTTCTGAAGTGAAATACTCTGCAGATTCTGATTGTATTGTTTGTAAGCACTCTTCATGCTTTCTTCCATGATTGCTAGGTTACGACCAATGCCTGCCAATTCAGCTTGCATAGCCTTACCAGCAGTCCTACCAGCTTGACCACGAGCTTGAACTGCACCAACAGCTTCTAGCTCAGAGACCAATGCATCTTGTTTAGCAAATGCATCACCAATCTCAATCTCTTGCATCCTGCGATTCTCAGACTCGTAAGCCCTAGCAGCAGCAAGATTATTGAAAGCTAGCTGTTTCTTGTAGTTCTTCTCAGATTGCTGGTATTGACGTTCAGCAAGGTTCTGTTCATACTCACGAATCTTTACATTGTATTGATAGTTAAGTTGATTCGTGGCATCTTGGTAATCGTATTCCTTTCGGCGATTACGCTTGTCAGTTCGCCAAGTCTTTTTGTTGTATTTGTTTTGTCGCCTAGCTTCCTGCTTTTGAAATTGATATATTTCTTCGGCAAGTTTAGCTTCTTCTGAAGCTCGTCTTGATTCGGCAGACATGCCGAGGATGGAGCTTCCTAGACCAAATGCTAGGCTAATCCCTCCAGAAATAGGATCCATACCTTACTGCCTCGAATAATAACGTGGAGAATACCTACCTTCCCAAGTCATTGAAGTAATGGACAACGGGAATGGTGAATCACTGAATAGTTTCAAAATAAAATTGTCGTTACGTTGATGAAGTGGAACTGTATAAATAGTCAAATCTTGAAGTGGAACATTGTTAGCAAGGTATTGATCAGCAATCTGAACACTTTGGATGTTACGCCAATCAGTACGACCATTAGTAAGAAGTTTAAATTCAATACTACTGGATTGTTTGACGGATACCTTGACCCTAGCAACAGTCAGTGATGCAGTATAGTCAACACTGTTCTCACTCTTTCTGTAGTAGAATCTAGGTAGCTCAACTTCCATATCATAGCTATAGCCAACATAAATTTGACTAGCAATAGAAGTTAGATCCTCACCAACTACTTCTAAGGTATTACCAGTACCACGTGTTGCAGTCAATACATAACCAGACTCTTGAACTAGACCATCACCAACCAAAGCAACAGGTGTCCTATCAGTAATATCAGTATAAGGTAATGTTAAAGTACTGATGTCTGTATTAGCATCATACGTTACAGAAGATGGGTTTGAATACATATCTAGACATGTTTGTACAACCTGACCTTCTGCAGTAGTAAGGATCCTATCCTCAGGAGCTTGTGTTAAATTAGCACGAATAATAGTGTACTTACCTTCCTGTTTGGTTACAGCAATGAAGTCATCCCTATCAACAAGACAGTACTGCACATTACCGGCTAGCTTCCATCGGAACCAAGCTTGAATATATACCTGCTCTGCATCACCATATGTCCTATAGAAGTAGACAAATGGATCACTTGCACTACTCATAAAGACGAACGAGTTCTGAGGTGAAGCTTGTAGGTTATCAATAGTGTCAGGAACATACTCCGACACAACCTTACCTACATCCAGCACATCAGGGTTCTCATCAAAGCCTCGTGTCTTCAACGCATAAGTCCTAGAATAACCAGGAGTCTTACTCATGAAGACAATGTTAGTACCAACATCAACAGGATCAATCAATCGATCACACTCATAATTACTGATGGATTTGATTGCTGTTGTGTCAGGTGTAATCACACCAGTATCTGAGAACAAGACGAATTGTTGGTTATCAGTAAAAAGAACCAAACCTTGTGGTACAGGTAATACAAAGTTAAGAACTGCAGGACGTAGAGATGAACAGCTAAGGTCAATTGGATCAGCAGCAGTTACAGTCAATGCCGAGCTAAAGAAGAAATTAAAGAACTCTCCTGCTTTACTCAGGATAACGTTATCACCACTAAGGAAACCAAGTCTATTGTTGTAGAAAAAAATTTGATTAATTGTATTAGCTACAAAGCTAGGAAGACTGTTAGAATCTTCATCACCAACCAATCGTTGTTCCCAACCACTCCTTGTTGGTTGTAGGTTATCAATTTCGATTGGTCGGAAAGTAAAGGCATTTAGACCTGTGTTAAGCAGCTCATGCGGCATTGTACGTGGGTCAAGGTGGATAGGAATGTTTGGTTTAACAAACTCTTCCCAATAACCTTTACCAGATACACCATCTTCAGCTGTAAACTTGACGTAGTAAGTGTCTGAATTAGATGCTGTATTCTCAATAGTAACACGTCGCCCATGAACACTTTGAGACGGCAGATCAGAGATGTTGTTTACTGATTCTTGGAATACTTCTAGTTCATCACCGTTAATACCACCACTACCTGTAATAGTAAAGGCAGCTGTAGCACCAGTAATTTCAATGGTATCCCTCAGCTTAATAACAGTAGAGCCAGCAGGTTTAGCTGCATCTACAATAGTAAAAAGAGAGTCAATAACTTCAGATATGCTAAGAATAGCGTTGTTGGTTGTGTAGTCCCAAGCTGGATCTTCACCATTCCTAGTTGTAACAGTAGTTAGTGGAGTACCGTCAATAGTAATTTTATACTCTGCTCCAAACTCAACACTCTTCAATCGAATAGTAGCTGCAGTATTGGCAGTATAACCAAAGTTTCTAAAATCTGGACCAAAGCTTTGTGGTGCTGCAGATGGGAACTGCACCAATTCACCAGCTTCATCAAGGGTTCCAACTACCTTTGATTTATTAACAATAAAGGTAGAGTCCTGAACAGTAAGGACTTGAATATGATTCCTCGCTAGACCTGCAGCTAGTGTTAGATAATCAATAGGATTATATGCTGTAATAGATTCAGTAGTAACCGTTGCTTCAGTACCATCACTAGTATTCCAAATACGAATACCTGTTGGTGTTATACATCCAAGGTATTGTTCATCTTCATCCCTATTGATATAGAACCAACGACCACCATCCAATTCAGTAGAACCCACACCAGTCAGTTCTTTAATAAACTTAGTACCAGGACGCTTAGTAAGACCAAACGTTGGATCAATATAACCATTGATACAATCAGTTACCTGTCCTGGTAGTTTCTTATCATCAGCTTGCTTAGATACACCACCAAGAAAGCTCTCTACTGTTTGTGTAATACTTGCCATTAGCGATACAATGCACGATACGGTTTGTAGCTGACATAATAGTTCTTACCTTGTGGTGAACCAAAGTAAGTAAAGTCACCTTGATTGCACTCATATTCAAGTGCCATTGCTCGGGTGTAAGCTTCACGTTGTTGTAGCATTTGGTATTGAGTACTATCACCAATAGTACGTTGACTAAAGATGGTAGCACTACGAGCTACAATATAATCACGAATAGGAATAGGAAGGTCTTCCCAATTATACAGTTTCTTGATGTCACAGTAGATTGGATCAGTAAAGGTGAATGTTTGATTTACACGATCATACAATTTACCTTCACGTCTGACTACATCAATATCTCGATTGGTACTGTAAAGAGAGCTATCACTTTCATTTACATCAATCTGTAGGTAGTTATCAGGAATGAGGATCTCACCATTAACTGGTGTTACCTTTACATTATAATCAATATTAAAAGTCCATCCTTCTGCCTGCACTTCTCTTGAAGTTTGGTTCAAGGTGTTCAGTACAATCGCAACGTCCGGGTTGGAAACTTCAGTAACCTCTGTACCATCTTCAAAGGTAAGAGTTTGAGTTTCAATCGTAGTGACAGGCGCCTGACCTACTGACGCCAGAATTTCATTAACAGCTTGTAGCTCTAGAAGAGCGCTAGTAGTAGTCATATTAGCGAAGGAAATATGGATAAAAAAAAAAGGAGAGCCGAGAAGCCCTCCCCAAAGAAAATTAATCAGGTGCGAGTGATGGCAGGAGCATCAGCTTCGACAACCGGATAAGCAAAGCGATGATTCTGAGTTTCAGAATAAACTTCAGAACCAACACCAGCAGCAGTTTGCACAACCGAACGACGAACAGCATGAGTGCCACTCACGGACAGGTTGCTACCTGCATAGGTACCAGAGACGGTACGTGCAACAGCAGCATTGTAGCTACCTGCTACACCGTTGTTACCAGCAGCAGACGTAGAGTTAGCCATTATCAGAACCTCCGCAGTTCAAGGAAAGAACCTTCTTGGACAGTAGTTGCACCAGCAGTATCAGCTTCCTTAGCCAGAAGCAGATTAACAGTAGAATCAGTAGTAGCGTTACCAAGGATAACACCTTGGATCACAGCCATACCTTGACCAGTGCCAGCGGTAGTCAGAGTGTCCTCAGTGTTAGGAGTCGTAGTCACTGCCAAGAAAGCAGTAGCACCAGGAACAATAGCATTCAGATGCTCGGAGTAGAAGGCAGGAGTAACAGTGCTACCAGCAGAATCAGTAGACTTAATGGTGTACTGCAGATCATCACCTGCATTATCCTGATCATAGAACAACGTGAAACGGAAGACCACACGCTCGTTCTTAAGAACATTAAAAGCAAAATCAGAAGCTGCAGTTGCAGTGGTAGTCAGAGCACTATCGGCAGCCAAGACCTGACGTGCTTCAAAGTAATCGGGCTGATAAACAGGACCGATATTACCGTTAGTAATAATAGACATAATTCAATTAGGAAGCATAAGGGAGTTTACCATCAGCATCGTCGGTCTTGATGTTACTTGCAGCATCAACTTGCCGACCATACTCAAGCGGAGAAAGAGGGTTGAGAGTTTCAGAACTAACCGAACCAATGCCGGTATTCTGAACAATCACACTAGAACCAGGAACGTAGGACATAATAGTACCTCCGTTATCAACCAGCCAGCAGCTCAATAGCAGCAGCAGGGTTCACCCAATCAGCACCCATAGCCATGCGACCAACGATGATGTCGCCTTGATACATGGTCTTCACGTCAGAGCCAGTGGTCTGAATCTGAGGACCGATAGCTTCCACAACACCAGCAGCTTCCTTACCATAGATAAGACCAGCGTGGTTAGAGAAGTCACCAGAGTAATCATTGTTCTCACCAGGAACAGCGGACACATTACCAGCCAGGAAAGGCAGGTTGTTGGAACGCCAGATCTTGATACCAGCAATCTCATAGAGACCTTCACCAGACTGAACACTACCAGCATTGTTACCGTAGTCACGGTTCAGAATGTTGGTGTCAACCTGAGAGATCAGAGCGTAGTATTGACGAGGAGACATCACAGCATTACGACCTTGCTTGGGCACGTTCTTTTCATCCATGATGGAGGCAGCTTCAAAGAAGGCATCCACCAGTGCTTGGGCATTGTACTCATTACCAGAACCCAGTTGGATCTGGCTACCACCAGGCTCAGGACCAGGAGCGGCAGAGATAGGATGAGCTTGACGTGCAGCTTTAGCGATCACACGGAAGATCTTTTTGTCATAAGCTTCAGCCAGAGCATGACCGATCTTAGCAGAGATTTCCGAACGCAGGCTATAGTGAGCCAGGGTCTCATCAAGGTCATAGACGAAGGCGCTGGACACCAGCAGGTCGTCCATCACGATGGTCTTCTCAGCCACCGGCGGATCACCGGAACCAAGAATAGGAGTACCAGGCGTATGGTAAGCAGCCTGCATACGACCAGTGTAGATGAACTGAGCAGACTTACCATTACGGAGGCTGCGGTTCATCACAGTACCTTTGGCGATAGTGGCACTTTCATATGCCTTAATCATTTCGCCAGTAAACAACTTCAGATAAGTTGCATACTTAGAATCATAGGAGCCATTATTTACCTTATTAATGGCACCCACAAGAGTTTGGGTAGCGTTAGCCATTGTTATTAAAAAGAAAAGAGAAGTACAGTAAGAGTTCTCTTTAAGCGCTTAAAGATATTAAGTTGTTATTTCTTCGGTAAATTCTTACGCTCACCGAACGCGTTCGGTATGAGGTGCCCGCCGTAGCAGATTCATACCAATTGGTAAGGGAGGGTTTGCACCTCCCAATGCCGCTTTAACGGACTACCGTTTTGTTGTACTTAACACCACGATAGGTGTAGGTAACTTGAATAGACATAGTTCGTACCGATAAGCTCATGCGCGTTCCAGCCTTGAGCAACCCGTCCCACACGTGGGATGAACGTACGAAATATTAACCAATTACCGGAGCACTATGTGTCGCCAAATCAAGTGGGAAGTTGTGAGCATTACGCTCATGCATAACTTCGAAACCAAGATTAGCACGATTAAGAATGTCAGCCCAAGTATTAACTACTTGACCTTGACTATCAATAATAGATTGATTGAAGTTAAGACCATTCAGGTTGAATGCCATGGTGCTTACTCCAAGCGCAGCAAACCAAATACCAACCACAGGCCAAGCAGCGAGGAAGAAGTGAAGACTACGGCTGTTATTAAAGGAAGCGTACTGGAAGATGAGCCTACCAAAATAGCCGTGAGCAGCGACAATATTATATGTCTCTTCTTCTTGTCCAAACTTGTAACCGTAGTTCTGGCTTTCTTGCTCGGTGGTTTCACGGACAAGAGACGAAGTGACAAGAGAACCGTGCATAGCACTGAAGAGTGACCCGCCAAATACTCCCGCAACACCAAGCATATGGAAGGGGTGCATGAGGATGTTATGTTCAGCTTGGAACACCAACATGTAGTTGAAGGTTCCCGAGATACCCAAAGGCATAGCGTCAGAGAACGACCCTTGCCCAAACGGGTAGACCAGGAAAACTGCGGAAGCCGCCGCAACGGGAGCTGAGTAAGCGACACAAATCCAAGGCCTCATTCCTAGTCGATAGCTAAGTTCCCACTCCCTGCCCATGTATGCAAAGATGCCAATGAGAAAGTGGAAGACGACGAGTTGGTAGGTCCCGCCATTGTAGAGCCATTCATCAAGTGAACCAGCTTCCCAAATTGGGTAGAAGTGAAGTCCGATGGCATTGCTGCTCGGAACGATGGCTCCCGATATAATATTGTTCCCGTACATAAGGGAGCCAGAGACGGGTTCACGTATTCCATCAATATCTGTTGGTGGTGCGGCAATGAAGCCGATAATAAAAGCTGTTGTAGCGACAAGCAAACACGGAATCATGATTGCGCCGAAATGTCCGACGTACAATCTATTGTTTGTGCTGGTTACCCAGTTCAAGTACTTGTCCCATACATTAATACTTTTTGGACGAGTTAGTACTGCGGTCATTTGTAATCTAAAGAATCTAATGCATCGAGTGCTCGGCATGCTCGGCGTTCACCAAGCAAGGGAAGAAACTTATCAAGTAAATCTCTAACCTCAGCCTGCCGGAAGAGCACCCAATTCCATGCAGGCTTGTGTTTTTTATGTGGTTCAAAGTAGATTTTACCTACACCAACGACATCACGGAACTTCTCAACGACATCTTTATCTGTCATCTTAAGTTTCATACGCCACTGTTTATTCGATTTATCGTAGTAGCAGGAACCTTCACCTTCGTAAAGCCCTACCGCCCATGCTAGATTTTCCATTTAATTAAGCCGTGTTACCTTTACAGGAGCCACTCCAGCACCCAGCATGCCAATGCGTTGTGCTGTTCCCTTGCTCAGATCTAGGTCTCTCCCGGGAATGAAGGGACCGCGATCTGTTACCCTAACTACTTCACATGTTTTGTAGCACACTTTAAGTCGTGTTCCAAATGGTAGAGATTTATGTGCAGCCGTTGGCTCCATCATATTATATCGTTCACCGTTTGCAGTACGGTTACCATGGAATCCTGGACCATACCAGGATGCAATTACAGAGATAGTAGTTAGGATAGGAATCATTTCTTTTTAGCAGTTTTAGCAGCTCTTCGGAAGTTGGCAGCAGTAGGCGCACCTTTGCTACCGGGTTTCCGCATCTTCTCGCCGGAGCCCGCGGCGATTCTTTTCTTCTTGGCGTGGATGTTAGCGTAGAGACCTTGCTTAGCCATCAGCGCTTCTTCCCGCCGCCGCCTTTGTGTCCTTTTTTACCGCAAGCCATAATTAAAATACTCCAGGAATGATTTGGCCGGTCAATGCATAAGCGCCAATAGCAGCCACGAAGCCAAGCATAGCAAGGCGACCGTTGAGCAGTTCAGCACGTTCGTTATGTGGTACACCGTAGGGATGGTCAGTCATAATAATGGGTGGTTCTTTTGCGAAAAGGTTATCAGTAGTCAAGGGTAGATCTCTCAAGTTTAGCGTAGACATCCTGACGATATGCAGGATCTGTGTCGTACCGTGGATCAGCCATAGCACGAACAACTTCGGATTGGCTACGGAAGACATCAACTTTATCAGCTGCAGATCTTCCAGTCAATAGTTGACCGTCAACACCGCTTGCATCTTGGAAACGATAGGCAAGAGCTTGAACAGCAAAGAAGCAGGCAACAGGGTCACCTCGATCCATCACTGCATCATACATGTCAATCTCTTGTTCTGACATGTTTTGACTAGCCCAGCTTAGCATGTTTGCATATTCCTGTTCTCCTCCAACAATGTTTTGGAGGGCAGAAACATTCTCAGCACTAAGCTCTTGTCCTTCAGGTTCACCTTGTTGTGAACGATAATCAAGATACATCTGAGCCAAGTCAGATGGATCCATGTTACCAAGTTTCTCCAAAGTTTCTTGGCTAAACTCTGATTGAGATTCTTCCCAAAGTGTATCAAGAAAAGAGGTATCAAGACTATCTTCTTCTACCTCTTCAGTTGGTTCTTCAACAGTAGTAGGTTCTTCAGGTTCAGGATCACGAGAACTAAACTTCTTTTGAAGTTCAATGTAAGCCTGTTCGAGTTCTTCAGCATCTCGGAACTTACCAGCCAACAACTCTTCCTGAGCAGACATTGCCTGTTCACCAATGGCTAGCGACTCCTGCTCTTCAGCAGTCAGCTCACCTTCGGGAGTTTCATTAGGATTGTACGTCAGTGTTGTCATTTGCTTTGGCGTGGATTACTTTGAGATTACCGAGACCGACAGTCTCTACATATTCAGTTGAACGACCCAGAGTTGGTGTGCCAATCTTAGCTTTGGGAGCATACTTGTTCTCAGGCTTAACTGGAGTGAACTCTGGTGTCGTCGGAGGTTCAGCTTTACTGCGCTGGCGGCGCTTCGGAGCTTGCTTGTTGTCCATATAGTT
>Ga0075510_10039387_pt1 | contig 24597 bp, 31 predicted proteins | sample DEB08_RNA1_11_FD_73471 | JGI IMG/M metagenome (GOLD analysis project Ga0075510, IMG submission 73471) | Aqueous microbial communities from the Delaware River and Bay under freshwater to marine salinity gradient to study organic matter... | ecosystem: Environmental > Aquatic > Marine > Coastal... | reverse complement strand
CAATTGGTAGAGCGTCGGTCTCCAAAACCGAATGTTGTCGGTTCGAATCCGGCCGGGCCTGCCAGTATTTAATGTAAGGGATGATTTAGATTACAGTAAAAGCAAAAAAGTCAAATCAAGTAAAACAGAAGAAAAGCCAGCAAAGGCTTTCTTTTATTGAAGAGACTATAATTGAATTAAAAAAAGTTACTTGGCCTACCAATAGTCTTCTATATAAAGGGTCAGTTTTGATAATTTTTATTGTGATTTTTTTTACAGTGCTGGTTGGAGCATCTGATATTTTAATTGGAAAAGTAATGTTTGTTTTGAATAAACAGTTTGGTGGATAAAGATAATGACGGAAATCAACGAAGGTATAGAAGAGTTAAGTGAAGTGGAGTTAGATGCATCTGTAGATATTTCTGATTCTGAAAATGAAGGCGATCACTTTATAGATCCGGCAAAAGGTGAATGGTATATTGTTCAGTGTTATTCCAACCATGAGTATAAAGTTAGAGCTCGAATAGAGACTATTTTGGAAGAGAAAAAGTACGATGGTTTTTTGTATCGTGTTTTGGTTCCTGAAGAAGAAACTGTAGAGATTAAAAATAATAAAAGATATGAGAGAACGTCGAAGATTTTTCCTGGTTATGTTTTTGTTCAGATGGAGTATAATGATCAGGTTTTCTTTGAAATAAGATCATTACCTGGTGTAGCGAAGTTTATTGGGTCTAAAGATAGGCCGACTCCTGTAACTGAGTCTGAGATTTTGAAAGTATTACATAAAGTTGGCGATAAAACGAAAAAGATTGATGTTGATTTTGAGGAAGGTGAAATCATTAAGGTTATCTCAGGTCCATTTAGGGGGTATACTGGATCTATCTCAGAAATACATGGGGATAGAGGTAAGTTGAAATCAATGATTTCTATTTTTGGGAGAGAGACTCCTGTTGAGCTTGACTTTGATCAAGTCGAAAAAGTTGTGAAGTAAGAGGTATATTAAAATGGCAAAAAAACAGCTAGACGCAATAATTAAACTTCAAATACAGGCAGGTAAAGCTACTCCTGCTCCGCCAGTTGGGCCTGCGCTTGGACAACATGGTGTGAATATTATGGATTTCTGTAAGGCATACAATGATCTTACTAAGGATAAAGGGAATGTCGTAATCCCGGTTGAGATATATGTTTTTAAAGATAAGTCTTTTGAATTAAAGCTAAAAACGCCACCTGTTTCAGTCTTGATTAAGAATACTCTGAAAATAAAGAGTGGGTCTCCTAGACCTAATACTAAGTTTGTTGGTACGTTAACTCAGCAGCAGGTTGATGAAATTGTTGAGACGAAAATGCAGGATTTAAATGCTGCATCTCACGAAGCTGCTTGTAGGATAGTTGAGGGGAGTGCAAGAAGTATGGGAGTAAGGATAAGGTAATGAGACAAGGTAAAAAATACAAAGAGTGTTCTAAGTTAGTTGATAGAGAGTCTTTTTATACTCCATCAGAAGCTTTTGACTTGGCTAAAGAAGCCTCATATGCTTCATTTGACGAAACGGTTGAGGTTCACTTTAGACTAGGGATAGATCCAAGACATGCTGATCAGCAACTAAGAGGTACATTGGTTTTGCCTAATGGAACTGGTAAAACAACTAAGGTTGCTGTTATTACTCAAGGTGAAAAAGAAGTTCAGGCAAGAAATGCTGGTGCAGATGAAGTAGGCGGCGATGATCTTGTTGAGAAGATTAAAGGTGGTTGGTTTGATTTTGATATTTTGATAGCTAGTCCAGATATGATGAGTAAAGTTGGTCAGTTAGGAAGAACTTTGGGAGCGAAAGGGTTAATGCCTAATCCGAAGAGTGGCACTGTTACACCTGATATCGAGAAGGCAGTTAAGGAGTTTAAGGCTGGAAAAGTTGAATATAGAAATGATAAATATGGAATTATTCACCTAGGAATAGGTAAGAAGTCTTTTGATAAAGATAAGCTTCTTGAAAATTTCGAATTAGTGTATAATACAATCCAGAAAATAAAACCGGCGAAAGCAAAAGGTACATATATTAAATCTGTAAGCGTTTCAACATCTATGGGTGTTGGTGTTTTTATTGAGCCGATGAATGTGAAGTGGGATAAGTAATAATGGAAAAAGTAATTAAACAAAAAAAAGTTGATGAATTAGCTTCTATCCGTAAGTTGGTTGAAGAATCAAAGTTTACAGTTGTAACCGATTACAGAGGTTTGAACGTAACTACCATTACGGAATTAAGGAATCAGCTTAGGTCTAATGATGCTAAGGCAAAAGTTTGTAAAAATACTCTTGCAAGGATAGTGTTGAAGGAGAAGTCTATAGATTATCCGGAGCAGCTTTTGCAAGGTCCATCCATGGTTGTGACGTCAGCTACGGATGCATCATCTTTAAGTAAGATATTGGTTAAGTTTTCGAAAGAGAACGAGGCTTTTGAGATTAAAGGTGGAGTGCTTGATAATGAGTTTATTGATAATGCTGTTATTACTGAACTATCGAAGTTACCAAGTAAGGAAGAGTTGATCGCTAAAACTGTTGGTCAGATTAAGTCTCCTTTAACTGGACTTGTTGCTAGTTTAAGCAGCCCAATTAACGGATTTATCAATGTTCTACGTTCAATCCAAGATAAAAAATAATAGGAGGTGAAACCTAATGACTGAAGCGACTGAACAAAAAGAAGCGACACCAGAGGTTTCTGCAGAATCACAAAAGATAATAGATGCAATAGAAGGGATGACTGTTTTAGAATTATCTAAATTAGTTAAAGCTCTAGAGGATAAGTTTGGAGTTGTTGCTGCTGCTCCAGTAGCTGTTGCTGCTGTAGGTGGCCCAGCTGCTGCTGAAGGCGATGATGCTGGATCTTCAACAGTATCTGTTGTTCTTACAAGTGCTGGAGATAAAAAAATTCAGGTTCTAAAAGCTGTTAGAGAGTTGACAGGGCTTGGTTTGAAAGAAGCTAAAGAAGTAGTAGATAATGTTCCTAAAGCAATTAAGGAAGATATCGAAAAAGAAGAAGCTGAAGCAATTAAAAAGCAACTTGAAGAACAAGGTGCAAAAGTAGAGATTAAGTAAATTATATAAATAAAATAACAAAAAAATTCTGACCTGTTTAAGTTGATAGTACAGCTTAAATGGTCAGAATTTTATTGATTGAGGTGAACTGAGTGGTAGCCGTTAAACCAAGAAAACGCATAAGATTAAATCCAGAAATAAATAAAGATAATTTAGATCCGCCAAATTTAGTGGCGATTCAGAGAAATTCTTTTCGTAGATTTTTAGAAAAAGGGGTTAAGGAAGAATTACAGCAAATATCTCCAATAGTATCGTATAACGGTAAGCTTAGTTTAGAATTTTCAACAGATTATAGTTTTGACAAGCCAGAGCATTCGTTTGAAGAATGTCAAAATTATGAAATTACATATTCAACTGGTCTCAGGGTTCCTGTGAGACTAGTAAATAAAGAGACTGACGAAGTTGTAGAGCAAGAAGTTTTTATGAGCGAAATGCCTTTAATGTCAGAGGATGGTACCTTTTTGATAAATGGTGCAGAGAGAGTAGTTGTTAGTCAGTTTGTAAGATCTCCAGGTGTATATTTTAGAAAAAAACCATCATTGACTCCTGATAGATTGATGTATGTAGGGACCATTATTCCTAATAGAGGTGCTTGGTTAGAGGTAGAAACTGATAAAGATGATATTTTATTTGTTAATATTAATAAATTGAAAAAATTACCACTTACTACATTTGTGGGTGCCCTTGGTTTTAGTAATGAGTCTTTTCTTGAAGAAGTAAAAGAAAAAGAATTCGTTCAAGCAACAATTGATAAATTCCCAATTACAAATACAGAGGAATGTTTATTAGAAATTCATAAGAAGATTCGCCCAGGTGATCCAGTTACAATTGATGGAGCTAAAACCTTATTAAATAATTTGTTTTTTGATGAGTCTAAGTACGATCTAAGTGATGTTGGTCGATATAGAGTAAATCAAAGATTAGAGTTAAATACCGATGAAAATACGGTTGTTCTTACAAGTGATGATATTATTGCGACTACAAATTCTTTAATCGAGATAATTAAAGGTCAAGACTCCACAGACGATATTGATCATCTAGGTAATAGAAGAATTCGAAGTGTTGGTGAGCAATTACAGAAACAGTTTAGAATTGGACTTGCTAGATTAGAGCGACTGATTAAAGAACAAATGGCTCTTAAGGCCAATGAGAAAATTGTTCCTCAGTCATTAATCAATATCAAACCTTTGGTTGCGGTAATGAGAGAGTTTTTTGGGAGTTCTCAATTATCTCAGTTTATGGATCAAACTAATCCACTTGCTGAAATTGCACATAAAAGAAGGTTAAGTGCTTTAGGACCAGGTGGTCTTACTAAGGAAAGAGCCGGTTTTGAAGTTCGTGATATTCATCCTTCTCATTATGGTAGAATTTGTCCGATTGAGACACCTGAGGGCCCTAATGCAGGCTTGATTGGTCCTTTAGCTGCTTTTGCAAGAGTGAATCAATATGGATTTATTGAAACTCCTTATTATAAGGTTAAAAATGGTGTGATTTCAGATGAAATTATTTATTTAACGGCTGATGTAGAGGATAAATATTATATATCTCCTTGGGATGCTCGTGTTGAAAATGGTAAGTTTAAAAATAAGTTAGTTATTGCACGACATAATAGACAATTTAATTTAGTAGAACGTGAAAAAGTTCAATTAATTGGAGTTTCACCTAAGCAATTAGTAGGTGTTTCTTGTGGTCTTATTCCTTTCTTAGAGCATGATGATGCTAACCGTGCTTTAATGGGAGCAAATATGCAACGTCAAGCTGTTCCTTTAATTCATACAGAAGCTCCTTATGTTGGAACAGGGATTGAAAGAGTTGTGGCGAAAGATTCTAGTAGTATCTTGTTATCAAAGAATGCTGGTGAGGTTATAAAAGTAACTGGTGATCAAATCGTTGTTAAGACTGGTTCTAAAAGTGAAGATACTTATAATTTAATTAAATATTTTCGTTCGAATCAAAATACATGTAAAAACCAAAAACCAATAGTAAAAGTTGGAGATAAGATTGAAGAAGGTCAACCTATAGCTGATGGAGCCTCGACTTTCAAAGGGGAACTTTCTCTTGGCCGGAATGTATTGGTAGCTTTCCTTCCTTGGGAAGGATATAACTTCGAAGATGCGATAATTATTTCAGAACGTCTAGTTAAAGATGATGTGTTTACCTCTATACATATTCATAAATACGAAGTAGATGTGAGAACTACTAAATTAGGAGCCGAAGAAATAACAAGAGAAATTCCTAATGTATCTGAAGAAGCTCTAAGTGATTTAGATGAGAATGGTATTATTCGTGTAGGTGCATCTGTTCGTTCTGGTAATATTTTAGTTGGTAAAGTTACGCCTAAAGGCGAATCTGAGCCACCAGCAGAAGAAAAGCTTCTCCGTGCTATTTTCGGTGACAAGGCTAGAGATATGAAAGATACATCTTTGAAAGTTTCATCTGGTGAAGGTGGAAAAGTAATTGGTGTAAGAGTCTTTTCAAGAGAAACAGATGATACATTGCCTCCAGGAGTTAATTGTATTGTTAGAGTATATGTAGCTCAGCTAAGAAAAATATCAATTGGAGATAAGATGGCTGGAAGACACGGAAATAAAGGTGTTATTTCAACTATTCTATCTGAGGCAGACATGCCTTTTCTACCTAATGGTCAAGCTGTGGATATTTTGTTGAATCCATTAGGTGTTCCGTCACGTATGAACGTTGGTCAGTTATTTGAGACTTTACTTGGAATGGCGTCTCATGTTTTGGGTGACAATTTTGAAGTTCAGTTATTTGATGAGGTTTTTGGAGATGCTGCATCAGTTAATAAAGTGGAAGATAAACTAAAAGAAGCTTCCAAAATTCCTGGTTTCGAATGGGTTTCTCCAACAGGAAAAGTTGCTTTAAGAGACGGACGAACTGGCGAGCCATTTGAAAGGCAAGTCGCTTGTGGATATATGTATGTTTTAAAGCTTATTCATTTAGTAGAAGATAAAATACACGCTAGATCAACAGGTCCTTATTCTCTTGTAACTCAACAGCCGCTTGGTGGTAAGGCTCAATATGGTGGTCAACGTTTTGGAGAAATGGAAGTTTGGGCTTTAGAGGCTTATGGAGCAGCACATACACTTCAAGAAATGTTAACAATTAAGTCAGATGACTTAACTGGTAGGGCAAAGGCTTATGAATCCATCATTAAGGGTAGATCTCTAGTAAAACCAGGAACTCCTGAATCTTTCAGGGTTCTATTAAGGGAGCTTAGATCTATTGCTCTGGATATCAGAATACTATCATCAGATGGTACAGAAATTGACACACGATAATTAAGGAGAACAATATGTTAATGGAAAATACAATTGATTTTGAATCATTGCAGATAGGTCTTGCTTCTCCAGATAGAATAAGGTTCTGGTCATATGGTGAGGTTGAAAAACCTGAAACAATTAATTACAGAACCTTTAAGCCAGAAAGAAAAGGTCTTTTCTGTGAGAAAATTTTTGGTCCCGTAAAAGATTGGGAATGTTCTTGTGGTAAATATAGAAGAGTTCGGTATAGAGGTATTGTATGTGAGCGCTGTGGAGTTGAAGTAACTCACTCTAAAGTTAGACGTGAACGTATGGGCCACTTAGAGTTAGCTTCACCCGTTACTCATATATGGTTTTTAAAAGGGATCCCAGGTTACTTAGGGTTAATCTTAGATATGACTACAAGAAGCTTAGAAGAAGTTATTTATTATGATTCTTATATTGTTACTTCAGTTGATGATAATATCGATGAGTATCAAGTGAAGCAAATTATACCTACTTCTGAATATTTCGATATCAAAGAGAAATATGGTGAAAAAGTAGGTTTAGAAATAGGTGCTTCTGCTATTAAAACCTTACTATCTAACCTAAACTTAGAATCTTTAATTAAAGATTTAAGAGCAGAAATGTTAGAGGTAAAAGGCCAAAAGAGAATTAAAGTTACAAAAAGACTGAGAATTTTAGAATCTATTCATAAATCAGGTAATAGACCTGAGTGGCTAGTCTTGGATGTTATTCCTATTATGCCACCAGACTTACGTCCTATGGTTCAACTTGAAGGTGGCCGGTTTGCAACTTCAGATTTAAATGATCTGTATAGGAGAGTTGTAAATAGAAATAATCGTTTAAAGCGACTTATGGACATTGGTGCTCCTGATATGATTGTTCGAAATGAAAAAAGAATGTTACAAGAATCTGTTGATGTTTTAATTTCTAATGGAAAAAGAGGTCGATCAGTTACTGGTTCTAATGGAAGACCTTTAAAGTCACTTGGAAATATTATAGAGGGAAAACAAGGTCGATTTAGACAAAATCTTTTAGGTAAACGTGTTGATTATTCAGCTCGTTCTGTAATCGTTGTTGGACCTTACTTACAACTTCATCAATGTGGTCTTCCAAAAGAAATGGCTTTAGAGTTATTTAAGCCTTTTGTAATTCGTAAATTAGTTGAATTTGGTATTGTCTCAAATGTTAAAAGTGCTAAACGAAAAATTGAGAAGAGAGACGTGGTTGTTTGGGAGATTTTGGAAGGAGTAATTAAAGGTCAGTCTATATTACTAAACAGAGCTCCAACTCTACATAGGCTTGGAATACAAGCGTTCGAACCTATATTGGTTGAGGGGTCAGCTATTCAAATCCATCCTTTAGTTTGTACTGCTTTTAACGCTGACTTTGATGGTGACCAAATGGCTGTTCACGTTCCATTGAGTGTTGAAGCTCAAAGTGAGTGTAAATTATTAATTCAGGCTAATAATAATATACTTTCTCCTTCAAGTGGGCGCTCTATAGTTACGCCAACTCAAGATATGATTTTAGGTTTATACTTTTTAACTATACCTAATCCTAATGTTAAGGTATCTTCTTCAAATTGTTTTTCAGATATAAATGAGGCTAGAAGAGCCTATGAAAATAAAGCAATAGACTTACAATCGGATATACTAGTTCGAATTGATAATCAAAAAATTCAAACTACTATGGGTAGAATTATTTTCAATGAAAATGTTAGAGAAGTACTTCGAGAAAATGATATTGAAAATGAGGCTTTTATTAACGATGTCATTGGTAAAAAAGTTTTAAATGAACTTGTTTATGATTGGTACTTAAAATATGGGAATGAAGTTACTGCTAAGATCATAAATAGGTTGAAAACTATTGGTTTTAGGCACTCTACACTTTCTGGTATATCTATTTCAATTGATGATTTAACAGTACCTGATTCAAAACCTCAAATATTAGATGAAGCTCGTAAAGAAGTAGAACGATTAGAGAATTTAGAGAAAAAAGGTGTTATCACTACATCTGATAAAGTTTTGTTGGGGCACGAGGTATGGAGAAATGCCACTCAAAGAGTATCATCAGCTTTGACTGATGCGATGGGTGAGTTAAATAATGTTTTTATTATGGCTAACTCTGGAGCTAGAGGGAATATGGATCAGGTAAGGCAATTAGCAGGTATGAGGGGCTTGATGTCTGACTCTCAAGGTAGAACTGTTGAAATTCCAATTCGTTCAAATTTTAAAGAAGGTTTATCATTAACGGAGTATTTTATCTCTGCATATGGAGCTAGAAAAGGTCTTGTTGATACAGCACTTAGAACAGCTGACTCTGGGTACTTGACCAGAAGATTGGTAGATGTAGCTCAAGATGTCATGATTACAATTGCTGATTGTGGTTCTATAGAAGGTATGAGCCTTCAAGCTATTAAATCAGGACTAAAAACCGTTGTTCCTTTATCAGAAATGATAGAAGGTCGCTTTAGCTTAGAAACGTTAAAAGACAGCTCAACAGATGATGTTATTATCGAATCTGGTGAAATGATAACAAGAAAAATTGCTAAGGAAATCGAGGACGCTGGTTTTAAAACAGTTAAAACAAGAAGCGTATATCATTGTCAAGCAGAGCATGGTCTATGTCAAAAATGTTATGGTTTAGATCTTGCAACGGCTAGAGAAATAAACTTAGGTGAAGCGGTTGGTATTATTGCAGCTCAATCAATTGGTGAACCTGGTACACAGCTAACAATGAGAACTTTCCATACTGGCGGGGTTGACTTAAGAAAAGCGTCTCGTGTTGAAATTACCGCAGAATTTGATGGAACTATTAAGTTTGATAAAAATCTTAATCTTAGTAAAGTAAACGATGAAGGTAAATCTAAATGGTACTGTACGAACCCTGGAGATATTAAATTAATTTCAAAAGACAAACAAAAAGACTTCATTGTTCCAGCTTTATGTCAATTAGAAGTTAAAGATAATCAAAAAGTTCAAAAAGGTGATGTTTTAGCTGCATACGATCCTTTTGATATTTATAAGTTTTCTACAACTGAAGGTATTGTGAAGATAAATTGTGAACTAACTGAGGATAAAAACGAGTCAGGTAAAGTTGTTGGTACAATTGCAAAAAATGAAGGTGAGTTAATTATATATGATCCAAATAACCTTCAAAAAGTGAAAGTATCTGCAGAAACTAAAAAACTGATAAAAGTTGGCAATAGGTTAGTAACGGATCAGATTTTAGGTGACGAATCAAATGTAGGTGGCGTTATCATGAGTATTAGTGATAAAGCGATTACAGAAAAAAGAAAGTCTTCTAGTTCTTTTGAAGTTGAAATAGCATCTGCAAATGCATATTTTCTTTTACCTGGAGATAGATTATTAGTTAGCGAAAAAGATAAAGTTAAAGTTGGGGACTTTATATTGAAGGAGAGGCTAGAAAGTTCTGAAGCTTCAAAAACAGAGGATATTGTTCAAGGTCTTCCAAAAGTAGAAGAGTTATTTGAAGCTAGAAAACCTAAAGATGCTGCAATACTTTCTGAATTATCAGGAATTGTAGAAATACATAACTCAGATTTTTTCTGGAGAGTTACTATCAATTCAGATGATGGTAATAAAAAAGAATACAAAGTACCTAAAGACTCTCGACTTCTTGTTTCATCAAATCAAGAAATTCAAAGAGGGGATCAAATTAACTCTGGGTCTCCTAACCCACATGATCTAGCTGTAACTAAAAGTATTGATGAAACTCAACAATACTTAAGTGAAAGCGTACAACAAGTGTATAGATCTCAAGGTGTACAAATTAATAGTAAGCATATTGAGGTAATTGTTAGACAAATGACCAGAAAAGTAACAATTACTGAAATGGGGGATAGCGATCTATTGGTGAATGAAATGATTGAAAGTTCACGCTTTAGAGATATTAATAAGGCTTTAGAAGCGGCAGGAAAAGAACCCGCTCAAGGTAAAAGAGTACTTCTAGGTATTACTAGAGCTTCCCTCAGTACGGAAAGTTTTGTCTCAGCATCATCTTTTCAACAAACAGCTAGTGTTCTAACTAAAGCAGCCATAGAAGGTCAAAAAGACCCAATGAAGGGGCTAAAAGAAAATGTTATTATCGGAAATCTTATTCCCGCAGGTACTGGACTTCCTTTTTATAAAAATGTAGGTCTTGATTCTGATGAAGTTGAGTATTTCGATGATGATCAGTCTGAAATTAATAATTCTAAGAAAGAGGAGTTAGTGAAGTAATACTGCTATTGTTTGACAATGAATTGAATAATAGATACTATACTTTGCCTCTTTAACTAAACATAAAGGAGTTTAAGTTGCCAACATCGAATCAATTAGTAAGAAAAAATAGAAAAGATAAAAATAAGAAAGGTAAGTCGCCAGCTTTAGAGGCGTGTCCTCAAAAAAGAGGAGTATGTACCAGGGTATATACAACCACACCAAAGAAGCCAAACTCTGCTCTAAGAAAAGTAGCAAGGATAAGGCTATCAACTGGTTTTGAGGTTACAGGTTATATAGGTGGAGAAGGTCATAATCTTCAAGAGCACGCAGTTGTATATATTAGGGGTGGAAGAGTTAAAGATTTACCAGGTGTTCGTTATCATATAGAAAGAGGCCGTGGTGACTTGCAAGGGGTAGAAGTAAGAAAGCAAGCTCGTTCCAGATATGGGACTAAGCGACCTAAGAAAGGCTAAGGACGATAATGGCAAGAAAGAAAAGAAAAGAATTTAAACGGTATTTAGCTCCTGATGAAAAGTTTAAGAGTGTTAAAATCGCAAAGTTTATTAATAGAATAATGGTAGATGGGAAAAAGAGAATAGCAGAAAAGATTGTTTATTCTTCTTTAGAAAATTTAGTTTCTCAAATTGAAGAGAACGACAGAGTTAAAGCTTTTGAGGATCTGTTGAAAAATGTTGTTCCTTTGATGGAAGTTAAGTCTAGACGAGTTGGTGGATCAACATATCAGGTGCCTATGGAGGTGAGGCCTGATAGAGGTGTTGCATTGGCGATGAGATGGTTAATTGGTAATGCTCGTTCAAGAAGTGGTTCATCAATGGTAGATCGTTTAACTTCTGAATTATTAGATGCATATAATAATACTGGACAGTCAGTAAAAAAACGTGAGGATACGCATAAAATGGCAGAGGCTAATAAAGCGTTTGCTCACTTTAGGTGGTAAATTATGTCAGATAAAAAATATGAATTAAATCAAGTTCGAAATATTGGTATTGCCGCGCATATTGATTCAGGCAAAACAACTCTTACTGAAAGAATACTCTTTTATACTGGAAAATCTCATAAAATAGGTGAAGTTCATGATGGTAATGCGACAATGGACTGGATGGAGCAAGAGCAAGAAAGAGGGATAACTATTACCTCAGCTGCAACTACTTGTTACTGGAAGGATATTATGATTAATATAATTGATACTCCAGGTCACGTTGATTTTACCGTTGAAGTTGAAAGGTCTCTTCGAGTCCTAGATGGTGTAGTTGCTGTTTTTTGTGCCGTAGGAGGTGTTCAACCTCAGAGTGAGACTGTGTGGCGACAAGCAGATCGTTACAAGGTGCCTAGAGTGGCCTTTGTTAATAAAATGGATAGAATGGGTGCTGACTTTGATAGAGTAGTTGAAATGATGAAAGAAAATTTAGGCGCTAACACCGTAATTATTAACTATCCTATTGGAGCTGAGGAGAATTTTTCAGGACTTGTTGATATTGTTAATGGAAAGCAGATCATGTTTAAAGATGACAAAGGTGAGCAAGTAGATATTATTGATATACAAGAAGAACACAAAGATAAGTATGAAGAACTACGAGAAAAGTTAATAGAGGTTGTAGCTGAGGCTGACGATGAATATTTGGAGAAATATTTTGAGCACGGAACATTAAGTAATGATGAAATTAAAATTTGTCTTCGTAAAGCAACTATTACTAATACTTGTGTACCAGTTTGTGTAGGATCTGCTTTTAAAAATAAAGGAGTTCAGCCCCTCTTGGACATAGTTCAAGATTATTTACCTGCGCCTACAGATCTTAAAGAAGTAGAGGGTATTAATCCTGATTCTGGTGAGAAAGAAACTAGACGTTTACAAGAAGATGAGCCTTTTTCCGCTTTAGCATTTAAGGTGCAAACGGATCCTTTTGTTGGTAAGTTGACGTATTTAAGAATTTATTCTGGTAAGTTAAAAGCCGGGTCTTATGTGGTTAATGCTAGTAATGGAAAAAGGGAGCGTATGGGGCGAATTTTGCAAATGCATGCTAATTCTCGAAATGAATTACAAGAAGCTTTCGCAGGAGATATTATTGGTGCTATAGGCTTAAAAGCTACTAAAACTGGTGATACGCTTTGTGCAGAATCTAAACCTATAATATTAGAGAAAATTGAGTTTCCAGAGCCTGTTATCTTTGTTGCGATTGAACCTAAAACTAAAGCTGATCAAGCTAAATTGGCAACTGCTTTGGAGAAACTCACGGAAGAGGATCCTACCTTTAGATTTAAAACAGATCCTGAAACTAGTCAGACTATTATTTCAGGTATGGGTGAGCTTCATCTAGAGATTATCGCTGACCGCCTTCTAAGAGAATTTCAGGTAGGTGCAAATATTGGTAAGCCGCAGGTTGCTTATAAAGAATCAATTAAAGTTAAAGCAAAAGCCGAAGGTAAGTTTGTGCGACAAACTGGTGGTCGTGGACAATTTGGACATTGCATTCTTGAGATTGAGCCTTTAGAAAGAGGTAAAGGTTTCGAGTACGAAAGTAAGGTTGTTGGTGGTCGTATTCCTAAGGAGTTTATACCTTCCATTGAAAAAGGTATTGTAAATACTTTTAGTACTGGAATTGTAGCGGGATATCCTGTTGTTGATATAAAAGTTACAGTTTTAGATGGATCTTTTCACCCTGTTGACTCTTCAGATGTAGCTTTCCAAGTTGCGGGTTCTTATGCGGTAAAAGATGCGTTTAAAGAAGCTGATCCGATAATACTTGAACCTTTAATGAAGGTTGAGGTAGAAGTGCCTGAAGCAAATATGGGAGATGTTATTTCTGATCTTAATAGCAGACGAGGAAAAATTGAGCAGATTGAAGCTGATAAAAACAATAATCAACACATAAAGGCTCATGTTCCTCTTTCCGAAATGTTTGGATATGCAACTGTTTTACGTTCAGTTACACAGGGGAGAGGTGTTTACACTATGGAGTTTTTTATGTATAGTGAATGCCCCAAACAAGTCTTTGATAGTTTAGTAGCTGAGAAAACCAAGGGAGAATAAAATGGCAAAAGAAAAATTTGAACGAAAGAAACCACACGTAAATATAGGAACAATAGGACACGTTGACCATGGTAAGACAACGCTAACAGCGGCAATTACAAAGACACTAGCATCGGCAGGTGGAGCAGAATTTAAGGCATATGATGAGATCGATGGTGCTCCAGAAGAAAGAGAAAGAGGAATCACCATAGCAACGGCACACGTAGAATATGAAACAGAAACACGACACTATGCGCACGTAGATTGTCCAGGTCACGCGGATTATGTAAAGAACATGATTACAGGTGCAGCACAAATGGACGGCGGAATACTAGTAGTAAGTGCAGCAGATGGTCCAATGCCACAAACAAGAGAGCATATCTTATTAGCAAGACAGGTAAACGTACCGTCATTAGTAGTATTCTTAAATAAAACAGACCAAGTAGATGACCCTGAGTTAATTGAACTAGTAGAGATGGAACTTAGAGAGTTATTAAGTAAGTATGAGTTCCCAGGCGATGATATTCCGTTTGTACAGGGAAGTGCGTTAAAAGCATTAGAGACAGAAGACAGCAGCCGAGAAAGTGCTGATGCGAAATGTATTTGGGAATTGATGGATGCAGTAGATAGCTATATACCAGTACCGGAAAGAGAAGTAGATAAGCCATTCTTAATGCCAGTAGAAGATGTGTTTAGTATCACAGGAAGAGGTACTGTAGGAACAGGAAGAATCGAAAGAGGAATCGTAAAAGTAGGCGATGAAGTAGATTTAGTAGGTATGACAGATCAAGTAAGAAAAGTAACGATTACTGGTGTAGAGATGTTTAGGAAGTTATTAGACGAAGGTCAAGCTGGAGATAACATCGGTGCGTTAATTAGAGGGATTGAGAGAGACGAGCTACAAAGAGGACAAGTATTGGCAAAGTCAGGATCAATTAAGCCACATACACAGTTTGAAGCTGAAGTATATATTTTGAAAAAAGAAGAAGGTGGAAGACATACGCCATTCTTTAAAGGGTATAGACCACAGTTTTATATTAGAACAACAGACGTAACAGGCGATGTTCAATTACCAGAAGGAGTAGAAATGGTAATGCCTGGAGATAACATAACAATGAAAGTTAAGTTAATTGTGCCAGTAGCCTGTGAAGAGGGATTACGATTTGCGATCAGAGAAGGTGGTCGTACAGTAGGTGCCGGAGTTGTTACTAAGATTATTGAGTAAGTATTTTATTAAGTAGGAAGAGATATGGTAAAACAAGCGACAAAAGAAAGAAAAGAGCAAAAAATAAGGATTAGACTAAAAGCATTTGATTATAGATCATTGGATCAATCGGCTGAGAAAATTGTCTTAACTGCTCAAAAATCAGGTGCTAGGGTATTGGGGCCAGTTCCACTTCCTACACAAAAAAAGAAATGGTGTGTGTTGAAGTCTCCTCACGTTAATAAGCGTGGAGGGGAGCATTATGAGCTTTTGATTCACAAACGGCTTATTGATATAGTTGATCCTCCTAGCTCGACAGTGGATGCTTTGATGCAGTTGGATTTGCCTGCTGGCGTTAATATTGAGATTAAACTTAATTAAAAGGAATTGTGATGAAGAGAGTTATTTACGGTAGAAAAGTTGGAATGTCTCAGTTTATGAATGATGAAGGTGTTGTGACGCCTGTAACGTTAATTAAATGTGGTCCTTTAACTATAATTAAGAAACTTAATAATAATGGTGTCGAGTCTTTACTTGTTGGTATTGAAGAGGTTTCGGATAAGAAGCTTAATAAGCCAAAGTTAGGCCTTTTTAAGAAAAATAATACAAAGTCTTTTAAAAAGATAAAAGAGTATAGGTTGGACGAAATTGGTGACTATGATTCAAATTCACAAATTAGCATTGATGATTTTGAAGGGGTTGATAAGGTTACTGTTCGTACTAAGAGTATAGGTAGAGGTTTTTCTGGAACGATAAAGCGGCATAGTTTTGGTCGAGGCCCGATGACACATGGGTCTAAGAATCATAGACTTCCTGGCTCCATTGGTGGAGGAACGGATCCTGGGCGTGTTTTTAAAGGTACTCGTATGGGCGGTAGAAAAGGTAATTCAAATGTTACTATTAAGAATCTATCTGTTGTAAAGGTAGATAAGGATAATGGTTTGATTTTTATTAAGGGTAGTGTACCTGGTAAAAAAAATAACTTAGTTGAAATATTTAGCTGAGATTTTTGAGGATAAAAAATGAAAGTAAAAGTGTTTGATCATACAGGGAATGCAAAGGAAGAGCTTAGTCTTGATTTTAATTTAGATGAGTTTGAAGAGGGTACTGCAAATCACTTGGTTTATTTGTTAGATAACTATCAGAAAAGACAGGATAAGGTACCTTGCGCTTCAACAAAGACTCGTTCTATGGTTCGAGGTGGGGGAGCAAAGCCTTATAAGCAAAAAGGGACAGGGAATGCTAGAAGAGGTACGAATAGATCTCCTTTGAGAAGAGGAGGTGGTGTTATATTTGGGCCAAGACCTCATACGTATGAGACTTCTCTTTCTAATAGAGTTATTAAAAAAGCTATGAGATGGATTTTGTTGTCTAGGAGTAGTGATTTAATTCTGATTGACGATTCTAAGTCTTTTTTAAAAACTAAAGATGTTGAGGTCTTGCTTGATAAGGTAGGGAGAACTTTGAAAGATAAAGTTACCTTTGTGACTAATGAAGAGGACTCTTTGTACATGAGCGTTAGAAATATTAGAAATATAACAATTGAAACATTGTCGTTTCCAAGAATATCAAACCTAGTTCATTCGAAATATATAATGCTTACAAAGGATAGTTTTGAGAACTTGTTAGAAAGGGTGAAGAATGATAAATAAGGTTTTAAAGGCTCCTGTGGTTTCGGAAAAGTCTTCACAATTGCTAGAGGGGAATAAGTTTACGTTTCTTGTTACAAAAGAAGCTACGAAAATCGATATCAAGAACTATTTTAAGCAGATTTTTCAGATAGATGTAGAAAAAGTTAACATAGTCAATGTTAAACCTAAAAAGAGAAGACGTGGTAAAGTGGAAGGTTTAACTGCTCCTAAGAGAAAAGCTATTGTTTCAGTAAAAGATGCTGGGAATTTAGAAAAAATTAAGGAACTATTCTAAGGAAAAAATATGGGTACAAAAAAAGTATAAACCAGTAACTCCAGGGTTACGACAAAGAATAATATTGAATTATGAAGAGCTTACTACTTCAAAGCCTGAAAAATCTCTTTTAAAGACAGTGAAATCTAAGTCTGGCAGAAATAATTTAGGTAAAGTTACTGTTAGATTTAGAGGTGGTGGTAATAAGCGTAAATACAGAATTCTTGACTTTAAAAGATGTAAAGATGGGGTTCCAGCTACAGTGAAAACTATAGAGTATGATCCAAACCGATCGGCTTTTATAAGTCTAGTTCAATATAAAGATGGAGAAAAACGGTATATTTTAAGTCCTAAGAACATAGAAGTTGGCTCTACAATTTTATCAGGTGATAATGCTGAGATTAAGTTGGGGCATAATTTAAAAATGAAGGATATTCCTACAGGTACTATAATTCACAATATTGAGTTATCTATAAATAAAGGAGCTCAATTAGCTCGTTCGGCTGGTTCTTTTGCTACTCTCATGGGTAAACATGATAAGTATGTTACGCTTAAGCTTCCTTCTGGTGAGATGAGAATTGTCCATAATGAGTGTAGAGCTACTATAGGGCAAGTTGGTAACCAAGATAATAGAAATACTGTTAAAGGTAAGGCCGGAGCTAATCGATGGATAGGTAAAAAGTCTAAGGTAAGAGGTTCGGTAATGAACGCTTGTGATCATCCTCATGGTGGTGGCGAAGGTCGAGCTCCTGTAGGTCAGGCAGGTCCACGTACTCCTTGGGGGAAACCAACATTAGGCTATAAGACTAGAAAAAATAAAAAAAGATCAACTAAGTATATAGTGAAATCAAGAAAAAAGTAGGAGGAGTAAGAGTTGGCTAGATCGTTAAAAAAAGGTCCATTTGTAGATCGACATTTAGAAGAAAAAATTGAAAAGTTAAATAAAAATAATGAGAAAAAACTTATAAAGACCTGGTCGAGAAGGTCGACTATACTACCTGAAATGATTGGACATAATATTGCAGTGTATAATGGAAGGAAGCATGTTCCTGTTTTTATACAAGAAAATATGGTCGGTCATAAATTAGGTGAATTTGTTCCAACTAGAACGTTTAGATCACATTCAAAGGGTAATAAATAAAAGGTATGACTAATATGACTAAAAATCCAAATGCAATTATTAAATATATAAGAATTTCACCATCTAAACTAAGAAGAGTAGCTGATCTTGTTAGAGGTAAGGAAGTGCGAAATTCCTTAATGCTTTTAAAGAACTTGCCTCACAAAGGTGCAAAAATTTTATATGATGCTATACACTCGGCAAAATCAAATGCTGTAAATAATCATGATTATGCTGAAAATAGCGGTATTATTGTTTCTAAACTTTTAATTAATGAAGGACCAAGAATTAAACGGTTTCAGTCTAGAGCTAGGGGTAGAGTATTTCAAATATTAAAAAGAACTAGTCATATATATGTAGAAATCGAAAAGCAAGGAGCAGAGTAATGGGTCAGAAATCGAATCCAAATGGACTAAGATTAGGAATTGTAAAAGATTGGGATTATACCTGGTTTGCAACAGATAATTATGCAAATTTTGTACTAGAGGATTTTAAAATTCGTAATTTTATATTAACTGAACTTTCTAGAGCAGGTGTTTCTAAGCTTAATATACGAAGAAAAAGTGATTATATAGAAGTCATTGTTAAGGTAGCTCGACCTGGTATTATCTTTGGTAAAAGTAGTCTGGATTTGGAAGTGATTACTAAGAGTTTAAATGATTTAACTAGAAAAAAAGTAAATATAAAAATACTTGAGGAAAAAAGACAAGATTCTAATAGTAGACTATTAGCTTCTTGGATTGCTGCTCAATTAGAAAAAAGAGTGCCTTTTAGAAGAGCTATGAAAATGGCTATTCAAAAAAGTCAAAAAGCCGGGGCAAAAGGAATAAGAATTGCCTGTGCAGGGAGACTAGGTGGTGTTGAGATTGCACGTACGGAGTCTTACATGGAAGGTAAAGTGCCTTTGCATACTTTAAGAGCTGATATTGACTATGCTTTTACAGAGGCGTTAACTACTTATGGGAAAATTGGGGTCAAAGTATGGGTTTATCATGGAGAGATTCTTTCCAAGGACGCTCTTAATAGAGAACCTGAAAAAGAGTATAAACAAAAACAGTCTAAGTAAAGGAATAGTTTAGTATGTTAATGCCTAAAAAAACAAAACATAGAAAAGTTCAGCGTGGGAGAAATAGAGGCGCTGCAAATAAAAATAACCAATTAGTATTTGGAGATTATGCATTACAATCTTTAGAGTGCGAATATATAACTGATAGACAAATAGAGGCAGCAAGACGAGCATTAACACGACATATTAAACGTGGTGGGAAAGTATGGATTCGGATATTCCCAGATAAGTCTGTAACACGTCTTCCAGCTGAAACTAGAATGGGTAAAGGTAAGGGAAACCCTGAGTTTTGGGTATCTCCTGTAAAGAGGGGGACAATGTTGTTTGAGCTTAGTGGCGTTCCTGTGTCATTGGCAAGAGAAGCATTTAGACTTGCATCACACAAATTACCTGTTAAAACTAAGTTTGTTGAAAAAGGAAGAGAGTTACAATGAGTGAAAATGTAAAAATTAAACAACAGGTTTCAGAGCTCAAAAAAGAACTTAATGGACTTATATTAAAGAATTCTATAGGCGATTTAAAAGATAACAGTAAAATAAAGAAAACTAAAAAAGAAATAGCTAGGCTATTAACTTCTGAATCTCGAATAGGAAGGGACAAAAATGATGGATCGAAATAAACGTAGTGTGAAATATGGAACTGTGGTAAAATTACCCAGCGAAAAAACAGTTACTGTTGTTGTGAGAACGTCTAGGCCTCATAGTAAATATAAAAAAACAATCAAATATTCGAAAAACTATCAAGTTCATTTTGAAGGAACTGAAAAAATAGAAATAGGCGATAAAGTGAATATTATGAGTTGTCGACCTGTTAGTAAAAATAAAAAATGGCGAATTGCTAAAATTTTGAAAGGGTAACGATGATACAGGTAGAGTCTACATTAGATGTTGCTGATAATTCTGGCGCAAAGGAGATCCTTTGTATTAAGGTTTTAGGCGGATCAAAAAGAAAGTATGCAAAAGTTGGCGATAGAATAATTGGGGTAGTAAAAAAGTCTATTTCGCAGGGACAAGTAAAAAAGAGTGAAATTGTTACTTGTGTTGTTGTTAGAACTAAACAGAAAATTAAGCGAAAAGATGGTACGGTATTAAGGTTTGATAATAATTCGGCAGTTATTATTAATACTGAGGGTAATCCTAAAGGTACTAGGATTTTTGGTCCTATTCCAAGAGAATTGCGAGAGCGAAGTTACATGAAAATTATTTCATTAGCATCGGATGTTATATAGGTGGAGTTATGAATAAGATAAGAAAAGAAGATTTGGTCCTGATCTTAACTGGGAAAGATAAAGGCAAGCTAGGGAAGGTTATAAAGGTCATTCCTGGAAAAAAACAAGTTGTAGTAGAAAAAGTTAACCTTTGTAAGAAAACAATTAAGCCGAGTAAAGATAGTAAGGGTGGTATAGTTGATGTCCCTAAGCCAATTAGTTGGAGTAATGTCAAGCTTATTGGTCCTAAAAAAACACCTGTAAAAGTTGGGTTTCTCTATAAGGATAGTAAAAAAATTAGGGTGATAAAGAACACTAAAGAAATTGTGTAAGTATTGAGGAAAAAAATGTCGGATAAATATAATTTAAAAAGTAAATATGAAAATGAGCTTAAATTAGAGCTTCAAAAAAAGTTTAACAGTATGAATATTATGTCAATACCTAAGCTAGAGAAGATAGTAATTAATAGGGGACTTGGTGAAGCTGTTGTTAATTCTAAGGTAGTTGAGCAGACTGTTGATCAATTTATTAGGATTACTGGGCAGAAGCCTGTAACTACAAAAGCTAAAAAATCGATTTCTAATTTTAAAATAAGAGATGGGCAGGTTATTGGTTGTAAGGTAACTTTAAGAAGACAAAAAATGTATGACTTTTTAACTAAGTTAATTAATATCAGCATTCCCAAAATTAGAGATTTTAGAGGTTTGCCTAAAAACTCTTTTGATGGCAGAGGTAACTATACGATTGGTCTTAAAGAAGAGATGATTTTTCCCGAAGTCAAAGTCGATAATTTAGATAAAAGCCGAGGTTTCGATATTACCTTTGTAACTAATACTTCAAATGACAGCGAAGCGTTTGCATTATTAGAGTTACTAGGTGTGCCTTTCAGAAAAAACTAAAAAGGATATATAAATATGGCAAAAGTTTCAAAAGTAGAGAATAATAATAAAAAGATGAATACTATTCAATATAGAAATAGATGTAATATTTGTGGAAGACCACATGGATATCTGAGGTTTTTTGGTATTTGTAGAATATGCTTTAGGACTTTAGCTAGCGCTGGGCAGTTGCCAGGTGTGAGAAAGTCATCTTGGTAGGAATTTGAAGGAGATAATTATATGACAATAACTGATCCAATAGCTGATATGCTTACAAGAATAAGAAATGCGCTCAAAGAAACTAAATCTGAAGTTAATGTTCCTTTTTCAAGGTTGAAGTATGAAATTGCTGTTATATTGAAAAATGAAGGGTTTATAAAAGATATTTCGATTAATGATCAAGATCTAGTGAAGAAAAGTATTTTATTAAAATTGAAGTATTACAAAAAAAATAAACCTTGTATTGATTCTATTAAGAGAATAAGTAAGTCAAGTAAAAGAGTTTATGTTAAAAAAAGCGATGTTCCTAAGGTTCTTAATGGTTTTGGTATTTCTATACTATCAACATCTAAAGGTGTTTTATCAGGTAGAGATGCTAGGTTAAAGCAAGTTGGTGGAGAACTACTTGTAGAAGTTTATTAGGAGAGAACGATGTCACGTATTGGAAAAAAAGCAATAGATATTAAAGATGTAGAAGTTGTTGTTAATGATACTAATGTATCTGTTAAAGGCCGTAATGGTACTTTATCTTTAGATGTAGATGAGAATATATCAGTATCAGTAGAAGCTGATCAATTAATTTTGAAAGTTCTTAATGCAAAAGATAGGAAAGCTAATGCTAAATTAGGTCTTTATAGGTCGCTAATTCAAAATAATGTAATTGGAGTAACCAAAGGATTTAAGATAGATTTAATATTACAAGGAATAGGTTATCGTGTTCAGAAAAATGGTAACGATTTGAATTTTTCACTTGGCTATTCACATCCAATAGTTTTTCCTGCGCCGGAAGGTATTACTCTGAATGTTGAAGGTCAAACTAAGGTTTCTGTTGAGGGTATTGATAAAGAGTTGGTTGGAAGAACTACTTCCAAGATACTTGGTTTAAGAAAAAGAGATGTTTATAAAGGAAAAGGAATTTACTTTGTAAATGAGAAAATTAAAAAGAAACCAGGAAAAAGTATAAAAAAATAAGGTGAGATAGCAATGGCATTAAACGTTAAAAGACGAAAAAAAAAGAATATTATTAAAAGTATAGGTAATCGGCTGAGATTATCAGTCTACAGAAGTAATCAAAATCTTTCCGCTCAAATTATTGATGATGAAAAAGGTGCTACAGTTACGTCAATTTCAACCTTAAAGGAACCTGGTACAGTAAATATAAAACTAGCAGAAAAAATTGGCGCTGAACTTGCAAAAAATGCAATAGATAAGTCAATCGAAACTGTTATTTTTGATAGAGGGAATTATCAATATAAAGGTATTATAAAAGCATTTGCTGAATCCGCTAGAAAAGCTGGTTTAAAGTTTTAAGGAGTAACTATGGAAAATACTAGGAATAAGAAAAGTATGCATATAGAAGATGATAATACTGATATTGAAAAAGTTATAAGAATTGACCGTGTTAATAAAGTAGTTAAAGGTGGTAAGCGCCTTGCATTTAGGGCAATTGTTGTTACTGGCGATCAAAATGGTAGTGTAGGATTTGGTCTAGGTAAGTCTAAAGAAGTTCCTACAGCTATTAGAAAAGCAATTGAGCGCTCAAAGAAAAATAGAAAAAAAGTAAATATTGTTGAAGGAACTATACCTCATCCTGTTGTTGGTAAGTTTGGTTCTTCTTCTGTAGTACTTAGGCCGGCAAAACCAGGTACAGGTGTAATTGCTGGAGGTCCTGTGCGAATACTTCTTGAAGCTTTGGGTATTAGAAACGTTGTTGCAAAAACAAATGGATCAGGTAACGCTATAAATACCCTTCATGCAACTTTAAATGGGCTTCTACTTTGCAAGGATTTGAAAGAAGCGGAAAAGATAAGAGGAAAAAAGCTGCCTGTGTTTTTTGTTAAAGATGAAAGTACTTTTGTAAAACCTAGAACTGAAGAAAATCGTATGAATAAACCATTTAGTAGTTCTAAAAAAGATAGGCCTTCCAGAAGGTTTAATGATAATAAATCTGCTAATGTAAATAAGCAAGAAAATACTGTAGCTGATAAGGTAAAAAAATAAGAGGATTAATAATGACTGTTAAAATTTCACCCAATAAAAATGCTATTAAAAAACGAAAACGTAAAGGTAGAGGTAATGCTTCTGGATTAGGTGGCGAATGTGGACGCGGACATAAAGGTCAAAAGTCTCGTTCAGGTTATAAAAGTAGACCTGGTTTTGAAGGCGGCCAAATGCCTCTATATAGAAGAATCCCTAAAAAAAGGGGTATTCAAAGAATTGTTAAAACTACTTATAAGCCTATAAATTTACAATTAATTGACATGAACTTTTCAGATGGAGATCTTGTTTCATCTGAAACTTTATATGAAAAGGGTTTCATTAAAAAAAATGAAGGCTTTAAAATTCTAGGCCTTGGAGAGCTAACAAAGAAGCTACATATTAAAGCTGCTAAGGTCTCAAAGTCAGCTATTGCAAAGCTGGAAAAATCAAGCTCAAAACTTGAAATTATTAGTTGAAAATGAATAGTTTAACAGCTATTTTTACAATTCCTTCACTTAGAAAAAAGATCTTTTACTCTATAGTGGTTTTACTTGTTTATAGATTGGGAAGTCATATACCAATTTCTGGTATGGACTTAGATGCATTAAGTGCCCTTTTTAATCAAGGTGGTGTTTTAGGTTTTTTTAATTTATTTTCTGGCGGAGGGCTAAGTAGGTTTTCTGTATTTGCTTTAGGTATATTACCTTTTATTAATGCTTCAATTATTATGCAATTAATGACAATTATATGGCCTAAGTTAAAAGAAATTGCAGAAGAAGGTGATCATGGTCGAAAACAATTAGCTCAATATACACGGTATTTATCTATAATTCTTGCATTTATTCAGGCTTCAGTAATGACAATAGGTTTTAAGAGCTTTGTTTTAAATGATTCTTCCTTTCTAATTTTCTTTCTTTATTCTGTAGTTTCATTAGTAGCTGGTACAGCTTTGGTCATGTGGCTTGGTGAGTTAATTACGGAAAAAGGCCTTGGTAATGGAGCGTCCTTATTGATTTTTGTGGGAATAATAGCGCAGATGCCAATGTACATTAAAAATACATATGTTCTCGTTAAAGGCGGTACTAGTATTATTGGCGTAGTTATTTTATTTTTAGTTTTTTTGGGTATTATAGTGAGTATTGTCTTTGTTCAAGAGGCTGAAAAGAAAATACCTGTTCAATATGCAAAGCGTGTTGTTGGTAGAAAGTTATATGGAGGTCAAAATACATATATTCCTTTAAGATTAATTCAAGGTGGTGTGATGCCTATTATTTTTGCATCAGCAGTATTACAGTTTCCATTGATGTTTGGGCAATATATAAGTATTGAAAAAATAAAGAATTTTTTCAATACTTATTATCTGTATGATGGTATTTTATATAATGCTTTGTTTTGCTTTTTAATTTTCTTTTT